>Ga0196970_1000341_pt1 | contig 60305 bp, 43 predicted proteins | sample S1v_513CmetaG_FD_148672 | JGI IMG/M metagenome (GOLD analysis project Ga0196970, IMG submission 148672) | Soil microbial communities from Anza Borrego desert, Southern California, United States - S1+v_5-13C | ecosystem: Environmental > Terrestrial > Soil > Desert | place: USA: California...
CGTAGCCCCACGTCGCGCCGAGCACGAGGGCGGCGCCCACCCGGCACACGAGCTCCAGCACGCCGGTGACGGTCGGGACGACGGTGTGGCCCAGCCCCTGGAGCGCACCGCGGAGCACGAACAGCGCCGCGACCACGACGTACAGGCTGCCCGTGACGTGCAGGAAGTACGCCGCCATCGACACGACCTGCTCCTCGCCGTCGCCGACGAACAGCCGCACGATGGCGCCGCCCCCGATCGCGACACCCGAGCCGACGACGGCCGACCCGGACACCGTGATCCACAGCGCCTGCAGGACGCCGGAGCGGATGCGGTCGGGGCGGCGCCCGCCGAGGTTCTGGGCGGCGAACATGGACACCGCGAGACCCAGCGACCCCATGAGCGCAAGTGCGAAGTTCTCCACGCGCATGGCGGTCGTGTACGCGGCGACGGCCGCCGGCCCGAGGTCGTTGAGCCGCACCTGCACGGCGAGGATCCCGATGGCGATGATCGACGCCTGGAACCCCATGGGGAGGCCGAGGCGCAGGTGCCGGCCGAGCTCGGCGCGCGAGACCCGCCAGTCCTCGCGCCGGACGTGCAGCGTCGGCACCCTGCGGCGCACGTGCGCGAGGCAGAGCGCCACCGAGACGCCCTGGGAGACCACGGTGGCCAGCGCGGCGCCGCCCACGCCGAGGCCCAGACCCGGGACCGCCGCGAGCACGAGGACGATGTTGAGGGTGCAGCTCGCGACGAGGAACAGCAGCGGCGTGCGCGAGTCGCCGATGGCGCGGAGCACGGACGCGAGGTAGTTGAAGAACATCATCGTCGCCGCGCCCAGGAAGCTCACGACGGCGAACGTCGTCGCCTCGGCCAGGAGCTCGGGCGGGGTCCGCAGGAGCCTGAGCGCGGGGCCTGCGACGAGCGGGGCCACCACGGTGAACACGACGCTCACCGCAGCGGTGAGCAGGGTGCCGGCTGCGACCGAACGACGCACGGCCGCCGCGTCCCGGGCGCCGAACGCCTGCGCCGTCGGGATCGCGAAGCCGGACGTCATGCCCCAGGCGAACCCGAGCAGCAGGAAGAGGAAGCTGCCCGTGGCGCCGACGGACGCGAGCGAGTCGACGCCGAGCACTCGGCCGACGACCATCGCGTCGGTGATGAGGTACAGCTGCTGGACGACGTTCCCCAGCAGCAGGGGCACCGCGAACCCGAGGATGACCCGCCAGGGCCGTCCAGTGGTGAGGGCGCTCGGCATGGCATCTATCGAATCGTTTTGAGCGGTTCCCGCGCAAGCGAATACCGGGTGATCTCCGCCTCACCCGACGCCGCGCCGCCTGCCGGGCTGCGGGCTCCGCTGCGCACCTATGCGCATAGACTCCGCACGAGCGGGGGAGGCGAGATGCCCAAGCGACCAACGGTGTACGACGTCGCCACGAAGGCGGGCGTCTCGATCGCCACCGTCTCCTTCGCCTTCCGGCAGCCGGGTCGGGTGCGCGACGCGACCAGGCAGGCCGTGCTCGAGGCGGCCCGCGAGCTCGGGTACGTGCCGAGCGCGAACGCCCGCGGGCTCGCCGAGGCCCGCACCGGCGCCCTCGGGCTCTACTCGTTCGACATGCTCCTGGAGGCCGACGGCACGGTCGGCGGTCGGCCCGTGCGCGAGGACCCCGGTCCCTTCTACGCGGGCTCGGTCGATGCGGCCACGCGCGCGTTCGCGGACGACGCCGACCGCGAGGACTTCCGGGTGTTCCCGCTCTACGTCGACGAGGTGCAGCGGGGCTTCGAGCTCGAGTGCGCGCGCCGTGGGCGCGCCCTGCTCATCGGCCGCGGGCCGCGCGCCGAGGGCGCAGGCGTCATCGACATCGCGAGCCGGGTCGACGGGCTGGCGGTGTTCCCCGGCGCGCGCTCGGAGGAGATCCTCCACCACCTGGCCCGGCGCCTCCCCGTCGTCGCGTTCGCGATGCCGTACGGGGAGGGCGACCTGCACCACGTGCGTGTGGACAACCATGGAGGGGCGCGGAGGCTGACCGAGCACCTGGTCCGGGTGCACGGTCTCGAGCGGCTGGCGTTCGTCGGTGCGCCGGAGATGACGGACTACGCAGAGCGCTTCGAGGCCATGCGGGCCACGTTGGCGGAGCTCGGCCGCCCGGTGCCGGACGACGTCCTGGACCCCACGCCGCTCGCCGCGGACGACCCCTTCCCGGTGATCCGGCGCCTGCTCGAGGGGCCGCGCGACCTGCTGCCGCAGGCGCTCGTCTGCGCGAGCGACCAGCACGCCCTGGACGTCCTGTGCCTGCTCGCGGACGCCGGCGTGGACGTCCCGGGCGACGTCGCGGTGACCGGCTTCGACGGCGTCGCGGCCGGCCGGCTGTTCCGGCCGTCCCTGACCACGTGCCGCCAGCCGATGGAGGCGATGGGGCGGCTCGCCGTCGACATCCTGACCCGGTCGCTCGACGACCCGGAGGCCCCGCCGGTCGACGTGACCCTGCCGGTGCAGCCGCTGTTCCGGGGGTCGTGCGGCTGCGGCTGACCGCCGTGCGCGCCCCGGGTCGGCCCGGTGCGTTCAGGTTGCGCCCGGTTTAAACCCGTGTAACCGTGCCCTCGAGGCAGTAGTTAAGCGCATAGATGCGCGCTGCCCCCGTCAGAGCGACGGGACTCAACGAGGAGGCACGCGATGAACAGGACTGTGCGGCTCGGGGTGGCGACCTTCGCCGTCGCAGCACTCGGCCTCACCGGATGTGGCCGCGGCGACGACGACGGCGGCGCCGGCGGCGGTGCGGAACCCGGCGAGGAGGTCAGCGAGGGCGCCGCGACCGGCTCCATCGAGGTCTGGGCCATGGGCACCGAGGGCGAGGCGCTCGGCGCCTTCGCCGAAGGCTTCACCGAGGAGAACCCGGACGTGGAGGTCAACGTCACGGCGGTCCCGTGGGACGCCGCGCACGACAAGATCGCCACCGCGATCGCCGGCGGGCAGACGCCGGACGTGTCGATGATCGGCACGACGTGGATGGGTGAGTTCGCCGCCACGGGCGCCCTGGACCCGACGCCGGACCTCATCGACTCCGCCGGGTTCTACGAGGGCGCGTGGGAGACCACGAACGTGGGCGGGACCAACTACGGCGTGCCCTGGTACGTCGAGACCCGCGTCCTGTACTACCGGACGGACCTCATCCCCGAGGCTCCGACGGACTGGGAGGGCCTGACGTCCGCCGCGCAGGCCGCGATGGACGCCGGCGCCACGTACGGCATCAACCTGCAGCCCGGGCAGACCGGCGCGTGGCAGACCTTCATGCCGTTCGCCTGGCAGGCCGGGGCCGAGCTGGTCAACGAGGACGCCACCGAGTTCACGCTCGACACGCCCGAGATGGTCGAGGCGCTGACGGCGTACCAGTCCTTCTTCACCGAGGGCCTCGCACCGACCGACCTCCCGCAGGGCTCCCTCGAGCCCGATTTCATGGCCGGCAAGATCGCGTCGTTCGTCTCCGGGCCGTGGCACGTGGGGATCCTCGAGGACCTCGACGCCGCAGGCATGGAGAACGTGGCCCTCGCGCCGCTCCCCGCCGGCGAGCAGGAGGCCTCGTTCATCGGCGGTGCCAACCTCGCCGTCTTCCAGGACACCGACAACCGCGACGCCGCGTGGAAGTTCGTCGAGTGGCTGAGCCGGCCCGAGGTCCAGGTCGCCTGGTTCCAGGAGGTCAAGGACCTCCCGTCCGTCGCCAGCGCGTGGGAGGACCCGGCGATCGCCGACGACCCGTACCTCACCGTGTTCGGGCAGCAGCTCGAGACCGCGGTCGCGCCGCCGTCCATCCCGACCTGGGAGGAGGTCGCGAGCGTGATCGACACCGAGCTCGAGCGGCTCTGCAAGTCGGGCGCCGACCCGCAGGAGGTGGCCACCACCATCCAGGAGCAGGCGACGTCCATCGGCACCGGGCTCTGATCGACATGTCGACCGAGACCGCGGCCCAGCCCGGCGCCCCCCAGGCGCCGGGCCGGGCCGAGTCGTACCGGCCCCGCAAGCGCCCGCCGCTGTACGTGCGCCGGACGCGGGCGGCCTGGGGGTTCGCCCTGCCGTTCATGCTCCTGTTCCTCGTGTTCACCCTGGGGCCGGTCCTCATGTCGCTCGCCATGGCGGTGACCGACCTGCGGAGCCGTGACCTGCGCAACCCCTTCGCGGTCGAGTTCATCGGCATCGAGAACTTCACGGCCGTGTTCTCCGACCCGCTGTTCCGCAAGGCCGCGGGCAACACCGCGTACTTCGTGCTGGTCGGCGTCCCGCTGACGCTCGCGCTCGCGCTCGCCATCGCGGTCGTGCTCAACGCCGGCATCACCCGGTTCAAGGCGCTCTTCCGGGTGGGCTACTACATGCCGGTCGTGACGAGCATCGTCGCCGTCGCCGTCGTCTGGCGCTTCCTGCTGCACCCCGACGTCGGCCTGCTCAACGAGGTGCTCGGCTGGTTCGGCATCGAGGGGCCGAACTGGCTCGCGAGCACCACCTGGGCCATGCCGTCGATGATCGCGATGGCCACCTGGCGCTCCATCGGCACGCTGATCGTCATCTTCCTGGCGGGCCTGCAGAGCGTCCCGACGGCGCTGCACGAGGCCGCGGCCCTCGACGGAGCCGGCGTCTGGCAGCGGTTCCGGCACATCACCGTGCCCACGCTCCGCCCCACGCTGCTCTTCGGCGCCGTCATCACCGGCATCGGCTACGTGCAGTTCTTCGAGGAGCCCTTCGTCATGACGCAGGGCGGGCCGCTGAACAGCACGCTGTCGGTCGCCTTCCACACCTACAACCAGTTCGGGTTCGGCAACTACGGCTACGCCGCGGCGATGAGCTACGTGCTCTTCCTGGCGGTCGTCCTGCTCGCGCTCGTGCAGTTCCGCCTGCTGGGTGAGCGCGACGAGCCGCGGCGTCCGAAGAAGCGCCGCCCCGCGCCTGTCGCGAACAAGGAGATCGGACGATGAGCGCCCCGACGCAGCCCAGTGCCCGCACGGGCGGCCGGCTGCCCCCCGTCGAGCCGCCGACCGACGCGCCGGCCGACGCGCCGCGCCGTCGCACCCACGAGACCGGCTTCGGCGAGGCACGACCGCACTGGCTGGCGTACCTGCTCCTGGGTGTCGGGCTGATCGTGGTCACCAGCCCGTTCATCTGGATGGCGCTGAGCTCGCTCAAGAGCGAGGGGGAGATCCGGCGGGTACCGCCCACGTGGATCCCGGAGGCGCCCACGCTGGACAACTTCCGGGAGCTCTTCGAGCGGCTCGACTTCCCGCAGTTCTTCACCAACTCGGCGGTCGTCGCCACGGCCGTCACGATCGGCAACGTCATCTTCTGCTCGATGCTCGGATATGTCCTCGCGAAGTCCGACTTCGCGGGCAAGAAGCTGCTGTTCCGGCTGGTCCTGGGCACGCTGATGATCCCGGGCATGGTGACGCTCGTACCGCTGTTCGTGCTCGTCGCGAACATGGGCCTGGTCAACACGTACTTCGGGCTGATCCTGCCGTTCCTGGCCGCACCGTTCGGGGTCTTCCTGATGCGCCAGTTCTTCCTGGGCATCCCCGACGAGCTCATCGACGCGGCGCGCGTCGACGGGGCGGGCGAGGCGCGCATCTTCATCCAGGTCGTGATGCCGCTGGCGAAGCCGGCGATCGCCACCCTTGCGATCCTCACGTTCCTGGGGTCGTGGAACAACTTCCTCTGGCCGCTGGTCGTCGCCACGACGGAGGACAAGTACACCCTGCCGGTGGCGCTCGCCCTGTACTCGACGGGCCAGAACCAGACCGACTACGGGCTGCTCCTCGCGGGCGCCGTCGTCGTCGTCGTGCCGGTGCTCGTCGTCTTCCTGATCCTGCAGCGTCACTTCGTGCAGGGCGTCGCGATGACGGGCATCAAGTGAGCGGTGCCGAGCCCGCCCCACCGTGGCGGCTGCAGGGGGGAGGGGGGCTCGTCGCCCTCGTGGCGGACGGCGGCGGGCTCGCCTCGCTCGCGGTCGGCGACCTGGAGCTGGTCCAGCACGCGGCCTCGGCGTTCGAGCCGGGGCTGCTGGGCCTGTGGGTGCGCGACCGGCGGGACGGGCCGCGCCGTCCGCTGCTCGGCCCCGGGAGCGGTGCGCGGGTCCGCGTGGTCGACGGCGTCCTCGTCGCCGAGGGCGGGTCGCGCGCCGGGGCCGACGACGCCGTCCCGGGCGATCCAGCCGCCACCCGCGACGCCGGGCTGCGGTGGCGGGCGGTCCTCGCCCTGCATCCCACCCGGCCGGCCTGGGCCTGGCACGTCGAGGTGGCGTGCGACGGTCCGGGCGACCGGGAGGTGGACGTGCTGCACGCCCACGACGTGGCGCTCGCCGCCACCGGTGCGCTGCGCGCCAACGAGCTGTACGTGAGCCAGTACCTCGACCTGACGCCGCTGGACGGGCCGACGGGGACGGCGATCGCCGTGCGGCAGAACCAGCCGCAGTCGGGCGCGCACCCGTGGTGCGTGCTGGCCGCCGACCGCGAGGTCGTCGCCTGGGCGACCGACGCGCTCGACGTGCACGGGCCGGACGGCGACCTGCCGTCGCGGCGCCTGCAGCACGAGCACACCCTCGCGGCGCTGCAGGTGGCCCCCGCCGTCCTCGGCCCGGGGCGGACGCTGCGGGTGGCGTTCGCGGGCCTGCTGGTGCCGGACCACCCGGAGCCCACGTCCCCCGCGGACGTCGCCCTGGTCACCGAGGCGCTGGACCTGGCCGCGGCCACGGCGCCCTGGGCCTCCGACGACGCCGGCCCGCGGTCCGAGCGGGATGCCGCGCACCTCGCCGGTCCGGGGACGGGCCGCCCTGCGCCGAGCGGCCCCTACGACCGCGGCCGTGAGCTCCGGGTCCGCGACCTCGGCGAGGCCGAGCTCGAGCACCGGTGGCCGACCCCCTGGCGGCTGGTGGAGCGCGCGGACGACGGCGCCATCCTGTCGTTCTTCACCGGCCGGGAGCACGTGGTGACCAGGGCGAAGGAGCTGGCCGTGCTGCGCCCCCATGGCACGGTCCTGCGGACCGGTGACCGCGCCGAGCCCGACCCCGAGGCGCTGACGGTCACCGCGTGGATGACGGGGTCACCGCTGTCGTACCTGACCCGCGGCCACGTCACGACCGGGCGGGTGCTGACCACCGTGCGTGGCTACCTGGGACGGCACCGCGCGTACGGGCTGCGGGTGTTCGTCGAGGTCGCGGGAGCGTGGCGGCTGCTGGACCTGCCCTCCGCGTTCGCGATGGCCCTGGACGGGGCGCACTGGGTGCACGCGATCGAGCCGGCAGGCCCGGACCCCGGTGGCGTGCTGGACGTCCGCACGCACGTGCCCGCCGACGTGCGACGCGCGGACCTGCAGGTGACCGTGACCGGGGCGCCGCGCAGGGTCCTCGTCGCCCTGCACCTCGCCACGCCCCAGGACCCGTTGCCCGTGCCGGCCGGAGCCGGGCCGACCGTGACGGAGGTGCCGGGCGGCGTCGTCGTGCACCTGCCGGAGGACGCGCGGACGCCGGCCCAGGCCCTCCGCGTGGTCACGTCCGGGCCGATCACCGTGGGGGACGCGGCCCCGCTCTTCGACGAGCGGCCCGACGACGTCGCGTCGGACGGGTCCGGCGGGCGCGTGGGCGCGGTGGTGACCCTGCGCACGGAGCCCACGGGAAGTCTCGGTCTCGCGCTCTCGGTCACCGGCCGCGACGGCGACGACGCGACCGAGGCCGCGGGCGCCGCCCACCCGGACTGGTGGGCGGAGGTGACGCCCGTGCACGTCGCCGGCCCGCCGGAGGTCGAGGCGCTCGACGCCAGCCTCCCGTGGCTCGTGCGCGACGCCCTGGTCCACCACCTCGCGCCGCGCGGGCTCGAGCAGTACACGGGCGGCGCGTGGGGCACGCGCGACGTGACCCAGGGCCCCCTCGAGCTGCTGCTCGCCCTCGACCGGCCGCACGACGCGCGCACCCTCCTGCTGACCGTGTTCGGCGCCCAGAACCCGGACGGGTCGTGGCCGCAGGCCTTCGGCTTCCTGCCGGGCGACGAGGACTTCCGCCACGAGCCACCGCACGGCGACGTCGTGCACTGGCCGGTCCTGGCGCTCGGCCGCTACCTGCAGGCCACGGCCGACGTCGGTGTGCTCGACGCGCTCGTGCCGTGGTTCGGCGCCCCCGCGTCGACCTCGCTGCTCGACCACGTGCTCCGCGCGCTCGACCGGGCCCGTGCGGGGGTGCTCCCCGGCACGCACCTGGTCGCGTACGGGAACGGCGACTGGAACGACTCCCTGCAACCGGCCGACCCGGCGATGGCGCTGACCATGGCGAGCGCGTGGACCGTCACGCTGCACCACCAGTCGCTCGTCGCCCTCGCGGACGGCCTCGCGGCGGAACCCGGGCACGCCCACCTGGCAGGCGTCCTGCGCGCGGAGGCGGCCGACGTCGCGCGCGACCTCCGCACGCACCTCCTCGTCGACGGCGAGCTCGCCGGGTACGTCGACCTCGGGGGCGCCGCCCCCCGGTACCTGGTGCACCCCCGCGACGCCGAGACCGGGCTGCGGCACGGCGCGTTGCAGATCATCCACGCCCTCGGGGACGACCTGTTCGACCCGGGCGAGGCCGCACATCACGTCGGTCTGGTCCGCGAGCACCTCATGGGGGTGGACGGCGTCCGGCTGTTCGACCGGCCGCCCGGGTACCACGGCGGGCGGACCCGGCACTTCCAGCGCGCGGAGACGGCGACGTTCGTGGGCCGGGAGATCGGGCTCATGTACGTGCACGCGCACCTGCGATGGTGCGAGGCGATGGCCCGGTGGGGTGACCCCGAAGCGCTGTGGCTCGGGCTGCAGCAGGTGCTGCCGGCCACCGTGGGGACGGGGCCGGAGGTCGTCCCGGGGGCTCGGCGGCGCCAGGGCAACACGTACACCTCCAGCTCCGACGCCGCAGTGCTCGACCGCGCCGACTTCGCGGCCCGCTACGCCGAGGTCCTCACCGGCGCCACGGGCCTCGAGGCGGGCTGGCGCATCTACTCGTCAGGCCCCGGCGTCCTCGTCCGCATCGTGACGCAGTCGCTGCTCGGGGTGCGGCGGCGCGGCGCGCGGGTCGAGATCGACCCCGTCCTGCCGCGTCGCCTCGACGGGCTGACCGCGACGGTCCCGCTGGCCGGTGGCGTGCTCCGGCTGCGCTACCGCGTCGGCGACCGGGGCTGCGGCGTCGTCGGACTGCGGGCGGGGGACCGCACGGTGCCGGGCGAGCGCACCGCGAACCCCTACCGGACCGGAGGGCTGGCCGTGCCGCTCGACGCCGTCGCGGAGCTGCTCCGGCCGGACGGCGCTGCGCCCCGGCTCGAGCTGGAGGTCGAGCTGCCATGACGGCCGACCGCCCCTGGCTCGACGCGACCCGGCCCGTGGCGGAGCGGGTCGGAGCGCTCCTCGCGGCACTCACGCCGGAGGAGAAGGCCGGTCAGCTCGCGCAGGTCGCGAACCCCGACCCGGAGCGCGACGCGGACGCCCTCGCGGCCGGGGCCTTCGGCACCTGCATCGTCGCGAGCGGGCCGCTCGCCGGGAACGTGCGCGACGCCGGGGCGGACGTCGCCGTGGTGAACGCGTTGCAGCGGGCGGCCGTGGAGACCACGCGCCTCGGCATCCCGCTCGTCGTCGCCCGCGACGTCATCCACGGCCACCGGACCGTGTTCCCCATCCCGCTCGGCCAGGCGGCGTCGTTCGACGCCGACCTGGTGCGGGACTGCGCCCGCGTGGCCGCGCGAGAGGCGGCGGCCGACGGCGTCCGGTGGACGTTCGCCCCGATGGTCGACGTCGCGCAGGACCCGCGCTGGGGCCGCGTCGCCGAGGGCTTCGGCGAGGACGCGTGGCTCGCCGCCGAGCTGGGCGCGGCCGCCGTCGTCGGGTTCCAGGACGGCCCGGGTGGTGAGGGCCTGGCGGGCCCGGACGCGCTCGCCGCGTGCGCGAAGCACTACGTCGGCTACGGGCTCGCGCAGGGCGGCCGCGACTACGCCGAGGTGGACGTGGGTCCGGTGACCCTGCACAACCGCCACCTGCGCCCCTTCCGGGCCGCCGTCGACGCCGGCGTCGCGACGGTGATGAGCGCCTTCCACACGCTCGACCGCACCCCGATGACGGCGCACGCCGAGCTGCTGCGCGGGCACCTCAAGGGCGATCTCGGGTTCGCCGGGCCGGTCGTCAGCGACTGGGATGCCGTCGGGGAGCTCGTGCACCACGGCCTCGCCGCGGACCTGCGGGACGCCGCCGCGGTCGCGCTGCGGGCGGGCGTCGACATCGACATGGTCACGGGCGCCTTCGTCGCGCACGTCGCGGCGCTCGTGGCCGAGGGCGTGCTGGATGCGGCGCTCGTCGACGACGCCGTCTCCCGCGTCCTGGCGCTGAAGGTCCGGCTCGGCCTGTTCGAGCACCCGTACACCGACCCGGGCCGGGCGGCGGCCGTGCACCTGGCGCCGGAGCACCGTGCCCTTGCCCGGCGGGCCGCTGCGTCGGCCGTCGTCCTGCTCCGCAACGACGGGGTGCTCCCGCTCCTGGACGGCGGGGCGCCCCGACAGGTCCTGGTGACCGGACCCTTCGCGACGGCGCGCGACCCCCTGTTCGGGACCTGGACGCTCGACGGGCGTGCGGAGGACGTCGTGACGATCGCGGACGCCTTCCGCGAGCGGCTCGCCGACGCCGAGGTGGTCGTCGACGACGCCCGGCACGTCGACGACACGCTCGTCCGGGCGCGCGAGGCGGACGTCGTCGTCGCCTGCGTCGGCGAGCACCCGATGCGCTCGGGGGAGGCGAACTCCGTGACGTCGCTCGACCTGCCGCCCGGGCAGGTCGAGGTGGTGGAGGCCCTCGCCCGCGTGAGCCGCCGGCTCGTCGTCGTCGTGGTCACCGGCCGGCCGCTCGCCCTCGAGCGGCTCGACCACCTGGGGTCGGCGCTCGCGCTCGTCCTCCACCCGGGGGTCGAAGGCGGGCACGGGGTCGTCGATGTGCTCGTCGGAGACGTCCCTGCGAACGGTCGGCTGCCGGCCGGCCTTCCGTGGGTCACGGGCCAGGTGCCGGTGCACCACGACCACCTGCCCACGGGTCGGCCCCTCGACCCGGACGGCCCGGTGGGCCGGTACCGGGACCACCGGGACACCCCGCAGTACCCGTTCGGGTTCGGGCTCGGGTACTCGCCGGTGGCGTACGAGGGGGTCGTCACCTCGGCGGGGCACCTGGCGCCGGGTGAGGTGGTGAAGGCGAGCGCGCGGGTCGCGAACACGGGTGCCAGACCCGTGCTGGAGACGGTTCAGCTGTACGTCCGGGCGGGGGTGTCCGAGATCTCCCGGCCCGTGAGCGAGCTCGCCGGCGTGCGCCGCGTCCCGCTCGAGCCCGGCGAGGACCGCATCGTGACGTTCCATGTCGACCACCACCTCCTGGCCCGGCGCGACGCCGCCGGACGCGCCCGGTGCGACGCCGGGCGGTTCACGCTGCGCATCGGGCCGCACGCCGGCGCCGGTGTGACGGCCCACCTCGACGTCACGGGAGGTGGGCCCGACCTGGACTGACCGCCTCCACCGACACCTGACCACGACATCCGAACGGCGATCGACGACGCTCGACGAAGGGAATGCAGACATGACCGGACACACGCGCCGCACGCTCGCCGCCCTCGCGGCGGCGGCGTTGACGGCGACGCTGGCGGCACCCGCCGCGGCGCACGGCGGCTACGGCGGGAGCACCGACCGTGCCGTCCTCATGGAGTACGCGGAGGACACCTGGGCCTCGTTCGTGGCGATGGTGGACCCCGCGACGGGCCTCCCCGCCGACAACATCAGCGGGGACCTGGACCCGGCCACGCGGAGCGGCTACACGTCGCCGACCAACATCGGCGCGTACATGTGGAGCACGGTCGTCGCGCGTGACCTGGGCATCATCGGCAGGCACGAGGCGAAGGACCGCCTCGCGCGCACGCTCGCGACGGTGGCGACGCTCGAGCGCCACGAGGACTCGGGCATGTTCTACAACTGGTACTCCGAGGCGACGGGGGAGAAGCTCTACGCCTGGCCGGGCACGGGTGACCCCGTCAAGCCGTTCCTGTCGAGCGTCGACAACGGCTGGCTGGCCACCGCCCTGGTTCTCGTCGGCAACGCCGAGCCGCGGTTGCGCCACCAGGCGGAGGCCATCCGCGCCGGCATGGACTTCGGCTTCTACTACGACCCGGCCGTCGGGCAGATCCGCGGCGGCTTCTGGGACGAGGACCCGATGGACCCCGCCGCCGTGCTCGACAACTACCGCGACCGCGGGCCGGACGTCTGGTACACCGGGCACCACTACGGGACCCTCAACACGGAGCCGCGCATCGCGAGCTACCTCGGCATCGCGTGGGGCCAGATCCCGGAGGAGCACTACTTCCGGATGTGGCGGACCTTCCCGAACACCTGCGACTGGTCGTGGCCCGAGCAGCGCCCCGTGGGCGAGTGGGTCGAGTACATGGGCGTCCAGGTCTTCGAGGGCGCCTACCGCTACCGCGACATGCAGCTCGTGCCCAGCTGGGGCGGCTCCATGTTCGAGGCGCTGATGGTGGACCTGTTCATCCCGGAGGCGGACTGGGGTCCGCGGAGCTGGGGGGTGAACCACCCCCTGACCGTGCAGGCGCAGATCGAGCACGGCATGGAGGAGGCGGGCTACGGCTACTGGGGCTTCTCGCCGTCCAGCAACCCTGCGGGTGGGTACCGGGAGTACGGCGTCGACCCGATCGGCATGGACCCCGGCGGCTACACGTCCGACCAGGAGCGGACCACCGCGGACCCGGGTTGGGACGACCCGGCGTGCTACCGCCCGCCGAGCTGGCCGACGGAGTACGGCGACGGCGTCGTGACCCCGCACGCGTCCTTCCTCGCCCTGCCGTACGCCAAGGACGCCGCCCTGACGAACCTGGCCGCGATCCGCGCCGACTTCGATGCGTACGGGCCGGGTGGGTTCTACGACGCCGTCGCGGTGGAGAGCGGCACGGTGGCGCAGCGCTACCTGTCCCTCGACCAGGGCATGATCATGGCCGCCATCGGGAACGAGCTGAAGAACGACCGCGTGAAGTCGTACGTGATCCGCGGGCCGGTGCAGGCGGTGATCCGGCCGCTGCTGGCGATCGAGGAGTTCAACGCGGGCTGACCTGACGCCCACCACGAGGTCGCGAGAGCCCGTCGTCCCCGAGGACGGCGGGCTCTCGGGCGCTCCCGGGCACAAGGTCCTTGCGCGCGGACTGGTCACGTGTATAGCGTGCTGAACATGCGTACAGTCGCCAGCGCGACGCCCAGGTCGGCCGCCGACCTCACGGCGCGGGCACGCATCCGAGACGAGGCCATCCACTGCTTCGCCACCGAGGGCTTCGGCACCTCGTTCCGCACCATCGCCGCGCGGGCGGGGGTCTCGCCCGGCCTCATCACGCACCACTTCGGCGCCAAGACGGCGCTACGGGCCGAGTGCGACGCCGAGGTGCTCCGCCGGTACCACGCCCTCAAGAGCGAGGCGATCGGCGACCCCAGCGGCTACCTGCTCGAGCGGCTGGCCCGGCCGGGCGAGGCCGCCGTCGTGCTCGTCTACATCCTCCGCGCGATCCAGGCCGGCGGACCGCCCGCGCACGACTTCCTCGAGAGCCTCGTCGACCACGCGCGCGAGATCATGGCGGAGAGCGTGGCCAGCGGGCTCGTGCGTCCCTCGCGCGACGAGGAGGCGCGGCTGCGCTACCTCACGCACCAGACCATGGGCGCGATGCTCGTGCAGTTCCTCATGAACCCCGGCCTGACGCCGGACGAGTTCGTGACGGCGGTGCAGGCCGGGCAGCAGGGCCACATCCTGCCGATCCTCGAGCTCTACACCGAGGGCCTGCTCGTCGACCGTCGCATGCTCGACGACTACCTCATGTACGTCGGGGACCCGCCCGGTGCGCCGGCGCCGGGCGACGCCGGCGCCACCACCACCGCCACCACTGCCGCAACCACGACCGCCTGACGGCGCGTCCGCCGCGGCACACATCCGTGATCCACCGAACAGAACGAAGGCACACCCATGTCCGCAACCGCCCTGCCCCAGACGGCCGTCGAGGTGGAGGGCCTCACCAAGAGCTTCGGTACCGTGCACGCCCTGCGAGGTCTCGACCTGCGCGTGCCCACCGGTGAGGTGACCGGCTTCCTCGGCCCGAACGGCTCCGGCAAGACCACGACCATCCGCATCCTCCTCGGCCTCCTACGGGCCGACGGGGGCCGGGCCACCCTCCTGGGCGGCGACCCCTGGGCGGACGCGGTCGCGCTGCACCGCAGGATCGCCTACGTACCCGGCGACGTCACGCTCTGGCCGAACCTCACCGGTGGTGAGGCGATCGACATCCTCGCCAGGCTCTCCGGGCCACTGGACCCGAGGCGCAAGAAGACCATGCTCGACCGGTTCGAGCTCGACCCCACGAAGAAGGCGCGGACCTACTCGAAGGGCAACCGGCAGAAGGTCGCCCTGGTCGCGGCCCTGTCGTCCGACGCCGAACTCCTCCTGCTGGACGAGCCCACCAGCGGCCTCGACCCCCTCATGGAGGCGGCCTTCACCGAGTCGATCCGCGAGGTCAAGGCGGCCGGCCGGTCGGTGCTCCTGTCCAGCCACATCTTCGCGGAGGTCGAGAAGCTCGCCGACCGCGTCACGATCATCCGCGAGGGCGTCACGGTCGAGGCCGGCACGATCGCCGAGCTGCGGCACCTCACGCGCACCCAGGTGACCGCGGTGCTGGACGGCGGCGTCGACGGCCTTGCCGCCATCCCGGGTGTCCACGACCTGGTGACCGTGGACCGGCACGTCACCTTCGCGGTCGACGAGGTGGCCCTCCCCGCGGTGCTCGCGGCGGTCGCCGCCCTGCGCCCCCGCTCGCTCGTCGCGAACCCGCCGTCGCTCGAGGAGCTGTTCCTGCGCCACTACGGCGACGAGCTCGCCGCCCTCGCTGCCGGGAGCGACCGATGACCGCCGTCGTCCGTACGGAACCTGACGCGCCGGTCGCGACCCGGCCGGGCGCGGCGTCGTTGGCGGGCACGGCCGCCATGGTGCGGCTCGTCCTCCGGCGCAACCGCGTACGGCTCGCGGTCTGGTTCGTGGTGCTCGTCGGGATGATCGCGTACGTCGCGTCCTACTACGCCGAGCTGTTCCCCACCCAGGAGGCGCTCGACGAGTTCGCGGCGTTGTCCGACACCCCCGGCATCAGGGCGCTCTCGGGTCTGTCGCCGGCGGCGGCCACGCTCGGTGGCGCCGTCTGGACGAAGGGCTGGATGACGGTCGCGCTCTCCCTGGCGATCGGCGTCGCCTTCCTCGTGACGCGCAACGGCCGTGCCGACGAGGAGGCCGGGCGCACCGAGCTGCTCCGGTCACGGATACTGGGCAGGCACGCGTACTCCGTGGCCTCATGGCTGGTCAACGCGCTGCTGTGCGTCGCCATCGGGGCGGGCGTGGCGCTGGTGTCCCTGGCGAGCGGGCTCGACCCGGACGGCACCGGCATCGCCGGGTCGCTCGTCCTCGGCGCGTCGGTGGCCGGCGTGGGCCTGTTCGGCCTCGGCGTCGGTGCCGTCGCAAGCCAGGTGACGACGACGTCGCGGGCCGCCAACGCGCTCGGCGCGGGCGTGATCATGGGCTGCTACGTGCTGCGCATGATCGGCGACCTCGGCGACGGCGCCCTGACGTGGGCGTCCCCCATCGGCTGGGGCCAGCAGATGCAGCCGTTCGCGGCGAACCGCTGGTGGCCGTTCGCCCTGCTCGTCGCCCTCGCCGGCGGCCTCCTGGCACTCGCCACGTGGCTGGAGTCGACGCGGGACATGGGCGCCGGGCTGGTCGCCGAGCGGCCGGGCCGGTCGTCCGCACCGGCGGGGTTCGCGGCGCCACTGGGCCTCGGTCTCCGGCTCCAGCGCGCGGCGATCATCGGCTGGACGATCACAGTGCTGCTGTCGGGCCTGCTCTTCGGCTCGATCGTCGAGGCGATGACGGACCTGCTCGACGACGCCAGCGGCGGCGTGGCGGCGGACTTGCTCCGCGGCGCCGGCGTCCAGGCGCTGCTGGCGATGCTCGCCTCCATGATCGGACTGCTCACGGCCGTCTTCGCGACGCAGTCCGCGGTGTCGCTGCGCGCCGACGAGGCCTCCGGGATCATCGAGCCTCAGCTCGCGGGCGCGCTGTCGCGCCGCCGGTGGGCGGGGCAGCGGCTGGTCATCCCCGTCGTCGGCTCGGCAGTGCTTCTCGTCCTCGGCGGCGGCGTGCTCGGGGCGGTCTACGGGTCGCTGACGGGTGACGCGTCACAGACCGCCCGCATGGCGGGCGCGGCGTTGGCCTACTGGCCGGCCGTCATGGTTCTCGTCGGCGTCGCCGTGGCGCTCTTCGGCTGGCTCCCGCGGGTCGCCATCCCCGTCACGTGGGGCGTGATGGCCGCGATGTGGTTCGCCACCATGCTCGGGGAGGTCTTCGGGCTGCCCGCGTGGGTCGTGGACGCGCTGCCGTTCTCGGCCGTGCCGTACGTGCCCTTCGAGGACATGTCGTGGGCGCCGCTCGTCGTCATGGTGCTCGTGGCCGGTGCCCTCGTGTGGTCGGGCATCGACCGCTTCGCGCGCCGCGACGTCGTACCGGGCTGACGGACGGGCCCCGCCCGTCCTGCGTCCCCGCGCCCCGCGCCCAGAGCAGCGGCGGCCCCGGAATCCGGGGCCGCCGCCGGTCGTTCACCACTGCGTGACGAACCTCGAGCCACGCCCCGCCGAGACCCTGTGCGCGGCTGGGACGGCGACGGCGTCGGTGGAGCTCATCCCGCCCCGGGACGTGCCCCTCGGCGGGCCGCGGGCGATGACGGTACGCCGCACCCTCCCGTCGAAGGAGCGGTCGCTCATCGGGCCGTTCTGCTTCGCGGACCACTACGGGCCGGACGACGTCGCGGCCTCCGGTGGCATGGACGTCCCGCCGCACCCGCACACCGGCCTGCAGACGGTGACGTGGCTGTTCGAGGGCCAGGTGCTGCACCAGGACGCGCTCGGCTCGGTTCAGCCCATCAGGCCCGGGCAGCTGAACCTCATGACCGCGGGCCACGGGATCTCGCACTCCGAGGAGGGCACGCTCGCGCGCTTCCCCGAGCAGCGTGCGCTGCACGGCGTCCAACTCTGGACCGCGCTGCCGGACGGCGCGCGCCACGGGCCGCCCGACTTCGAGCACGTGGCGCAGGTGCCGGTCGTCGACGTCGGCGGGGCGCGCGTGCAGGTGTTCATGGGCGCGCTCGCGGGGGCCGTGTCGCCCGCCCGGGCATTCTCGCCCCTCGTCGCGGCCCAGCTCGACCTGCCGCCCGGGGCGGTCGTGGACCTCCCCGTGGAGCCGGGGTTCGAGCACGGCGTGCTGCTCGACACCGGCGCTCTGACGGTCGCCGGCGAGCCGCTCGAGCCGGCCTGGCTGGCGTATCTCGCGCCCGGTGCCGATCGGCTCGTGCTGCGGGCGGGCGAGACGGGTGCGCGCGCCGTGCTGATCGGCGGCGCCCCGTTCACCGAGCGGGTGCTCATGTGGTGGAACTTCGTCGGGCGCACGCACGAGGAGGTCGTGGCTGCGCGCGCGCAGTGGCAGGCCGCCGTCGCGGGGGAGGCGGACGGCATCGACCGCTTCGGTCGCGTCGCCGGCTACGCGGGGCCACCACTGCCGGCGCCCGAGCTGCCGAACGTGCGGCTGGTGCCCCGCCGACGCTGACGGCTGGCCGGGTGACCGCGCCGCGTGGTGTCAGCGGAGCTCCGGGCCACCCTTGGCCGGGCCGTCGAGCGTGAGCTCGACCCGCGGCGGCTGTGCCAGCAGCGGGTCCTTCGCCGCGTGGAACGCCCGTACGTGCGGGTTGGCCTCGTGCGCCTGCCAGGCGTCGGCGTCGGCGTAGACCTCGTAGAAGACTCGGGCCAGCGGGGCGTCCCGGACGGGGTGCGTCGCGTACACGAGGGTGCCCGGCTCGTCGGCGCGGATGTGCTCGACCGCCGCCGCGGTCAGCCGGTCGAACTCGAGCGCCGCGGCCTCGTCGCGGATGTCGAAGCGCACCACGATGCCGTACACGGTCGCCACCTCTCGTCGTCGGTGGCCCGAGCGTACGCGCCGGTCACGGCGTGAGTCCGGCGGGCGCGGGGCGTAGGTTGCGGGACGTGAAGCCTGCTGACCTCGTCCTGCTCCGCACGCCCGGCACCCCGGCGCTCGCACCCGACGGGAGCGCCGTCGTCGTCTCGGTGACGCACCCCGACCTCGAGGCCGACGAGTACGTGGGCCACCTGTGGCGCGTGCCGGCCGACGGGTCCGCTCCGCCGCGTCCCTTCACCCGGGGGCACCGTGACACGTCGCCCGTGTGGTCGCCCGACGGGCGATGGGTGGCGTTCTGCCGGGCCGAGCCGAAGGGCAAGCCGCAGCTGCACGTCGTGGAGGCCGACGGCGGGGAACCCGTGTGCCTCACGGACGCCCCGATGGGCGTCGCGGACCCCCGGTGGTCGCCGGACGGGACACGGCTCGCCTTCGTCGCACGGGTGCCGGACGAAGGCCGGTACGTCCCCGACGGCGACCCGGCCGCCGAGGCCCCCAGGCTCATCACACGGTTCCAGTACCGGGCCGACGACGTCGGGTTCACGCTCGACCGGCCGCGGCACGTGTTCGTGGTGGACGTCCCGGCGGAGCCGCGGCCCGGCGAGCTGCCGGGCGCCCGGCAGCTGACGTCGGGCGACGCGGACGTCACCGCCCCGAGGTGGCTCCCGGACGGCGAACGCCTCGTGGCCGTCGCCGCCGTGCACCCCGGGCGGGACACGGACCTGCGGACGGACGTGGTGCTGGTCGACGCGACGGCGGACTCCCCGACGCGGCCCGTGCCTGTCACGGACGCGGCCGCCGGGTCCGTCCTGGGGGTGGACACCGTCGTGCCGTCGGCGGACGGCCGCACCCTGTGGGTCCTCGCGCAGGATCTGGGTTCCCACGGCCGGGGGTTCGTCGCGGCGCAGACCGCGCTCTACCGGGTGGACCTGCCCGATGGTCCGACGGCCCCGCCCGCGCCGCCCCGGGCGCTGACCGACGCCGAGCTGGTGGACCTGCAGTCCGGCCTGCTCGCGGTCGCCGGGGACGAGGTGATCGTGGCCGACCAGCGGCGCGGCGCCGTCGTGCTGCTGGCGGTCCCAGCCGCGGGCGGCGACGCGCGGGTGCTGGTCGACGCGCCCGCGGTGGTGACCGGCGTCGCCGTCGTGGGCGGGACCGCCGCGGTGAGCGTGGCCGGTCCGGCGACGGCCGGTGAGGTGGTGGTCGTCGACCTGGCCGACGGCGCAGCGCGCACGCTGACCGACCTCGCGGCGCCGCTGCGCGCGACCGGCCGGCTGCGCGAGCCACGAGAGCTCACGGCGTCGGCACCGGACGGCTACCCCGTGCACGGCTGGGTGACGCTCCCGGACCCGGCGCGCTTCGGGCCCGGGCCGTACCCGGTCGTGCTCATGATCCACGGCGGGCCGTTCGCGCAGTACACGCACGGGCTCTTCGACGAGGTGCAGGTTGTCGCGGGCGCGGGGTGCGCCGTCGTGCACGGCAACCCGCGCGGGTCCGCCGGGTACGGGGCGGCGCACGGGCGCGCCATCCGGGGTGCGTTCGGCACCGTGGACGCGGACGACGTGCTGGCGCTCCTCGACGCGGCGCTCGTGGACCCTGCCCTCGACTCGCGGCGCGTCGGCGTCATGGGCGGCTCGTACGGCGGGTACCTGACGGCGTGGCTGACGACGCGGACCGACCGGTTCCGCGGGGCGGTCGTCGAGCGCGGGTTCCTCGACCCGGTGAGCTTCGTCGGGTCCAGCGACATCGGCTGGTTCTTCGGGCTGGAGTACCTGGGTGACGCCGCGACCGACGACGGCGCGGCGGCCGTCGCCGCCCAGTCGCCGATGGCGCACGTCGGCACGGTCACGACGCCCACGCTGGTCATCCACTCCGAGCAGGACTGGCGGTGCCCGGTCGAGCAGGGGCAGCGGTGGTTCGTCGAGCTGAAGCGGCGCGGCGTGCCCGCCGAGCTGCTGCTCTTCCCCGGCGAGGGCCACGAGCTGACCCGGTCGGGCCGCCCGACGCACAGGCTGGCGAGGTTCGAGCACGTGCTGCGGTGGTGGGGCACGCACCTGGGGTGACGGCGAAGGTCACCCGGCCCCGGGGTCGGCGTCGTCGGCCGGCGGCGCGGGCGGCCCGGCGAGTGTCCGGACGGTGTCGATCGTGTCCGCCTCGGCGGCCGGCTTGTCGTCCCGGTACCGGAGCACGCGCGCGAACCGCAGGGCCAGGCCGCCCGGGTAGCGGCTCGACCGCTGCAGCCCGTCGAAGGCGATCTCCACGACCTGCTCGGGCCGCAGCGTGACCGTCCAGCCGTCGTCGGCGACCTCCAGCTCACGGAACCGCGCGGTCTGCCAGGCCAGCATCTCGTCGGTCATGCCCTTGAACGTCTTGCCGAGCATCACGAACCCGCCCGCCGCGTCGCGCGCGCCGAGGTGGATGTTCGACAGCAGCCCCGCGCGGCGGCCGGAGCCGCGTTCGACGGCGAGCACCACGAGGTCCAGGGTGTGCCGCGGCTTGACCTTCACCCAGGCCGACCCGCGCCGGCCGGCCTCGTAGACCCCGGCGGCGTCCTTGACGATCACGCCCTCCTGGCCGGCGCCCACCCACCGCTCGAACGCGGCCTGGGCGGCGGCGGCGTCGGACGTGACCAGCCGTTCGACGACGTGTGCCGGCGCGACGGCGTCGAGCGCGGCCAGGCGCTCGGTGAGGGGGGCGCCGAGGAGGTCGCGGCCGTCGACGTGCAGCAGGTCGAAGAAGAACGGGGTCAGCGTGGTCGCGCCGGCCAGCTCCGCGTCGCGGGTGGCGCTGCGTGACGCCGTCTCCTGGAACGGGCGTGGCCGGCCGTCCGGCCCCAGGGCGAGCGCCTCGCCGTCGAGCACGGCCGTGCGAACCGGTAGCGCACGGACCACGTCCACCAGCTCGGGGACCCGGGCGGTGATGTCGTCGAGGCTGCGGGTGAACACGCGCACCTCGTCGCCGTCGCGGTGCACCTGGATGCGGATGCCGTCGAGCTTCGCGTCGACCACGACGGGTCGCCCGTCGAACCCCGCGACGGCCGCGGTCACGTCCGGGGCGGATGCCGCCAGCATCGGGCGGACCGGCCGCCCGACCGTCAGGCCGAAGGCCGCGAGAGCCGCCAGCGCCGCCGCCGGGTCGGGCGCGCCGAGGGCGGCGGCGGCGACCGGCTCCGTGGCGCCGGCCAGCATCGCGGCCCGCCGTACGGCGTCGGCGGGCACCTCCGCCGCCTCCGCCACGGCATCGAGCAGCAGGGCGTCGAGGGCGCCCTGCCGGAGCTCGCCCGTGACGAGCCCGGCGAGCAGGCGCTGCTCGGACTCCGTGGCGGCGGCGAAGAGGTCGCGGGCCAGCGCGGCGCGGGCGGTCGCGGATCCCGGGCCGGCGAGGGCTGCCATCTGCTCGAACGTGGCGTCGACCGCCGTGACCTCGAGCGTGGGTTCCTCGGCAGGCGGCGGCAGCGTGGCGAGCGAGCGCCAGCCGAGCCCGGTGCGCCGCTGGCGGAGCTCGCCACCGAGGTACCGGGCGACGATGGGCACGTCGTCGGGCCCGCAGCGCCGCAGCAGCTCGACGAGCAGCGCGCGCTTGGCCAACCGGGACCGCGTGGCTGCGACCGCGGCGGAGGTCGCGGCGACGTCGGCGAGGAGCACGCCCCCATCCTGGCGCGCGGGTCCGACGCCCCGCGCGCCAGGCGGGCCGGTGATCGTTACGGTGAGCGCGTGCGCCTGGGCATCGTGATCGACTACTCGGACGACTTCGGCGCGGCCGTGCCGCTCGTGCGCCAGGCGGAGCGCATCGGCGTGGACCTGGTCGCCGTGGCGGAGGCGTACTCGTTCGACGCGGTGAGCCGGCTCGGCTACCTGGCGGCGGTGACCGAACGCGTCACGCTCATGTCGGCGATCCTGCAGGTGTACTCCCGGACGCCGACGACGATCGGCATGACGGCCGCCGGCCTCGACGACGTCTCCGGCGGGCGCTTCGAGCTCGGCATCGGCGCGTCGGGTGCGCAGGTGGTGGAGGGCTTCCACGGGGTGCCGTTCACGGCCCCGCTGACCCGCATCCGGGAGACCGTCGAGGTGTGCCGCATGCTGTGGCGGCGTGAGGCGGTCGACGTCCAGGGCCGGCAGGTGCGCGTCCCGCTGCCGCCGGACGAGGGGACCGGGCTCGGCAAGGCGCTGAAGCTAATGAACCGCCCGCGCCGCGCGACGATCCCCGTGACCATCGCCGCCCTGAGCCCGAAGAGCGTCACGCAGGCGGCGGAGATCGCCGACGGCTGGATGCCGGTGTTCTTCCACCCGGAGCGCGCGGGGGCTGCGTGGGGTGATGCGCTCGCGGCCGGTTCCGCGGCCCGGCCGGAGGCGCTCGGAGTGCTCGACGTGCACGTCACCGTGCCGCTGCTGATCGGCGACGGTGCCGCGGCCGACGCCGCCCTCGCCGCCCACCGCGACCGGCTCGCCCTCTACGTGGGTGGGATGGGCGCGCGTGGGGCCAACTTCTACGCGGAGCTCGCCGGCCGGTACGGCTACGCCGACGACGCCGCGCTGGTGCAGGACCGCTACCTCGCGGGCGACAAGCGTGGGGCGGCGGAGGCCGTGCCGGAGGACCTCGTGCGGGCCACGGCGCTGATCGGCCCGGAGTCCCACGTGCGGGACAGGGTCGCCGCGTTCGAGGCGGCCGGTGTCACGACCCTCACCGTCCAGCCGTCGGTGCGGGACGGCGTCGGCGCGCTGGAGCAGCTGGCCGCCGTCCGCGGGCTCGTGCCGGCCGACTGAGGGGCGTGCGCGCGATTGCACTCGGTGCAACGATGCACCTAGTGTAGTCAGGTGACCCAGGTGATGCCCGATCGTCGTACCGCGCTCAAGCAGCGGCACCGGCAGGCGATCGTCGACGCGGCGGCCGCGCTCCTCGAGGAGCACGGCGGCCTCCGGTTCACCGTCGACCAGCTCGCGGAGCGGGCGGACGTGTCACGGCGCACGGTGTTCAACCACTTCGCCACGCTGGACGACGTCGTCATCGCCGTCGCCAGCGACGTCCTCGGCGGTCTCGTGGACACGTTCGTGGCGAACGCCGTCGCCGCCCCGCCCGCAGCCGACACGCCGGCCGCCATGTTCGACGAGATGGCGCACGCGATCCGGACGACCGAGCTGGTCGGGCCGATGGCGTACCTCACCCGGTCGCTCGGCGGGCCCACCCGCGTGGACGAGGAGTCCCCATGGGTCGCCGCGCTCCTCATGCGGGCCTTCAACGAGATCAGCCGGAGGTTCGCCGCCGCGATGTCCGAGCGGCACCTCCAGGCCGACGCGCTCGCCGTGCACCTCCTGGTGAACTCGCTGATGAGCGGCCTGATCGTGATCTACCACCACTGGTACGCCGCCACGGGCGCGACCGACGACGACGCCTCGCGCCGCTCGTGGGAGGGCTACGTCGAGCGCCTCCTCGCCGCCGTCGGCGCCGGCTACGGCGCGGCCGGAAACCACTGACCTCGCACCCGCACCCACCGCAGAGAAGGACCCATGGCAGAGCTCCTGTACCGCCTCGGCCGCCTGTCGGCCCGCCGCGCCCGCACCGTCGTCGCCGTCTGGGCGGCGTTGCTCGCCGTCGCCGGCGCGGCCTACCTCCTCGCGGGCGGGACGCTGGCCAGCGGCTTCTCGATCCCGGACACGCCCACGGCGGAGGTCACCGAGCGCCTGGAGGCCGAGTTCCCGGAGGCGTCCGGTGCCACCGGCAGCGTCGTCCTGCACACCACGGACGGCACTGCGTTCACTCTCGAGCAGCAGGCCGCCATCAGCAGGCTCGTCGCTTCGGCGGCCGACGTCGACGGCGTCGCGACCGTCGTCGACCCGTTCGTCACCGAGGCGGAGCGCGCGGCGCGCGCCGACGAGATCGCCCAGGGGCGCCAGCAGATCGCCGAGGGCCGGGCGCAGCTCGACGAGGGGATCGCGCAGGCCGAGCAGGGCCAGGCGCAGCTCGACGCCGGCCAGGACCAGCTCGACGCCGGCCAGGCGCAGCTCGACGCGGCGCGGGCGCAGGCCGAGGCGGCCGGGGCGCTCGAGCAGGCCCGCCCGCAGCTGGAGGCGCAGCAGGCCACGCTCGACGCCCAGCAGGCGGCGCTCGACGCGCAGCAGGCGGCGCTCGACGCCGGCCTGGCCGAGCTCGAGGCCGGCGCAGCGGAGCTGGAGTCCCAGGCCCAGCAGCTCGAGCTCGGCGCCGGCCTGCTCGGCATGGCGGAGGAGATCCGTCAGGTCTCCGCGGACGGGTCCGCGGCGATCGCGTCGGTGGTGTTCACCGACGCCCAGTTCGACGTGCCGGAGGAGGCGCAGGACGCCGTCATCGAGGCCTTCCGTGCCGAGCGGATCGAGGGGGTCGACGTCGACTTCTCCGCCTCGCTCGCGACCGAGGTGCCCAAGATCCTGGGTGTCGGCGAGCTCATCGGCGTCGTCGTGGCGGCCGTCGTGCTGCTCGTCATGCTCGGCACGTTCGTGGCGGCCGGGCTGCCCATCCTGACGGCGGCGGTCGGCGTCGCGATCGGCGCCCTCGGGGCGCTCTCGTTCTCCGGCGTCGTCGACATGGTGTCCGTCACGCCGGTGCTCGGCGTGATGCTGGGGCTGGCCGTCGGCATCGACTACTCGCTGTTCATCCTCAACCGGCACCGGCGGCAGCTGAAGGCCGGCTACGACGTCGACGAGTCGATCGGCCTCGCCAACGGCACGTCCGGCAACGCCGTGGTGTTCGCGGGCGCGACGGTGCTCATCGCCCTCCTCGCGCTGAACGTGACGGGCATCCCCTTCCTGGGCCTGATGGGCACCGTCGGGGCGATGTGCATCGCGATCGCCGTGCTCGTCGCGGTCACGCTCACCCCCGCCCTCCTCGGCATGCTCGGGATGCGGGTGCTCCGGCGCCGCGAGCGGGCGCACCTCGCGACGGCGCCCCTGCCCGCGGGTCCGCCGCTGCGGCCGATGTCGACGGGCGGCGCGGTCGTGCGGGCGCTCGCCGGCGTCGCGGCCCTGGTCCTCCTCGCCCTGCCGGCGACGGCCCTGCGCCTCGGCCTGCCGGACGGCTCGTCGGAGGCCGCGGGGTCGACCACGTACCAGGCGTACACGACGGTCGCGGAGAAGTTCGGCCCCGGCCAGAACGCGATGCTCCTCGTGATCGCGGACCTCCCCGCGGCAGCGGACCAGGTCGAGTCGCTGGCCGCGCAGGCGCAGGTGGCCGCGCGGCTCTTCGAGGTCGACGACGTCGCCGCGGTCGCGCCCGTCGCGACGTCCGACGACGGCGCGCTGGCCGCCTTCCAGGTCGTCCCGGTCGAGGGACCGAACGCCGAGTCCACCGAGCGGCTGGTGAAGGAGCTGCGGGACCTGTCGCCGCTCGACGGGGAGATCCCCATCGCCGTCGCAGGCCAGACGAGCGGGGCGATCGACATCTCCGTCAAGCTCGCCGACGCCCTGCCGCTGTACCTCGGCGTCGTCGTCGGGCTGTCGCTGGTCATCCTCATGCTCGTGTTCCGGTCGGTGCTCGTGCCGCTCATCGCGACGCTCGGCTTCGTCCTGTCGTACTTCGCGGCGCTCGGCGGCGTGGTGGCCATCTACCAGTGGGGGTGGCTGGGCGGCGTCTTCGGCGTGCACGACCCGGGGCCCGTGCTGAACTTCCTGCCCACGGTGCTCGTCGGCATCCTCTTCGGCCTCGCGATGGACTACCAGCTGTTCCTCGGGTCCGGGATGCGCGAGGCCTACGCGCACGGTGCGTCGCCCCGGCTCGCCATCGTGCAGGGCGTCCGCGCGGGCCGGGCCGTGGTGACCGCCGCGGCCCTCATCATGGCCTCGGTGTTCGGCGGCTTCATGTTCGCGGAGTCGACGATGATCCGGCCGATCGGGTTCGCGCTGGCCTTCGGTGTGCTCGTCGACGCCTTCGTCGTGCGCATGCTCGTCGTGCCCGCGCTCATGCACCTGGCAGGCAGCCGCGCGTGGTGGCTCCCCGGGTGGCTCGACCGGCTGCTCCCCGACGTCGACGTCGAGGGCGCGGCGCTCGAGCGCCGGCACCCGCACGTCGAGCACCCGACGGTGGAGCGGGTCGACGCGTAGCGCCCGCCTCGCGCCTCGGCCGCGACCGGAGATGATGGGTCCATGGCCGAGTCGCTGTCCTTCGCCGGGGAGCTCCTCGTCGCGTCCCCGGCGCTGCTCGACCCGAACTTCCGGCGGACCGTGGTGCTGATCCTCCGGCACGACGACGACGGTGCGCTCGGCCTGGTGCTCAACCGTCCTCTGCCGATGACCACGGGCGAGGCGCTCCCGGCGTGGCAGGAGGTCGTGAGCCTGCCGGGGAACCTCTTCCAGGGCGGGCCCGTCGGGCTCGACGGAGCGCTGGGCCTCGCGACGCTGACGCGGAGTGCCGACGCCCCGCTCGTCGACCGGCTGGTGGGGCCGTTCGGCCTGCTGGACCTCAACGCCGACCCGGCGGAGGGCCTGCCGGGGGTCACCGGGGTCCGGGTCTTCGTCGGCCACGCCGGCTGGGCCGGCGGGCAGCTCGAGGCGGAGGTCGCCTCGGGCGACTGGTACGTGCTGCGGGCGGACCCGGCGGACATCACGACGCCCGACCCCTCCGCCCTGTGGCGACGCGTGCTCCGTCGGCAGGGCGGCGAGCTCGCGATCGTCTCGATGTCCCCGGACGACCCGAGCCTGAACTAGCGGTACCGACCGGGGCGGCTCGCGTGGCGGCACCTAGAGTCGGGTGTCGTGAGCAGTGATCGGCGGGTCGGCGGCGTGACGTGGCAGTGCTGCTGATCGCCGTCGGCCTCGTCGTGGGCCTGGCGGTTGGGGCGCTGGGGGGCGGCGGCTCGATCATCGCGGTGCCAGCGCTGGTGTACCTGTTCCACCAGGACGCGGCAGCGGCCACGACCGGCTCGCTCGTGGTCGTCGCGGTCACGGCGGCGCTCGGGGCGGTGGCGCACCGTCGGTCCGGACGTGTCCGCCTGCGGCAGGGCCTCGCCTTCGGGCTGCTGGGGGTGGGCGGCTCCTACGCGGGCTCGCGCCTGTCGGTCGCGGTTCCCGACGCCGTGCTGCTGAGCCTCTTCTCGGTCCTGCTGCTGGTGGTGGCGGCCCTCATGGTCCGGCGGCAGCGATCGGCGGCGGCGGCGCCTGTTCCCGAGGCGGTCCCGCCGCCGCCTGCGGAGCTGACCGCGCGGCCGTCGTCGTGGGGCGTCCGGCGCGCGGTGGCGCTCGTGCTGGCCGCGACGGTGGTCGGCGTGCTCACCGGGTTCTTCGGGGTCGGAGGTGGTTTCGCGGTCGTCCCGGCCCTGGTGCTGGTCCTCGGCCTGGAGCTGCCCACCGCGGTCGGGACATCCCTCGTCGTGATGACGGTCACGAGCGTCGCGGGTCTTGTCTCCCGTGCGGGTCAGCCGGTGGAACTCGACGTGCCGCTGATCGCCGGGTTCGCCGCGGCCGCGGTGGCCGGCAGCCTGGCGGGGGAGCGGCTCGTGGGTCGCGTGAGCCCCGCCCGGCTGAGCGCCGCCTTCATGGTGCTGCTGGTCGTCGCCGCGGTCTACACGGCGGCACGGAGCCTCCCGCAGCTCTAGGTGTACGTCCCGCGGATCGGGCGCGTCACCCCCGCACCCTCCCCGCCGGACGCGTCGGCCCGGTACCCTCCGAGGCGTGGAACTGACTCGTGTCACCGCGGGATCGCCCGGCGCCGCTGCCGAGCCCACCGGTCGCGCGGACACCCTCGACGTGCACGTCGTCGACAACGGGGACCTGCGGCTGGCGTTCCTGCCCGGCGTCGGCGGCCGGCTCATCTCCCTGCGCTGCGGCGGGGCGGAGCTGCTGTGGCGCAACCCCGAGTACCTCGACGACGCGCTCCGCACGGTCCGGCCGCGATCCACCTGGGCGCCGCTCGACGGCGGCATGGGCTCGTGGGCGAACGTCGGCGGGGCCAAGACGTGGCCCGCTCCCCAGGGGTGGTCCGGCCCGGACGAGTGGCCGGGCCCGCCCGACCCGGTGCTCGACTCCGGCGAGTGGACGATCACCGCCGAGCCGGCAGCCGAGGGCTTCCTGGTACGCATGGTCAGCCCCGACGACCCCTACACCGGCGTGCGCGCGACCCGGGAGTTCGCGGTGCCCGCGCGGGGCACCACCTTCACGCAGCGCACCACCTTCACCAACGTGGTCGACCGCCCGGTGCGGTGGTCGGTGTGGGAGGTGGCACAGGTCGACGCCGAGGCCTTCGCCCACGACCGGCGAGGGGCCGACCCGTCTGCGGACGCCGAGCCCGCGGGCTCGCCCGACGCGGGACTGTGGGTAGGGGTGCGCGGGGACGCCGAGCCGGTGCACCTGGTCGAGACCTGGGGCCAGATCGCCGTGGCACCTCCCGAGGGCGGGCGGCGGCGCGTCGTCGTCGACGACGTCGTGGCGAAGGTGGGCTTCCGGGACGCCGCGGGGACGATCGAGCTGCGGCGGCCCGACGGCGCCGGGGTGCGGTGGGACGTCGAGCTCCCCGCCGGTGACTACCCCGACGGCGGCTGCCAGGTGGAGCTGTGGATGCAGTACCCGACGGCGGAACCGCTCGAGGGTCCCGGCAGCCTGCACCCCGCAGCCCGGCTGGTGGAGCTCGAGGTGCTGACCCCGTTGACGCTGCTGGCGCCCGGCGAGACCGTCACGCAGACCATCACCTGGACCGTCACGCCGGGCTCCGGACCGGCCTGACGTGGGAGGACGCCGAACGGTGGGCGCGTTCGCCGCGCGTCCGCGAGGCTGGTGCCGGTCGGCACCCAGCAAGCCTCGGGGAGGTGGGCAGTGGCGAGCCCGCGGCGTCGGAAGCCGGAGCAGCGCGGAGCTGCCCCGGGGGAGCTCGAGACCTACCGGGCGATGCGCGACTTCGAGCGCACGCCCGAGCCTGCGGGCGGGACCCCGGAGGCCGCGCCGACCGCACCCGCGGGCGCTCTGCGGTTCGTCGTGCAGCGGCACCGGGCGCGCCGGCTGCACTACGACCTGAGGTTCGAGATGGGCGGTGTCCTCGCCAGCTGGGCCGTCCCGCGCGGCCCCACGCTGGACCCCGACGTACGACGGATGGCCGTGCACGTAGAGGACCACCCGCTTGAGTACTACGACTTCGAGGGCGTCATCCCGGCCGGCGAGTACGGCGGGGGCGACGTGATCGTCTGGGACCGGGGGACGTGGGAGCCCTACAAGACCGGCGACCCGGTCGCCGAGGTGGCGGCCGGCGAGCTGCACGCCCGGCTCCACGGGGAGAAGCTGCGCGGCTCCTTCGTCCTGGTGCGCACCGGCGCCCCCGACCCGGGCGGCAAGGAGCAGTGGCTCCTGATGCACAAGCACGACGACGACGCCGTGACCGGCTGGGATGCCGAGGACCACCCCCGTTCGGTGCTCAGCGGCCGGACGAACGACGAGGTGAAGGCGGATCCCGACCGGCTCTGGCGCTCCGACCTGCCGGCGGCGGAGGCGTCGATCGACCTCCGCCCTCCGACGCCGGAAGGGCCGGGCGACGGCGAGCTCGAGGCGCTCGACGGCCTCGGGTCCGGCGGGCCGTGGGAGGTGTTCGGGCGCCGGCTGCGCGTCACGAACCTCGACAAGGTCCTCTTCCCGGCTCGGGAGGGTGAGCCGCCCGTCACGAAGCGTGAGCTGCTCCGCTACGCCGCGCGCATCGCGCCCGTGGCCCTGCCGTACCTGCGCGGGCGTGCCCTCAACATGCACCGGTACCCCGAGGGGGCCGGTCGCCCGGGCTTCTGGCACAAGGAGGTACCCGACCACGCACCTGACTGGCTGCCCCGCTGGGAAAACCCGGAGGCGGACGTCGGCGAGACGACGACGTACGCCGTCGTCGACGAGCCCGCGGCACTCGTCTGGGCCGCCAACTTCGGGGCGCTCGAGTGGCACGCGTGGACGTCGCGCACCGCGGCCCCGCACCTGCCGACCTACGCGCTCGTCGACCTCGACCCGGGGACCTCCACCACGTGGGAGGACGTCCTGCTCCTGGCCCGGCTGCACCGGGACGCCTTCGCGCACCTGGGCGTGCGGGCGTACCCGAAGCTCACCGGGCGGCGCGGCATCCAGGTGTGGGTGCCGATCGCCGTCGGACCGGGCTTCGACGAGACCCGCGCCTGGGTGGAGCGGCTGTCGAAGACCGTCGGTGCGGTTGTCCCGGAGCTCGTGAGCTGGAAGTGGGGCGTGCGGGAGCGGGGCGGGCTGGCGCGGCTCGACTACACGCAGAACGCGATCAACAAGACCCTCGTCGCCCCGTACAGCCCCCGGGCCGCGGCCGGCGCCCCCGTGTCCGCGCCGATCACCTGGGACGAGCTGGACGAGCCGTGGCTGCGACCGGACGCCTTCACCGTGCGGACGGTGCTCGAGCGCCTCGCCGAGCGGGGCGACCCCTTCCGCGGCGTGCTGGCATCGGACCAGGTGCTCCCTCGGCTGGCGTAGGCGGGCCGCCGCCCCGCGGGGCGTCGGCACGTCAGAATGCGGGTGTGCTGCACCTGCGCGTGTCCGTCCCGGCCGCCCTGGCGGAACCCGTCCTGTCCTCGCTCGCGGACGACCCCACCGTCGCCGGACTCGCCGTCCTGCGGGGGGCGTCCGTCCGTCCGGCCGGCGACCTGGTGCTCGTGGACGTCCCTCGCGAGGCGGTGAACGGCGTCGTCGACCGCCTCCTGGCCCTCGGGGTCCACCACGACGGCAGCGTCCAGATCGAGGCCGTGGAGGCGTGGGCGTCCCAGGCCGGCCTCGTGGCCGAGCAGCGGGCACCGGGCGCCGGCGCGGACTCGGTGGTCTGGACGGAGGTGACCCACCGCGCGTACGACGAGTCCGAGCTCAACTGGACGTACCTGAGCTTCATGGTGCTCGCCACGGTGATCGCCGGGATCGCCATCGTCCTCGACTCACAGGTCCTCGTGATCGGCGCGATGGTGCTCGGTCCGGAGTTCGGCGCCGTCGCAGCCCTCGGCCTGGGCGTCGTCCGGCGCCGGTTCGGGCTCCTGCGGCGCGCCGCGTCGACGCTCGCCATCGGCTTCGTCGTCGCCATCGTCGCGACGGGCCTCCTGACCCTCGTCGCGCACGCGGTCGGCCTCGTGGGAGCGGAGGACGTGACCCGGCCGAGGCCGGGGACGGCGTTCGTCTACACACCCGACGAGTGGTCGCTGATCGTCGCCGTGGTGGCCGGAGCCGCGGGTGTCCTGTCCCTCACGTCGAGCCGCGTCGGGGGGCTCGCGGGCGTGTTCATCTCCGTCACGACCATCCCCGCGGCGGGCAACGTGGCCCTCGCGCTGGCGCTCGGCGTGTGGGACGAGGTGTGGGGCAGCTCCGTGCAGCTGCTCGTCAACCTCGCGGGCATGACGGCCGCCGGCGCGCTGACGCTGCTGGTGCAGCAGGCGGTCTGGCGACGGGTCGACCGACGGCGCGCGTCCGAGCACCGCGTCGCGGTCTGACGGGAAGCGGCCGACGACGCCCCTGCCCGGATCAGGCCGGCGGCGGGGGCGGCGGGGGCGGCGGAGCGCTCGTCACCGGTGCCGGCGGCGCGCCCGTCACGGGCGGCGGGGGCGGCGGAGCGCTCGTCACCGGTGCCGGCGGCGCGTTCGTCACGGGCGGCGGTGGTCCGAACGCGGGTCCAGCCGGTCCGAACGGCGCCGCGGCGCCCACCGGGACCGGCACCCCCGCCGGCAGGACCGCAGGCAGCGGGGCTGCGGGCAGCGCGGGCGGTGCGGCCGGGCGCCGCCGCGCCCGCCGACGCAGCAGCCACACCCCGACGACGACGAACGCCAGCACGAGCAGCGCGCCACCGACGAGCAGCAGGCCCTTCAGGGTGGCCCCCTCGACGTCCGACGCCGCCTGGGTGGCCAGCGCCGTTGCGTCCTCGTAGTCCCCCTCCTCGAGCTCCGCACCGGCGGCCGCGATGGACCCCTCGGCATCGGCCAGCAGCAGGCCGACGCGGGCGAGGGGGTTCGCCTCCTCCTCGGCGGTCACGGCGGTGACGAGGGCAGCAACGGCGGCCTCCGCGTCGTCCATCACGTCCGCGAGGCCGTCGACGTTCGGGTTGCCCTCGAAGTCCTCGCGCAGCGCCTCGGGCACGTCCATGTCGATGGTCTGCAGGTCTGCCGCGATGGCGTCGCGCTGCTCGAGGAGGTCCTCGATGGCGGGGATCAGCGCGGTGGCGTCGGCGAAGGCCCACGCAGCCATGTCGTCCCGGATGTCCGCCGGGGGCGCCCAGCCGTCCGCCGACTCGACGAGCGCGGCGTAGGCCTCGCGGGCGGCGGCCCGCTCGTCGAGCGCAGCCAGGTCCTCGTCGCTGACCACGAAGTCCCGGAACACCTGCTCGGCGATCGTGGAGCCACCGACGCCTTCGAGCAGGTCCAACGTCGTCCGCCAGTCGGCGACCCAGGTCACGGGGTCGCGGTCCGTCTCGGCCGGGTACGGGTTGGCGTGCTCGCCGGCGGCCTGCACGACCTGGGACATGGCGTCCGCGCCGATCTCCTCCATCAGCAGGTGTGCGACCCACCACGACGCCTCGTAGCCGTACTGCTCCTGCGCCTCGGTCTCCGGCGCGTCCAGGTCGGGCGTGGTCCAGTCGTTCAGCGCGACGGCGCCCGCGGCGTCCGGGCTGACCTCCGTGGGGACCGGTCGCTCCATGCCCAGCTCGGCCATGGTGAGCGCGGCGAACTCGTCGGCGAGCGCCTCGCTCAGCCAGCGGCCGCTGAACAGCTCCTGGTTGAACCACGCGTGCGCCATCTCGTGGAGCGTCACGTGCGCGTCGAGCGCGTCGCCGACCTCGATGAGCGACCGGCTCTTCTCGTACCAGCCGCCGTAGCCGTACACGTACGGGGCCGTCGTCTCGACGATGGTCAGCTGGCCGTCCTCGCCCCAGGGCCGGCCGATGGCGTCCTTCAGCGCCGGTAGGCCCCGCTCGACGAGGTCGGACGTGAACGTCAGCCACTCGGCGTCACCGGGCCAGGCCTGGACCGTCACGAGGGTGTCGCCGAACTGCACGATCTCCTCGACGAGCTGGGAGTCGTCCCGCACGATGATCGTGCTCCACCAGTTCGCAGGGTCCTCGATGGCCGCCGCGGTGTACGTCGTGGTGCCGTCCGCCTCCGACTTCTCCATCGCGGAGCCGACGACCTCCACCTGGAGCGCGGTGGGGAGCACGACGGAGACCGTGGCCAGGCCGGGGTCCGCCACGTTGAACACCGGGAAGGTCGCGAACGCCTGGTTGACCTGGACGATCGTGCCGGTGCGCAGCGGCTGGGCGGGCAGGTCGTAGGTGAGCCGGATCGTGTACTGGTCTCCGTAGTAGAGGTTCGGCCTGAGGTCGACGACCGCGATCGGCAGGAACTCGCCGTCCCCCGGCTCCACCGTGACCCCGAGGGCGCCCGCTCCGTCGCGGCTCGCGGTGACGTTCGCGGCGCCCGCCGGGACCGGCACCGAGTACGTGTCGAAGTAGTACTGCTCGATGTAGCTGGCCGTCACCCGGTCGGGCACCTGGTTGATGATGTTCGCGACGTGCTCCACGTGCACCACGCTCGCCGTGAGATCCACCCGGTACGTGGTGCTCGACTCGACGCGCATGCCCTCGGTGAAGTCCTCGGCCTGCGGGAGGGCGGTCGTCACCCGGGCACTCGCGTTCGAGGGAGCGGCCGTCGTCACAATCGGGCCGGCCCCGGTCGGCGCGTCGGCGGACGGGGCGGCCGCGGCTGGCGTCCCCCCGCCGAGTGCCCCCACGGCGACCGCCAGCGCGGCGACGGAGCCAATGGCCCGGGGGAGGAGCCCGCGGCCCGTGCGGAGCGGCCGGTCGAGGCGGCCGAGGGCGTGCGGACCGGGGCGGGGGTGCCTGGGCATGGCCCGAATCGTCCCATGCGCAGCCCTGGCCGCACCGGCACTTCGGGAGGTACGTCCGGGTGAGATGTGGCGGTGGCGGCCCTGGGCCGTCAGGCCAGGTACGTGTCCAGACGGTGCAGGAAGGCCGCCATCGCCTCGCGGGTGATCGACAGGCTGGGCCGGAAGGTCCGGTCGGGCCAGCCTGTGGTGACCCCGGTGGTCGCGAGCCACTCGACCGCCCCGCAGAACGGGTCTCCGGCCGGCACGTCGGTGAAGGCCCGGTCGGCGCCCGTGCACGCGGGCACGGCGCTGGACCCGCTGGCGAAGCGGTACAGGAAGGCGGCCATGGCCTGCCGGGTGACGGCCTCGCCCGGCCGGTACGTGCCGTCCGACCAGCCGCCCAGCACGCCGTCCGCGGCGAGCGCCTCGATCGCCCCGCAGAACGGGTGCCCGGCCGGGACGTCGCTGAACCGCCGGGGGCCGGCGGCGCAGGTCGGCAGCGGCTCGTCGGTCCCGTGCGCGAACCGGTAGAGGAAGGCGGCCATGGCCTCGCGGGTGACCGAGCCGGTGGGCCGGAAGGTGTCGTCGGGGTACCCGGTGGTGATGCCCGACGCCTTGAGCCAGGCGATGTCCGCGAGGAACGGGTTCGCGGCGCTGACGTCGCTGAACGGTCCGTCCGCAGGGATGCCGGGCAGGGCTGCGGTCGTCGCGGCGGCCGTGCGGATGGCGGGCAGGTTGGGGTAGCCGGCGTTCCCCGGGCACTCCGTCGCGGCCATGTCGCGGTGGCCCATCACGCGCGGCTTGGTGACCACGGTGCCGGCGGGGTCGCGGGAGCCCTCGGCCGCGACGTACGTCGTCTCGCTCAGCGGGTCGAGCCCGTACGCGCCGAGCCTCCAGCCGATGACCTGGCCCACGGCCTGCTGCGCCGCCGTGGAGGGGGACGCCGACGTGAAGGTGCCGAGCATCGCGACGCCGACGGTGCCCGTGTTGGCGCCCGGGGTGTGGGCGCCGATGACCGGTCGCGTCAGGCTGTTGTCCCGGCCCTCGTAGATGGTGCCCCACTTGTCGACGACGAAGTTGTAGCCGATGTCGCACCAGCCCTTCTCGTCGATGTGGAACGCCTGGTCGGCGCGGATCTGCTGCATCGCCTGGGCCTGGGTCGTGTAGTCGGCGCCCGCCGTGTGGTGCACGACGGCGCCCTTCAGCTCGGTCGCGACGTCGGGCGCGCACGCCTGGGCGCGGGCTCCCCAGGACTCGCGGGAGACGACCGTGGGAGCGCCCGGGACGGCCTGCAGGGTGGCGGTGGCTCCGGTCGGCTGCGCCGCCCCGGCGTCGATGAGGACCAGCTGCATGCCGGCGGGGCCGCCTACGGGCCGTGCGGCGAACGACACCTGCACAGCGTCGGCCTCCCCGACCCAGAGGGCGTCCGTGCCACCCCGCCGAGCGGCCGCATCGGCGGTACCCGAGGTGGGCTCGTGGGGGTCGGCCTCGAGGTGGCGCCAGGGCGACCAGGTGCCGTCCGCGCGGACCCGCACCTGCGGCTCGAGCCCGGCCGCGTCGGCGCCGAGGGGCCAGGTCAGGCCGACGGTCTGGAAGCCGGCGGCCTCGACGACCGGCGTCTCGACCCGGCCCCCGGCGGCCGGCTCGTCGGCGAGCACGGGGTCGGCGTCGGCCGCGTCGGGCGCCACGGCCCCGGCGTCGGGCACCGTGGCGGCGAGGCCGGCGCCCACGGCGGGCACGACCAGCTCGAACCGCTCCGCCGTGACCCCAGGCACCGCACTCCGTGCCGGGAGCCGCACCGCCTGCGGCGCCTCGTGCGCGCCGGCGGCCGGCGCACCGGCGACGAGGAGGGCGAGGCAGAGGGCGGTCACCAGGCGTGGGCGCATCAGGTCTCTCCTGCGTCGGCGGATGCTCGGGGCGGGTGTGTGGCTGCCCGCCACCGTAGGGGACCCGGAGCGGTCAGAGGGCGGCGACGCGGCGCTTTCCTGCGACGGCAGACGCGAGGATCGCGTCGATCGCGAAGGCGGTGGCCCGCGCGAGGTCCACGGCGTCGCGGTCGAGGAGCCACTGGATCTGCAGGCCGTCCATCACCGCCAGCACGGACGCGGCCGCGGAGTCGAGGTCCGCGGGGTCGGGCGGGTCGTCCTCGGCGCACACCTCGATGAGGGCGGTGGTGATGAGCTCGCGCAGGTTCCGGTAGCGCTCGCGGAACCAGTCCTGCCCCGGGTGGTTCTCGGTCACGGCCTCGGCGGAGAGCACGGCGTAGGTCTGCACGATGCCGGGCCGCTGGGCGTTGAGGCGGGCGGTCGTGACGAGGTGGTGGAAGAGTGCGAGCCCGCCGGGGACCTGGCGGCCCTCGAGGTGCTCGACGTCGGACCTGTCGCGGTACTCGAGCACCTCGAGCAGCAGCCGGTCCTTGGACCCGAAGTGGTGGAGCACGCCCGCGTGGGTCATGCCTACGCGCTCGGCCACCTCCGCCAGGGAGCCGTTGTAGTAGCCGCGTGCGCCGAAGGTCTCCATGGCGGACCGGAGGATGTCCTCCCGGCGCTCGGCCGTCGCGGCGCGCGGCCCGTGCGCGCGGGACCTGCGGCGCGCGGCGGGGGTGAGCGCGGGGTCGGGGACGCCGTCGGGGGAGCGGGGGGCCTTGCTCGTCATGTCGAAACCATACTGTGACCTGGGGCACTTACTAACAGGTCAGTAAGTATGATTCGATCGTCTCGTCGCACCGGAGCGAGCCGAACGGAAGAGCCACAGTGACGTTGCTGTCTGCACGAGGCGAACCTGCCTCCGCGCCCCTGCTCGACACCGACCTCGTCGCTCGCCTGGCAGGCCTCACGCTCGCGGACAAGGTGCGCCTCCTCACCGGCGCGACCGCGTGGCGCCTGCACCCGCTGCCCCAGGCCGGCCTGCGCTCCGTCGTCGTCTCCGACGGCCCGGCCGGCGTGCGCGGAACGGGCGAGCGGCCGGGCGAGACGTCGTTGTCGTTCCCGTCGCCGAGCGCCCTCGCCGCGACCTGGGACCTCGAGCTCGCGGGCCGCCTCGGCGCCCTCTTCGCCGCCGAGGCACGGGCGCACGGCGTCGACGTCGTGCTGGCACCCGTCGTCAACCTCCAGCGCACCCCCGTGGGCGGCCGGCACTTCGAGTGCTTCTCGGAGGACCCGCTGCTGACCGCGCACGTCGCGGGGACGCTCGTCGAGCACCTGCAGGCCGCCGGCGTCGCCGCGTGCGTGAAGCACCTCGTGGGGAACGAGTCGGAGAACGACCGCACCCGCTACGTCGTCCGCATGGACGAGCGGACCTACCGCGAGGTCTACCTCGCCCCCTTCGAGCACGCGCTGCTGACCAGCGGCGCGTGGACGGTGATGGCCGCGTACAACGGCATCGACGACGGCGTCGAGACGGCGACGGCGACCGAGCACCGCGGACTCCTCACCGGCATCGTCAAGGAGGAGTGGGGGTACGACGGCGTCGTCGTGAGCGACTGGCTCGCTACCCGCTCCGTGGTGCCCGCTGCGGTCGCCGGACTCGACCTCGTGATGCCCGGGCCGGGCGGGCCGTGGGTCGAGGGCCTCGAGGCCGCCGTCCTGCGCGGGGACGTGCCCGAGGGCGTCATCGACGACAAGTTGCTCCGGCTCCTGCGGCTCGCGGGCCGGGTCGGTGCCCTCGACCCGCACGCCCACGACGGCCGCGCCGCCGCGGCAGTCGACGGCGTCGTGGCCCCCGCGGTCGTGCCGCACCCCGCCGACGCCGGTCTGCTGCGCGAGCTCGCCGCCCGCGCCACCGTCGTCCTGCGCGACGCCGACCAGAGCCTCCCCCTGGACGTCGCGGCCGGCGCGCGGGTCGCGCTCATCGGCCCGAACGCCGTCGACGCGTTCGTCCAGGGCGGCGGAAGCGCGCACGTCACACCCCGGCACGTCGTCAGCCCCGAGGAGGGGCTGCGGGCGGCGCTGCCCCACGCCGACGTCGTCGTGCACCGCGGTGGTGACGCGCGGCGGCATGCCCCCGACCTCCAGCTGGACGAGCTGGTCAGCACGCCCCGCGTCGACGGGTACACGGCACCCGGCCTGCTCGTCGAGCTGCTCGACGCCGACGGCGGCGTGCTGCGTGCCTGGCGGCACACGGGGCAGTGGCCCGGCTGGCTGCGCGACGAGCGCACCGCGGCCGCCGTCAGGCTGACGGGCCGCGTCCGGCTGACCACGCCCGGTCGGCACTGGCTCGGGGTCGGCACGGTCGGCGCGTGCCGCATCGCCATCGACGGCGTCGTCGTCGCGGAGGACGACCGGCTGGTCGGCGCGGAGGTGGTCCTCGACTCCAGCGTGAACAGCCCGGACGACCGCGGAACCCTCGTCACCGTCACCGAGCCCAGGGACGTCCTGCTCGAGGCGACCGTGCAGAACGTCGTCACCGACGGCTACGGCGCGTTCGCCCGCGCCGCCCTCCGGCACCGGCCGCCCGGGCCGTCCACCGACGAGGAGATCGCGGAGGCGGTCCAGCTCGCGGCGGACGCCGACGTCGTCGTCGTGGTCGTGGGCACCAACGACGAGGTCGAGTCGGAGGGCTGGGACCGTACGTCGCTCGGGCTCCCCGGCCGTCAGGACGAGCTGGTGGAGCGGGTGCTCGACGTCGCGCCGCACGCCGTCGTGGTGGTCAACGCCGGCGCGCCGCTCGTCCTGCCCTGGCTCGACCGTGCGCGCACCGTGCTCTGGACGTGGTTCCCCGGCCAGGAGTGCGGCACCGCGCTCGCGGACGTGCTGCTGGGCCGCACCGAGCCCGCGGGCCGGCTGCCGTGGACCCTGCCGGCCACCGAGGCGGACTGCCCCGTGCCCTCCGTGGTGCCCGACGCCGACGGCTACGTGCACGTCACGGAAGGCCTTCACGTCGGGTACCGGTCGTGGGAGCGCCTCGGTCGCACGCCCGCGGCGCCGTTCGGGCACGGCCTGGGCTGGACCACCTGGGAGCACGAGGCGCTCACCTGCGACGACGCCGCCGACGGCGGCCTGGCGCTCACCGTGCGGGTGCGCAACACCGGTCCGCGGGCCGGCCACGAGGTGGTGCAGGCGTACCTCGAGGGGCCCGCGGACGGCCCGGAGCGGCCCGTGCGCTGGCTCGGCGGCTTCGCGGCCGTGCGGGTCGAGCCGGGCGCCGCGGCCGACGTCGAGGTGCGCGTGCCGCTGCGCGCGCTCCAGGTGTGGGACCCGGCCCAGCAGACGTGGACCGTGCCGCCCGGGACCTACCGGATCCGGGTCGGCCGGTCCATCCGTGACCTCCGGCTCACGAAGGAGGTCACGCGCTGACAGACCAGCGCGCCGGCGCAGGGCCGGCGCATCGAGAGCTCCCCAGCGTCACATCACTTCCCGTTCGAGGAGGAACCCCAGTGAGAACACGCAGGACCGTCCTGTTCACCAGCGCCATCGCCAGCCTCGCCCTGCTGGCCGCCGCGTGCACCTCAGGTGGTGCCGACGAGCCCTCGGGCGAGGGCGAGACCACCACGGGCGGCAGCGACGCCGTCCTCACCGTCGGCATGCCCAACGGCACCCTGTCCGAGAACCAGAACCCGCTGGCGCCCACCGGCTCCGCCTCGAAGTCGCTCGGCTACGCGTGGGTCATCTACGAGTCGCTCATGCAGGTCAACGACATCAAGCCGCTCGACCCGCCGACGCCGTGGCTCGCCGAGTCCGTGACGTGGAACGACGACTACACGGTCGCCGAGGTCGTCGCCCGCGACGGCGTGACGTGGAGCGACGGCGAGGAGTTCACCGCCGAGGACATCGCCTTCACGTTCAACCTGTTCCTCGACTTCCCGGCGCTGAACGCCGACTTCCCGGAGCAGCTCGAGAGCGCGACCGCCGAGGGCAACACCGCGACGCTCACGTTCAGCCGGTCGCAGTACGTCAACCAGGTGAAGCTCTACCGGACCGTCATCGTGCCGGAGCACATCTGGTCCGGCGTCGCGGACCCGGTCACCTACACCGACACCGAGCCCGTCGGCACCGGCCCGTACCTGCTCGAGTCGTGGACGCCGCAGGCGGCCACCCTCGTGCCGAACCCCACGTACTGGGGCGGCGAGCCGAAGGTCGCGAAGATCCAGTACTCGTCGTACAACGACAACAACGCCCTCATCACCGCCGTCACGACCGGCGAGTGCCAGTGGGGCTGGACCTTCATCGCGGACTACGAGAACGTCTTCATCGCCCAGGACCCCGAGCACTACGACCAGGTCGCGGGCGGCGGCTTCGGCGTCGACGTGCTGTTCCTCAACAACGAGACCAAGCCCTTCAACAACGTCGCCTTCCGTCGCGCGCTGAACATGGCGATCGACCGCGAGCAGATCAGCCAGCTGGCGGGCTCGGGCGTGTGGCCGGGCATCTCCAGCGTCACCGGCATGCCGATGCCGTCCGGTGAGGCGTTCCTGGCCGACGAGTTCAAGGGTGAGGAGTACGAGGTCGACGTCGAGGGCGCCAAGGCGGAGCTCGAGGAGGCCGGCTACACCTGGGACGGCTCCGGCAAGCTCATCGACCCCGACGGCGAGCCGGTGTCCTTCGAGCTGGTCAACCCGGCCGGGTGGAACGACTACCTGACCGCACTCGACCTGATCAAGCAGGGGGCCGAGTCCCTCGGGGCGACCGCCACCGTCAACGCGGCGAACCAGGATGCCTGGTTCAACGACATCATCCCGTTCGGCAACTTCCAGGCGACGCTGCACTGGACCGACGGCGGCTCCACGCCCTGGAACATGTACTCGAACATGATGGACGGCGCGCAGTACGTGCCCCTCGGCGAGACGGCCAGCTGGAACTTCGGCCGGTACAACAACGAGGAGGTCACGGCCGCGCTCGCCGAGTTCGCCGGTGCGTCCGACGACGAGGCGCGCATGGCCGCCATCGCGAAGGTCCAGGAGATCTACGTCGAGGAGGTCCCGGCGCTGGTCATCTGGGCACGGCCGCAGGTCGCCCAGTTCTCCACCGTGAACTACACGGGCTTCCCGACGGCGGAGGACCCGTACGCCAACCCGCAGCCCACGGGGCCGCAGGCGGCGCAGATCGTCATGAACCTGACGCCGACGGAGGACTGACCTCCGCGGGGTGCGGTGGGCGGCCCGAGCCGCCCGCCGCACCCCGGCCGGTGCCGGGAGGCACCACCCGTTCGAGCACCGCCGATCCCCAGGGGTACCCATGACCAGCGCACCACCCGTCGCGGACCGGCCCGTCCTCGCGGCGTCGGGCCTGAGCAAGCAGTTCAAGGTCCGCGGCACCCGGAACCGCGCCGTCGTGCACGCCGTCGAGGACGTCGACCTCGAGCTCCACCGCGGCCACGTCGTCGCCCTCGTGGGGGAGTCGGGCTCGGGCAAGTCCACGGTGGCCCGGCTGCTGGCCCAGCTGCTGCCCGTCACCGGGGGCCGGATCCTCCTGCACGGCGAGGACGCCACCGCCCACGGTCGCCGCGCGTTCCGCCGGTACGTCCGCCGGGTCCAGATGATCTTCCAGGACCCGTTCGCGTCGCTGAACCCCATCCACCCGGTGCGGTACACGCTCGGGCGCAGCCTGCGCATCCACCGTGGGCGGATGTCCCGCGCGGACCACGAGGCGGCCCTGACCGCGCTGCTCGAGCGGGTGCAGCTGACCCCGGCGTCGCGCTACGTGGACAAGTACCCGCACGAGCTGTCCGGCGGCCAGCGCCAGCGGGTCGCGATCGCCCGGGCGCTCGCCGCCGACCCCGAGGTGCTGCTGGCCGACGAGCCGATCTCGATGCTCGACGTGTCGATCCGGCTCGGCATCCTCAACCTGCTGCGCGACCTGCGGGACCGCCTGCACATCGCGATCCTCTACATCACCCACGACATCGCGTCCGCCCGGTACTTCGCCGACACCACGATGGTCATGTACGCGGGCCGGGTGGTGGAGTCGGGGGACTCGGAGTCCGTCACGCAGGACCCCAAGCACCCGTACACGCAGCTGCTCGTCCGGTCCGCCCCGGACCCCGACGGCCTGGACGAGCGTGCGCACGGGGCGCGCGGCGAGGCCCCGAGCCTCATCCGGCCGCCGGCGGCCTGCCGGTTCAACCCGCGCTGCCCGTTCGCCGTCGACCTGTGCCGCGCCGAGGTGCCGCCGCTCCTCGAGGTCGGCCCCGGGCGCCGGGCGGCGTGCTGGGGCTACGCCGACCGCCCCGACGCGCCCGAGCTCGGCTCGGTCCTGGACGCCTACGGCCGACGGCCGGAGCTGCCGGCGAGCGTCGGCGGCCCCAGCATCTCGGACGCCAAGGAGGCCCGGCGATGAGGTTCCTGATCCGACGGGTCGTCTTCTACCTGATCACCGCGTGGGCGGCCGTGACCATCAACTTCATCATCCCCCGGCTGATGCCGGGCGACCCCGTCGCGGCGCTCCTCGCCCGCAGCCAGGGCCGGATCGACTCGACGGCCGAGGACGCGATCCGCATCCTCTTCGGGCTCGACCAGGAGACCACGGTCTGGCAGCAGTACGTCGACTACTGGGGCCTGCTGCTGCACGGCGACCTGGGCATCTCGTTCATGAACTTCCCGACGCCGGTCACCGAGGTGATCGGGCAGTCGCTGCCCTGGACCGTCGGGCTCGTGGGCATCGCGACGATCATCAGCTTCGTCATCGGGACGCTCATCGGCACCGGCATCGGCTGGCGCCGCGGCACCTGGGCCGACTCGCTGCTGCCCATCTCCACGTTCTTCTCGGCGGTGCCCTACTTCTGGCTGGGCCTGCTGGCCATCGCGGTCTTCTCGGTGACCCTCGGCTGGTTCCCGACCAACGGCAGCTACGACCGGTCCATGATCCCGGAGCTCTCCGGGGAGTTCATCGGGTCGGTGATCCGCTACGGGACCCTCCCGGCCTTCACCGTCGTCGTCTCCTCGATCGCCGGCTGGATCCTCGGCATGCGGAACATGATGGTCACCGTCTCCTCCGAGGACTACGTGACGGTCGCGCAGGCCAAGGGCCTGTCGGAGCGTCGCTTGATCTTCGGCTACGCGGCGCGGAACGCGATCCTGCCGCAGGTCTCGAGCTTCGCCCTGTCGCTCGGCTTCATCGTGGGCGGCACCCTGATCATGGAGATGGTCTTCTCCTACCAGGGCATCGGCTACCTGCTGTACCAGGCCGTCGGCAACCACGACTACCCGCTCATGCAGGGCTGCTTCCTCGTGATCACGCTTGCCGTCCTCGCGGCCAACATCGTGGCCGACTTCGTCTACGCGGCCCTCGACCCGCGCACCCGGCAGGAGGGCTGACATGGCCGTCGACACAGCACTGGACACCGCGGCGGCGTCGGACACCGCGCGACCGGCGGACCCGCGCAAGCGCCTGCTGTTCCTGCGCAACGCCAAGGCGCTGACCGGCATCGGCATCCTCGGGTTCTTCACGCTCCTCGCGATCGTCGGGCCGTGGATCGCGCCGATGGACCCGGACGCCCTGTCGCCCGAGATCCTCGCCCCGCCGTCGGGCGCGCACTGGCTCGGGACCGACCACCTGGGCAAGGACATCCTGTCCCAGATCATCGTCGGGACGCGGGGCGTGATGATCGTCGGCTTCGTCGCCGGCATCCTCGCGACGGCCGTCGGGGTCGTGATCGGCGTGACGGCCGGGTTCGTCGGGGGCGTGGGGGACGAGTCGCTGTCCGCCCTGTCGAACATCTTCCTGGTGATCCCGCAGCTGCCGCTGATCATCATCATCGCGGGCCAGCTGCCGTCCGCCGGCGGGCTCACGGTGGCGGCGGTGATCGCCCTCACCGGGTGGGCGTGGGGCGCCCGTGTGCTCCGCGCGCAGACGCTGTCGCTGCGCAAGCGGGACTTCGTCGAGGCCGCCCGGGCGAACGGCGAGCGCACCTGGCGGATCATCCTCGTCGAGATCCTGCCGAACCTGACGGCCATCATCGCCGCCGGGTTCGTCGGCACGGTGACGTTCGCGGTGCTGTCGCAGATCACGCTCGCGTTCATCGGCGTGACGTCGGTGAGCGACTGGAACTGGGGCACGATCCTGTTCTGGGCACAGCAGAACCAGGCGCTCGCCCGCGGCGCGTGGTGGTGGTTCGCGCCGGCCGGGCTGTGCATCGCCCTGCTGGGCATGGGCCTCACGCTCATCAACTTCGGCATCGACGAGTTCGTCAACCCGCGCCTGCGCAGCACCGGTCTGAACGCCCGGGCGCTGCGGCGCCGCGGCATCCGACCCCGGATCGGCTTCACGCCGGTCGTCCACGAGGCCGAGGAGGGCCAGGCATGAGCGCGCTCGACCCCGTCCTGGAGATCAGGAACCTGTCCGTCGACTACGGGTACGACGACGACCCGGCGCACGTGCTACGCAAGGTCTCGCTGACGCTGCACCGCGGGGAGGTGCTGGGGCTGGCAGGGGAGTCGGGGTGCGGCAAGTCGACGCTCGCGTACGCCGCGACGCGGCTGCTGCCGCCGCCCGGGCTGGTGACGGGTGGCGAGGTCGTCTTCACCGACCGGTCCGGCCACAGCGTGGACATCCTCTCGCTCGACGACGCCGCGTTGCGGGCGTCCCGCTGGCAGGACGTCGCCATGGTGTTCCAGGGCGCGATGAACTCCCTGAACCCGGTGCACCGGGTGGGTCGGCAGATCGCCGACGGGATCCGCGCCCACCGCGATGTGTCGTGGAAGGAGGCACTCGAGCGGGCCGCCGACCTGCTCGAGACGGTCGGCATCTCGCCCGACCGCCTGCGGGACTACCCGCACCAGCTCTCGGGCGGCATGCGGCAGCGCGTGATGATCGCGATGGCCCTCGCGCTCGACCCGCAGGTGCTGATCATGGACGAGCCGACGACGGCGCTCGACGTCGTCATGCAGCGGCAGATCGTCGAGCAGATCGCGGAGCTGCGCGAACGGCTCGGCTTCTCGGTCATCTTCATCACGCACGACGTCTCGCTGCTCATCGAGATCGCCGACCGCATCGCGATCATGTACGGCGGGCGGATCGTCGAGGACGCCGCGGCCCAGGACGTGTACCGCAAGCCGCGGCACCCGTACTCCCGCGCGCTGCTGCACTCCTTCCCGCCGCTGCGGGGCGCGCGCCGCGAGCTCACGGGCATCCCCGGCTCGCCGCCCGACGTCTCGAGCCTGCCGCCCGGGTGCCCGTTCGAGCCGCGCTGCGCCTTCGCGATCGACCGCTGCCGGGTGGACCGCCCGGAGCTCGGCGCGACGGCGTTCGACGAGCGTGGTCGTGCGGTGGCCTGCCTGCGTCATGAGCGGGGCGAGGTGCTCCCGCCCGAGCTGGCCGTGCGGACCGACGCGCGGGACGACGCCTGGCGGCCGCCCGCCGTGGAGGACAGCCTCGAGAGGGCGTGAGGCGTCAGTCGGCGAGGGCCTCGAAGCCGCCGCCGTCCGCGCGCCGCACCGTCCAGACGCGGATGTCCTTGCCGCCGGGCCCGCCCTTCTCGTGGAGGCGCGCGGTGTCGCCCGTCACGGCCCCTTCGGCCACGACGCCCTTGCGGCCCGTCCTGCCCTCGAGCGTGAGCTCGACGCTCCCCTCGAAGTCCGCCAGGTCGGCCGGCTCCCGCCCGCCGACCTCCAGCACGGTGTAGGGGACGCCGGACACGACGACGTCTGGCGTGGGAATGGTCATGGGTCGCTCTCCTCCTGAGGTGCGGGGGCTCCCCCCAGAATGGGTCGGCCGGCCGCGTCGGGCGACCGCAGGCCGGCCGGCGTCTCACACCCCGAGCAGCCGCCGGAGAGTGCGGGCGTTGCGCACGGCGTTGGCGTCGCCGTCGTTGTTGAAGTACGCGAAGACCTCCGTGCCGGACGACGCCCACTCACGCATGCGGTCCGCCCACCAGGCGAGGTCCGCGTCCGAGTAGGACCCGCCGTACAGGTGGTGGTGGTCGGGGCCGTGCAGCCGCACGTAGGCGAACGGTGCGGTCACGCGGAGCTGGCAGGGCAGGTAGGCGCCGCTCATCACGCAGTAGGCCGCGCCGTGCCGCGCGAGGAGGGCCGCGACGTCGTCGGTGTGCCAGCTCGGGTGCCGCAGCTCCACGGCCACGCGCAGCCACCACGGGACCCGGCCGAGGAAGTAGTCGAGGCGCGCGTCGTCCCGCTCGAACGTCGGGGGCAGCTGCACCAGGAGCACGGCGCGCGGCTCACCGAGCTCGTGCCAGGACGCGGCGATGCGGTCCACCCACGCCTCCGGGGCGTAGAGCCGCTTGGCGTGGGTGAGTCCGCGGGGAGCCTTCACCGACAGCCGGAACCCGGCCGGCAGCCGCCGTCGCCACGACGCGAACGCCTCGCGCCTCGGCCACCGGTAGTAGCTCGCGTTGAGCTCCACCGTCGAGAACTCGGCCGTGTACTGCGCCAGCCGGTCGTGCGGCGCCCCGCCGTGCGGGTACAGCTCCCCGTGCCAGTGCCCGTAGCTCCACCCGGAGGTGCCCACGTGGATGCCGGCCATCCGCGCATCGTGCCCGACGCGCGGCCGGCCGGCATCACGGGTTCAGGCGGTGCGGCGTCGCCGTCCCGCGACGAGCAGCACGACGCCGCCGCCGAGCAGCAGCGCGGCGAGCCCGCCGAGTCGTGCGACGTCGGCGCCCGTCAGTGCGAGGGGTGCGCGCGGGGCGGCGGGTGCCGCCGAGACGACCACGGTGACGGTCCCGGTGGTCGTCCCGCCCTGGCCGTCGCTCAGCTCGTACGTGAACGTGACGCTGCCCGTGAAGCCGGGGGCCGGCGTGTACACGAGGCGGCCGTCCACGACGGTCACCGTGCCGGACGACGGCTGGCTCACCTCGACGATCGTGAGCTCGCCGCCGTCGGGGTCGGTGTCGTTGCCGACGACGTCGATCGTCACCGGACGGCCGCTGACGGTCACCGCCGTGTCCTCGCCGGCGACCGGTGCCGCGTTCCCCACGGTGATCGTGACGCTCGCGGTCGCGGTGTCGGTGCCGTCGGTGACGGAGTAGTCGAAGGTGACCGGCCCCGAGAAGCCGGGCGCGGGCATGTAGGTCGCGACGCCGTCGACGACCGTCACGGTCCCGGCCGGCGCACCTGTGCCGTCCACCGGCGTCGTGACCGAGCCCGGGACGACGGTGATCGCGTCGCCCGGGTTCGCGTCCGTGTCGTTGCCCAGCAGGTCGATGACGACAGGCGTCGCGTAGGCCGTGGTCCGCTCGTCGTCCACAGCGACCGGGGCGGCGTTGCCGACCGTGACGGTGAGGGTCGAGGTGTCGCTGCCACCAGCGCCGTCCGACACCGTGACCGTGACCGTGATCCGACCCTCGAACCCGGCGGCCGGGGTCACCGTGACCGTGCCGTCGGGGTTCACGACCGAGATGGCCCCGTTGTCGGCGACCGCGCCCGTCACGACGAGCTCCTGGTCCGTGACCGGGATGTTCGGGTCGGTGTCGTTGGCGAGCACGTCGACCGTGGCAGGGGTGGCGGCCGGCGTCGTCGTGTCGTCGTCGGCGAGGACGGGGAGGGCGTTCGTCACCGTGACCGTCACGGTGGTGGTGACGACGACGTCGCCGTCGGTCACCCCGTACTCGAAGGTCACCTCGCCGGCGAAGCCGGGCGGGGGCGTGTAGAGCACCTGGCCGTCGACGACCGTGGCGGTGCCCGCGGGGGTGCCGTCGGCGTCGACGGGCGTGGTGAGCGTGCCGGGGGCGATCGTCAGGGGGTCACCGTTGGGGTCGGAGTCGTTGCCGAGCACGTCGATGCTCACCGCGGTGCCGGTCGGTGTGCTGACCGGGCCGTCCGCGCCCGCGGAGGGCGCGGCGTTGTCGACCGTCACCGTCAGCGTGCCGGTCGCGGTGCCGCCGACGCCGTCGGAGACCGTGTAGGTGACCGTGATCGGCCCCGCGTAGCCCGGCGCTGGGGTGACCGCCAGCGTGCCGTCGGGGTTCACGACGACGACGGCGCCCTGGTCTGCGCTGGCGTCCGTCACCGTCAGCGCCTGGCCGGGGACGCCGGCCGTCACGTTCGGGTCGGTGTCGTTGGCCAGGACGTCGATGCCCAGGAGCGGGGTGTCCGTGGGGGTCGACGCGGTGTCAGGGCCGGCGCTCGGGGCGGCGTTCGCCGTCGTCACGGTGACGGTGGCCGTGTCGGTGAGCCGGCCGTCGCCGACCGTGTACGTGAATGTGTCGGCGCCTGCCCACCCCACGTTCGGTGCGTACGTGATCGTGCCGTCGGCGTTCACGGCGGCGATGCCGTGGGTGGGCGGCGTGGTGCCGAGCACCTCGAGGTCGTCCCCGTCCGGGTCGACGTCGTCCCCGAGCACGACGACCGTGACGGGCGTGTCGAGCGTCGTCGCGCCCGTGTCGTCACCGGCGACCGGCGCGCCGTTCACGGTGATGGTGACCGTCGCCGCGTCCGTCCCGCCGCGCCCGTCGGCCACCGTGTAGGTGAACGTGTCGGTGCCGGACCAGCCGGCGGCCGGCGCGTAGCTACCGGTGCCGTCCGCGGCCAACGTCAGGGTCCCGTGCGCGGGGAGCGTGCCCACCGCGACGGTCAGCGCGTCACCGTTGGGGTCGGCATCGTTCGCGCGCACGTCGAGGGAGACCGGTGCCCCGACGTCCGTCACGTACGCGTCGTCACCGGCGACCGGGACACCGTTCGTGACCGTCATCGTGACCGTGCCGGTGGCCGAGCCGCCGCGGCTGTCCTCGAGCACGTAGGTGAAGGTGTCCGTGCCGGCGAAGCCGGGCGGCGGGAGGTACGTCACGACGCCGTCGACCAGCGTCACGGTGCCGCCCCGCGCACTGGTGCCGGAGACGGAGCGCACGGCGACGGCGTCCCCGTTAGGGTCGCTGTCGTTCGTGAGGACGCCGACGACGACCGGCGCTCCGATGATCGTGGCCGCTGCGTCGTCCACCGGCACGGGGGCGCGGTTGACGACCTCGACCTGGACGACCGCGGTCGACCGGTTCCCGGCGTCGTCCTCGATCGTGTAGGTGAAGACGTCGCGTCCCGCGAAGTCGGCCCGGGGTGCGTACGTCACCGTGTCGTCGGGGTTGATGGTGACGAGGCCGCCGGCCGCGTCCGTGACGGCGACGACCCGCAGGGGACCGCCCTCCGGGTCGGTGTCGCCGGCGAGCACCGCGATGTCGACGTCCCGGGCAGCGGGGGCCGGCTCGAAGGTGATGACGTGCGCCGTGGCGTCCGGCGCGGCGTTGCCGGGGGTGGGCGCCGCGACGACGGGGTTGATGACTGCGTTCGTGGCGGACGACGCCGAGGCCTCCGTGGTCAGCCCGCGGTACGTCAGCGCCGCGGCGTTCACGAGCTCCTGGCCGTTGGTCGCGTCGGAGTCCACGGTGACGTCGAAGGTGATCACGTGCTGCGGAGCGCCCGACGTCATCGGGATGGCGCCACCGGCCGTCGGGGTGGCCCCCGTGCCGAGGTGGCTCAGCACATGCCCGTTCGCGTCGGCGACGTACTGGGTCGTGTCGCCGTCGACGGCATCGGTCTGCGGCACCCCGTCCAGAGTGATGGAGCCCGGCACGTAGGTCGTGCCGGTGGGGATGGCGTCGAAGAAGCGGCTGCGCACGGCGGTGTCGAGCCCGATGTTCTCCACCGGCACGCGGTACCGCAGCACGTCACCCGGCACGACGTCGCCGCCGTTGACGTCGGTCACCGTCTTCGTCCCGAGCAGCTTGGGGTCGTACAGATCGGTGGCGAACGTCACGACGCCGGGGAAGTACTGGTCGCCTGCGGTCGTCAGGGACAGCGTGGCGCTCGTCGCGCTGTTCGGCAGGATCCCGTTCGCGCTGAACAGGTCGGCGTCGAAGCCGAGCTGGTTGGTGTAGCCCGGCGTGCGGCCCGCGGCCTGCACCCCGCGACGGCTGACCGTGGAGTTGAAGGGGTTGTCGAGCGGGTTGAGCGCGTCGCCGATGGTGGTGCTGTTCAGGCGGAACGTGTCACCGACGATGCCCATGTCCCCCTCGTAGGTGACCGCGCCGAGCGTCGTCTGGACGGGACCCGCGGGCGGCGTGAGGAACCCGCTGACCGTGAAGGGCGGCAGCGCATCCCCCGTGGCGACGGACGCGAAGCCCGTGAACACGGTGAGGTTGCGGGCGGGCGCGGCGGGATCGGCCACCGCCACCACGAGGGACCACCCGGCGTACTGGTTCGTGGAGCCCGAGGACGACTGCACGTTGCCGACGGTGTAGGTGCCGCTCCCCGCGGCGGCGACTTCGGCGGTGACGTCCAGGTACGACTGGTAGGCGTTGTCCGGGGAGACGTCGACACGGGACGCCGTGACCACCGTCGGCGTGCCCCCCGGCACGGTGAACGTGGCGGTGCCGCGGAGCGCGGGGTCGGCGTTCGGGGCGGCGGTCGCGGCCGTCCGCCCGCCCCACGTGAGAGCCGCGAACAGCACGCTGCCGCCCGCCGGGATGGTCACCGTGGCCGAGGACGAGTTGAAGGTGGCGGCGTTACCGTCGACGTCGACGAACTGGGAGTTGTACGCGTTGTTGGAGTAGTCCCCGGTGGTCGCCGCGCGCGCCGTCCCGCAGGTGGCCCGGTTGGTGCCCGACGTCGTGCTGCAGGTCATCAGCGTGTTGGCCGCGAGCACGATGTCGCCGTTGGTGTTCACGGAGAACACGGGTGTGAAGGGTCGGTACGTCGCCGCGGCGGCGGGCTCGGCGGTCGTGACCGCCAGGAGCGGGGCGAGCGCAAGGGCGACCACGAGCGACATGGCGAGGCGACGACGGGGGGGAGCGGGCGCAGGGGTGGCCAGGGCGCGAGGGCGCATGGGGGCTCCAGGAGGGGGGTCTGGGGGCCGGAACCAGCGGGGACTGGTGCGCACCCGGGGGGCGGGTGCGACGCCGACGCTAGCGAGCCATGCCCCCCGGGGTGTGCCCGCGGGACGGCGCCCCGACCCTTTTCACCCGGGAGGTCACCCGGACGCCGTAGCGGCGCGGCCCGCCGTCTCAGCCGGCGGACTCACCACGAGATCTGCGGCGCCCGGTACCAGGTCAGCCCGGCGGCGTCCCAGCGTGGGGCGAGTGCTCGCAGGCGCGTCACGAAGCCGTCCCAGCCACGCACGTCCGGCGCCGACCACGCGACCTCGGCGAACGCCGCGAGCCGCGGCAGCAGGAGGAAGAAGAGGTCGTCCGGCGTCCGGACGGTCTCGGCCCAGACGGCCGCGCCGACGCCGAGCACGGCCTCCGCCGGGACCGCGGGCAGCACCTCGAGCGGCTCCCAGTCGTAGGCGTGCCGCAGGTCGATGTGGCCGGCCCACTCGAGACCGAGCGTCGTCGTGGCGTCGTACTTCATGTCGAGGTAGGCGCGCGTGGCGGGGGAGAGCACCACCCGCGCGCCCGCCGCTGCCGCCGCGGCGACCACGTCGGCGTCGGCGCGCTCGTCCCAGTACTGCACGACGCTCCCCGCGGGCAGCGCTGCGCGCGCGGCCTCCTGCCAGCCGATGGCGGTCTTGCCCGCCGCCCGCACCTGGTCGACCGCGAGCCCGACCAGAGCCGCGTACTCGGCGGCCGGCATCTCGGGCGGCTCGTCACCGCCGACGTGCACGTAGGGACCGACCGTCATCGCCGCCACGTCGGTCAGCACGGAGCGGATGAAGGGCGCGGTCGCGGGCAGGTCGGCGTGCAGCCGCGAGATGCCGACCTCGATGCCGAGGTACGCGGGCGGCGCGACGCCGTCCGGGTTCAGCTCGGGCAGGGCGTGCAGCGCGGCGCTCACGTGGCCGGGCAGGTCGATCTCCGGGATGACGACGATGCCGCGCCGGGCCGCGTGCGACTGGATCGCCGCGTAGTCGGCCGCCGAGTACCAACCCCCGGGGTCGCCGTCGACGGCGGTGCCGCCGGAGCGGGCGGTGAGCTCCGGGTGCGAGGGGAGGTCGAGGCGCCAGCCCTGGTCGTCGGTCAGGTGCAGGTGCAGGACGTTCAGCCGGAGGTCGGACATCACGTCGAGGAGCGTGCGGACGGTCCGCACCTCGTGGAAGTGGCGGGCGACGTCCACGGTCAGCCCGCGCCAGGCGAACCGCGGCGCGTCCGTCACGCGAGCGTGGGCGACCGTCCCGCTGCGCGCGTCCGTGAGCTGGAGCAGGGTCGCGACGCCGTGGTGCAGGCCCGCCGCGTCCGGCGCCGTGAGCGTCACCGCGTCCGCGGCGACCTCCAGCACGTAGCTCCCCGGCGCGGCGTCGGCGCCGGCAGCCGGGTCGAGCACCAGGACGACGGCGCGTTCGCCCGCCTCGGCGGAGTCCGCGCGCGTCAGCCGGACACCGGCGACGTCGGCCACGCGGTCGACGAGGTGGTCGGCCGGTCCGTCAGCGGCTCCTCGGACGACGACGCGGGCGCCGGCGAGCGGGAAGGGGCCGCCGGCGCCACCCGTCGCCGTGAGCGGAGCCGGGACCAGTGGGAGGGGACGGTCGGCGCTCATCGGGCGGCCTCGTCCAGCCACGCGCCCGCGCGCATGACGCGCACCGGACGCAGGTCGTCGTCGACGACCAGGAGGTCCGCCCGGCGGCCGACCTCGAGCGCGCCGACGTCCGCCCGGCCGAGCACCGTGGCGGGCGTGGTGGCTGCGGCGCGGACCGCCTCCGTCAACGGCACCCCGGCGCCGACCGCGTGCCGCACCAGGTCGATCATGTGGGCGGTGCCACCCGCGATCGCGCCACCCTCCGTCAGACGTGCGACGCCGTCGCGCACCGTGACGTGCTTCGCGCCGAGGACGTAGGCGCCGTCGGCCATGCCCGCCGCGGCCATCGCGTCGGTGACCAGCACGATGGCGTCCGGCCCGAGCAGGTCGAAGACCATCCGGACCGTCTCGGGCGCCAGGTGCACCCCGTCGGTCACGAGCTCGACGACGGCCTCGCCCCGCGCGGCCGCGGAGAGGCTGGCGGCGATCGGTCCGGGGCTGCGGTGGTGCAGCGGCGGCATGCCGTTGAAGAGGTGGGTGACGGTCGGGCGCGCCGATCGGGTGCCCGGCGCGGCGAGCGCGGCGGCCGCCTCGGTGACGGCGGCGCTCACGAGGGCCGCGTCCGCCGCCGTGTGGCCGAACGAGGGGAGCGCGCCGACCGCCGCCAGGGTGGCCGCGACGCCGTCCGGCCCGACGACGCCTGGCACCTCCGGCGCGATGGTCATGCTCACGAGGTGGCCACGGGCCGCGTCCGCGAGGCGGCGCACGGCGTCGGGGTGGCCGGCCGTCATGTGCGCGGGGTCCTGGGCGCCGCAGCGCGCGGGGGAGAGGTAGGGGCCCTCGAGGTGGATGCCCGCCAGCTCGCCGGCGTCCGCGAGCTCGGCGAGCACGCCGGTCCGGTCCAGCAGCGTGGCCTCGGCCGCGGTGACGAGCGAGGCGACGAGCGTGGTGGTGCCGTGGCGGAGGTGCTCCGCGATCGCGATGCGGGCGGTGGCGACGTCGTCCGCATCGGGGAAGCTGGCGCCGCCGCCGCCGTGGCAGTGCAGGTCGACGAGGCCGGGCAGGACGGTGGCGGTGCGACGCTCGCTGGCACCTGCGTGCTCCGGCGGGGCGTCGGCGGCGGGACCGACCCAGGTGATGCGGTCGTCGGCGACGACGACGATGCCGTCCTCGAGCACCCCCGCCGGGGTGACGACGCGTCCGCGGACGGCCTGGGTACGCGGGGTCGGGTGCTCAGGTTTCGGTTGTGTCACGACTCGAGGATGGCCCATTGACACCGAGTATGTAAAGAAGGTCTACTAACAAATGTGCGAACCCTTCGACCCACGAGCAAGGTGCTGGCGCCCCAGGCGCGCGCCCACCACCGCTCGATGGTGCTCCAGCACCTCTTCCACGAGGGACCCGGTTCGCGCGCCGACCTCGCCCGCAGCACCGGCCTGACCCGCGTCACCGTCTCGGACCTCGTCTCCGAGCTCATGACGGACGGCCTCGTCGCGGAGCTCGGGCAGGACAGCCGGGAGGGGAAGGTCGGCAAGCCCGGCACCCTCGTCGGGCTGCAGACCGAGGCCTTCCAGATCGTCGCCGTCGACCTCACCGACGACGAGCTCCTCCACGGGGCCGTCCTCGACCTCTCGGGCCACGTCCTCGAGCAGCGCACCGCCCGGTTCACCGACCCCCAGGGCGACGCCGCCTACACGGCTCTCCTCGGCTTCTGCCGCGAGCTGGTCGCCGCCGCAACCCGGCCGGTGCTCGGCGTCGGCGTGGGTTCGCCCGGCATCGTCGACGGCACCGGCACCGTGCTCGAGGCTCCCAACCGCGACTGGTACGGCGTGCCGCTCGCCGAGCGCCTCGGTGCAGCGCTCGGGCTGCCCGTGCACGTGGCGAACGACGCCGACACGGCCGCACTCGGCGAGTTCACCTACGGCGGTGGCACGGGCAGCGGGCTCATGGCCCTCACCGTCGGGCAGGGCGTCGGCGCCGGCATCGTGCTCGACGGTGCCCTCGTGGCGGGCCACGCGAACGCTGCGGGCGAGCTCGGCCACGTCACCGCCGTCGACGAGCGGGACGACGACGGCCCGCTCGGCCCCGCGCAGCCGTGCGCGTGCGGCCGCACCGGCTGCCTCGAGACCCTGCTCGCCGTCCCGGCGCTCCGCCGCCGGCTCGCAGGTCTCGACGCCGCAGCAGCCGACGCCGCGCTCGCGGCCGTCGGACGTCGGCTCGGGACGGTGCTCGCGCCCGTCGTGAGCGCCCTCAATCTCGCCGAGGTCGTGCTCTGCGGCCCGGCGGAACTTCTCGACGGTCAGCTGCGCAACGCAGCGTTCGCGGCCGTCGCGGAGCGCACCATGCCGGTCACGAGCCGCGACCTGACGCTGCGGATGACCACGCTCGGCGAGGCGGCCCCGCTGTCGGGGGCGGCGGTGCTCGTCCTGTCCGGTCAGCTCGGGGTCACGTGACGGCCCCGAGCTGACCGTCCTGGAAAGGTCCTACAACCCCAGACGACGTCGTGAGGCGTCGCCAGCGCAACGGGAAGGAACCCATCGTGAGAATGGTACGGAACAGCGGCTTCGCCGCGCTGCTCGTGGGGGCGCTCGCCCTCACCGCCTGCAGCGGCTCGGCCGAGGACGACGAGACGACGGAGCCGCCGGCCGGTGAGGAGACCACCGAGGCCGAGGGCGCCGAGATCACCATGTGGGTCGCCGGTGGGGACACCCCCCAGGAGCTCCGCGACTACCTGATCGACACCTTCGCGGCGGAGAACCCGGGCTCCAGCCTGGTCATCGAGGAGGTCGGCTGGGGCGACCTGGTCACCCGCCTGACCACCGCGCTGCCCGACGCCGAGAACACCCCCGACGTCGTGGAGATCGGCAACACCCAGTCGCCGACGTTCACCACCGTCGGTGCGTTCCGCGACCTGACCCCGATCTACGAGGAGCTCGGCGGCGACGACCTGCTCCCGTCCTTCGTCGAGGTCGGCATGGCGGACGGCAAGAACTACGCCCTGCCGTACTACTTCGGCTCGCGCTACATGTTCTACCGCAAGGACATCTGGACGGCCGCGGGCCTCGAGGTGCCGAAGACGCTCGGTGAGTTCGCCGACGCCGTCGCGACCCTCAAGACCGACACGCAGTCCGGCTTCGCCATGGGCGGCCAGGACTGGCGCAACGGCATCTCGTGGGTCTTCGCCCACGGCGGCGAGCTCGCGACCGTCGACGGCACCGAGTGGACCTCGACCCTGAGCGACCCGAGGACCATCGAGGGCCTCGAGGCGTGGCAGTCGATCTACCAGACCGCGTCGATCATCCCCGCCACCGAGCGCGACGTCGCGTACTGGGACTTCCTGAACGACGGCACCGACGGCGCGCCGCCGGCCGCTGCCACGATCATGGCGCCGGGCTGGGCCCGCTGGTCGATCGGCGACATGACGACCAACGACGCCGGTGACGAGGTCCGTGACGGCATGGCCGACACCAACAAGTGGGGCATCTTCGGCCTCCCGGGCGTGGACGGCGGCCTCGCGCCGGTTTTCGCGGGCGGCTCGAACATCGCGATCTCGGCCCAGTCCCAGCACCCTGAGCTGGCCGAGAACCTGCTGCGCATCATCTTCTCCGAGGAGTACCAGACGATGCTGGGCCAGAACGGCCTCGGGCCGGGCAACTCGCAGTACGTCTCCGCGCTCGGCGACGACGAGTTCGCCCAGACGATGATCGACACGGCCGCCGCCTCGAAGCTCACCCCGGCCGCGCCGGGCTGGGCCGCCGTCGAGCAGGCGCTCGTGTACGAGGAGCTGTTCCAGAAGATCGCCGAGGGTGGCGACGTGACCGCCCTCGCCGCCGAGTACGACGAGATCATCACGCCGATGCTGAACGGCTGACGCCCGACGGCCGCCCGGTCGCGGGGTGAGCGCATCGCCCCGCGACCGGGAACCCGGCCCGCCGGCACCGCCGTCGCACCCGGTCCTGCCCCGTCGGCCGACCGTCCGCCCGCCGACCCCCCATCCTGAACCCCTGACCACCCTGGACCTGGAGGCCCACCATGGCGGACACGCTCGTCCGTGCTGCGCCGGTACAGGCGACCGGCCCCCGCCGCCGCCGCACGCGACCCGGCCGACGCTCCGGCCCCGCTTACCTTCTGCTCCTGCCCGCCGTCGGCATCCTGCTGCTCGGCCTGGGCTACCCCGTGTACTGGCAGGTCGTGACCTCCCTGCAGGAGTTCGGCCTCGCCCAGCAGTTCGGCCAGCCGCCGGAGTTCATCGGGCTCGACAACTACGCCCGGATCTTCAGCCAGGAAGACCTGTGGTCCGTCGTCATCCGCTCCCTGCTCTTCTGCATGGCCAACGCGCTCCTCACCGTCCTCATCGGCCTGGCGCTGGCACTGCTCATGCGCGCCGTCCGCCCGTGGGTGCGGATCGTCCTGCAGAGCTGCCTGCTGCTGGCCTGGGCGATGCCCATGGTGGCCGCGGTGACCGTGTGGCGCTGGCTGTTCGACTGGCGCACCGGCGTCATCAACTGGCTGCTGGTGAACCTCGGCTTCGACGGGTACGCCGGCCACAACTGGCTGGCCCAGCAGCTGTCCTTCTTCTTCGTGGCCACCGTGATCATCGTGTGGATGTCGGTGCCGTTCGTCGCGCTGTCGATCTACGCGGGCCTCACGCAGGTGCCGGACGACGTGCTCGAGGCAGCACGCATCGACGGCGCGGGCGCGTGGCACATCTTCCGCCACATCCTCGTGCCCATGGTGCGCCCCGTGATCGGGATCGTGCTGCTGCTCCAGATCATCTGGGACCTGCGGGTGTTCGCGCAGATCCGCCTGCTGCAGGACTCCGGTGCGGCGCCCGACACGAACCTGCTCGGCAACTTCATCTTCGAGCTCGGGGTCGGCAGGCAGGACTTCGCCGGCGCTGCGGCCGCCTCGATCGTCGTCCTCGCGCTCACGGTCCTCGTCAGCTGGCCGTACGTGCGCAGCCTCATGAAGGAGCTGTCATGACCGCGACCCGTACGCGCCGTCGCGTCGCCCGGGGGGCGCTCGGTGCGCTCGCCCTGCTCGTCGCGGCCCTCTGGGTGTTCCCGGTGTACTGGATGGTGCTCTCGGCGGTGACGCCAGACGCCTACCTGCGCACCGCGACGCCGTCGTTCCTGCCCACGCACTTCACCACCTCGAACTTCGAGTCGGTGATCGGCGGCTCCGGCTTCACCTCCGCGCTGCGGATGAGCCTCGGGATCACGCTGACGACCGTGCTCGCCGTGCTCGTCTTCGCGTTCCTCGCGGCGCTGGCGATCAGCCGGTTCCAGTTCCGTGGCCGCCGGTCGTTCGTGCTCGCGGTGCTGTTCGTGCAGATGCTGCCCGCCGAGGGCCTGTTCATCGCGCAGTACAAGATGTTGTCGACGGCGGGGCAGCTGAACTCCCTGCTGGGCATCTCGGTGCTGTACACGGCGGCGATCGTGCCCTTCACCATCTGGATGCTGCGGGGCTTCGTGGCGAGCACGCCCGCCGAGCTGGAGGAGGCGGCGATGGTCGACGGCCTCTCCCGCTTCCAGGCGTTCCTGCGGATCACCCTGCCGCTGCTGGCGCCGGGTCTCGTCGCCTCGGGTGTCTACGCGTTCCTCCAGGCGTGGAACGAGTTCACGGTGGCGCTCGTGGCGCTGCCGTCGGAGAGTGCCCAGACGCTGCCCCTGTGGCTCCGCACCTTCCTGGTGGCGTCGCAGAACCGCGGCGTCGACTGGGGCGAGGTCATGGCGGGCTCGAGCCTGCTGGCCGTGCCGGTGATCATCTTCTTCCTCGTCGTCCAGAACCGGATGACGTCCGGCCTGGTCTCCGGGGCGGTGAAGGGCTGATGGCGATGGATCCTGCAGGGGGCGCGGACCTGACCGGGGGGCTCCGGGTCGGGCTGGACGTGGGCGGCACCAAGGTGCTGGGCGTCCTGCTCGAGGGCGAGGTGGTGCGTGCCACGGTCCGCCGGCCGACCCGGCCGGGCACCGACGGCGTCGTCGCGACGGCCGCGGAGGCGGTGCGCGAGCTGTGCGCCGACGCCGGGGTGGAGGTCGCCGGGCTCGCCGCGGTGGGCCTGGGCCTGCCGGGCGTGGTGGAGCCGAGCACGGGCACCGTCTCGCACGCCGTGAACCTGGGCATCGACCTCTCCGGCGTGCCGGTGGGGCCATTGCTCTCCGCGGAGCTCGGTGGTGTCCCGGTCACCGTCGAGAACGACCTGAACTGCGCGGCGCTCGGCGCCGCCGACCGTCTGGGGCTGCAGGACATGGCGTTCCTCGCGCTCGGCACGGGTGTCGCGGCCGGCCTCGTGCTCGGCGGCCACCTGCGGCGCGGGCACGCAGGCGCCGCCGGCGAGGTGGGGCACCTGCCCTACCGCGCCGACGGTCCGCTGTGCGCGTGCGGTCAGCGCGGCTGCCTGGAGCTGTACGCGTCCGGGTCCGCCCTCGACGCCGCGTGGCCCGACGCGGTGCCCGCCCCGCAGGCCGTGTTCGCGGCCGCCGCGGCGGGCGAGCCGCGGGCCGTCGACCTACGCGCGGGCTTCGCGGACGCCGTCGCGACGGCGGTGCGCTTCCTCGTGCTCACGTGCGACGTCGCGGACGTCGTCCTCGGCGGCGGCGTGGCGCAGCTCGGGACGCCGCTGCTGGAGGCCGTCGGTGACGCCGTGGACCGCCAGGCCGCCGACTCGCCGTTCCTGCGCAGCCTCCAGCTGCGGGACCGGCTGCGCCTCACCTCGAGCGTCCCCGTGGGCGCCATCGGGGCGGCGCTCGTCACGCGCGGCGACGCTCCCGGGCACGGGCAGGACCACGACGCTCGGCTGCCCGACCGGGGGGCGTCCGTGCTGCCTGGCCCGGGTGTCGCACCTGAGGACCGCGAGAACCCGATCGAGACCGTCGCCATGACGAGGAGGACGCACTGATGGAGGTCGTCATCGAGACCCCGGCCGCGCTGGCCCGGATCGCCGCCGACGCCGTGGAACGGCTCGTGCGTGACCGGCCCGACGCCGTGCTGGGCCTCGCGACGGGCTCCAGCCCGCTCGCGGTGTACGACGAGCTGGTCCGCCGGCACGAGGCGGGGCTCTCCTTCGCGAGCGCGCGGGCCTTCCTGCTCGACGAGTACGTCGGGCTGCCGGCGGATCACCCCGAGCGGTACCGCACGGTGATCGAGCGGGAGTTCGCCTCCAGGGTGGACATCCCCACGGAGGCCGTGCGCGGGCCCGACGGCGCCGCTGCCGACCTCGCCGCCGCGTGCCGCGACTACGAGGCGGCCATCGCGGCCGCGGGCGGGGTCGACCTGCAGATCCTCGGCATCGGCACCGACGGGCACGTGGCGTTCAACGAGCCCGGCTCCTCGCTCGCCTCCCGCACGCGGCTGAAGACGCTGACCGAGCAGACCCGGGTGGACAACGCACGGTTCTTCGACGGGGACGTCTCACAGGTCCCGCGGCACGTCCTGACGCAGGGCCTCGGGACCATCATGGCGGCCCGCCACCTCGTGCTCCTGGCGACGGGGCGCGGCAAGGCGGAGGCGGTGCACCAGATGGTCGAGGGGGCGATCAGCGCGCTGTGGCCGGCGACCGTGCTGCAGCTCCACCCGCACGTGACGGTGCTGCTCGACGACGCTGCTGCAAGCCGTCTGCAGCTCGCCGACCACTACCGGGAGACGTGGCGTCACAAGCCGGCCTGGCAGGGCATTTGATTCACCCGCTCCTAGGCCGTGTGGCCCTCCTGGAGTGTCGGTGCGCGGTGAAATGATGAAGGTGCACGGCGGCCGTCCGTCGTGCCGACCGTACGGGGCGCAACCCGCTACCGCGGTCGTCTGGTGGCTACCCGCCACTGCCCAAGACGTGCAGGAGGACCCCATGCACCCCGAGCTCTTCATGAGGATGTACCAGCAGCAGGAACGTGAGCTGGAGCAGCGCCTGGAGCACAGGCTGGCCGCTCGCGAGCGTTCCGCACCCGGACGGGGCTTCGGCCTCCACGGCCGCGCGGTGCGGCTGCACCTGCACCTGCGGACCCCCCACAGCTGACGTAGCCAGGTGCCGACCCGGCGTTCGCGCCGGGTCGGCCTGCGCCGCCTCGTCGCCGGCCGGCGGGGTCGCGCCGCCGGCCACGCCTCGCGGGGCACGCGTCGCCGGGCACGCGTCGCCTCGTCG
>Ga0196970_1000342_pt1 | contig 59902 bp, 57 predicted proteins | sample S1v_513CmetaG_FD_148672 | JGI IMG/M metagenome (GOLD analysis project Ga0196970, IMG submission 148672) | Soil microbial communities from Anza Borrego desert, Southern California, United States - S1+v_5-13C | ecosystem: Environmental > Terrestrial > Soil > Desert | place: USA: California...
CCCGGCGATGCCCAGAATTAGACTCCACATCGCGGAAACCTGGGAGCAGAAAGAGGCCCGGATTCTCGACGCCGTGCAACGCTGGGAGGCCGGCGAACTGACGGAAGACGCCGATTCCGACTTCGGCTTCCAACGCTGGGAACACCTAGCCAGTGAGCTGGAGAAGGACGCGCCGGGAATGGCTGCTGAACTGCTTGCCATGTCGGAAGCAGACCGCTTCACCTTCTTCGACACCCCAGCCGGACAGACGCTCTTGCATCAACTCTGGAAGCGCTTCGACTTTGACACAAATTGCAACGAAGATGCGCCTGTAGTGGCTGAGCCTCCGAATGGAGAGGGTAGCGCTGCCCCCCAAAAAGCCGAATGAGCGAACGTCGCCGAACCTGGTGCGATGGTCAGCTCAGGAAGTTCGTCGGGTCGCTTGGCGTCTAGCTCGGCGCTGCATCGAGCCCGCCTTGGGGGCATCGTAGAAGGAATCGTACGCTAAGAATGGCAAGGCGACCGCTGCCCCGCCGTTTTCCGCAGACAGGCATGTGACGGGCATGGCGATCAGCCGGTGCGGGTGCTCGCCGTTATGGACAGCATCACTTGAGTGAGCTCTGGATCCTGTCCAAACTATTGCCATGGCCGCGACACAAGACATGTCGGGTGTCCTTCACGGGATATTCGATCGATTGGCAGATGAACCGCTACGCAACGTGTCGGTGGAGCGACGGGTGCTGGCCGGTGGTATGGAAGCGTCCGAAGTCGCGCTGCTGACCATTCGATACTGCGATCGTCTGGGCCGCTCGAAGCTGGTTCGGTTGGTCGTGAAGCGACTCCATGGCCGAGCCGCGCGCGAGGCTGCCTTATACGAGCGCTTGGTATCCGCGCACGCCGGAGACATTGCGCCACGACTTCTGGCTGTAGTCCCTGCGGAGCGGGAGGCGGTGCTTCTGGTCATCGAGGCGATCCGAAGGGTCCGCTCCTGGCCCTGGGCCGACCTCTCGGTTGGCCGTGAACTGCTCGGGCGCTTGGCGAAGTTCCATATTGCAGCCGCAGGTGCAGCAACCGCGATTCCTGAATGGGACTATGAGGCGGCACTCTGCACGGCGGCCGAAGCCACAAGGACGGCCATCGATCAATGCCGCTTGCATCCGGACCTGTCGGTGTTCACCCGCGACCTTCGCTCTCTCGACCGCTTGGTTCTTGCCCAACCCCACCTTCGGCGACAACTTATGTCCGAGCATCCATTCGGGTGCAGGCCAATCCATGGCGACCTGCACTCCGGAAATGTGCTCGTGTGCCGGCGTGGCCGCAGAGTTGAGCCCGTGCTGCTCGACTGGGGACGTGCGCGTCTTGGCTCGCCGTTCGAGGACGTGAGCTCCTGGTTGCAATCGCTCCGCTATTGGGAACCGGAGGCGCTCCGATACCATGACACGCTGCTCGCAACCTATCTCTCTGCGCTCGGAGTGGAGGGGAAGCTGACCTCACAGGTCCGGGGCGCGTATTGGCTGGCGGGCGCCTCGAATGCGCTTGCGGGTGCCCTGCTTTATCACTTGAGCGTTGCCAAGGACCATGCCCGGAGCAGGGCTCAACGCGGGATGGCTGTCAGAGCCGCTCGAGACTGGCTTCGTGTCATTCGCCGTGCCCATGCCTGGTGGAGTTGAGGTTCGACCACCGGGGCGAACACCATGCCGACGTCTTGGATTCGGCCGGCGCCCCGGGCTTCCCGGCGTCAGCCGGACACCGGGTGCAGGCGCAGTCCAGCGCAGACACAGGCCGATCTTCCGATCAGGAGACTTCCTCCGTCACATCCGCGTCGGTAGGCTGGCCGGAACACCGCTTACCGTTGATCGTCCAGCGAGTGTTCTTACGGTGGAGGTTAAAGACCGAAAGCCCTCCGCCGTTCGGGGCGGAGGGCTCGATAATACTGTGGGTTACTCTTACCCTGAAATTACTCGGCGCTCTCGGGGCGCATAGCGAAGCAGGATGGCTCCTGCCGTTGCCGAGAGGAGCGAACCCCCAAAAACCCCAACCTTGACCGCGTCTCCAAGCTCTGGCGACGTCGGAAATCCCAGGGCGCCGATGAACAGGCTCATGGTGAAGCCGATGCCGCACAGCAGCGCCACGCCATAGAGCTGCGCTGTTGAAGCTCCGGCCGGCATGTCGGCGAAGCCGAGCTTCACGATGATCCAGGCGGTGCCGAACACACCGACCATCTTGCCCAGGAACAGGCCGAGTGTAATGCCCAGCGGCAGGGGGCCGGCCAGAATCGAGACATCCATGCCGGCGAAGGACACGCCGGCGTTGGCGAAACCGAAAACCGGCACGATGAAGAACGCGACCCAGCCATGGATGCCATGTTCCAACCGGTGCAGCGGAGATTGCATGTCATCCGGACGGCCGATCGTCCGGCGTAGCGGAATAGTCAGCGCCAGGGCGACACCGGCCAGCGTCGCATGGACGCCGGAGAGCAGCACAGCTCCCCACAGCCCGCCGCCCAGGATCAGGTAGGGCCAGAGTTTTTCCACTCCGAAACGGTTCAGGGCGACGAGGACGGCCAGGATGGCCGCCGCTGCTCCGAGAGCCAACAGCGACAGGTTGGCGGTGTAGAACAGCGCGATGATGATGACGGCGCCGAGGTCGTCGATGATGGCAAGCGCCGTCAGGAAGACCTTCAGCGAGGTCGGCACGCGCGGCCCCAGGAGCGACAGCACGCCCAGGGCGAAGGCGATGTCCGTCGCCGTGGGAATGGCCCAACCGCTCATTGTTTCTGGATTGCCGCGGTTGAAGGCCACGTAGATGAGGGCGGGGAACAGCATGCCGCCCGCCGCTGCCAAGCCGGGCAGGATTCGGCGCGACCAAGTGGAGAGCTGGCCATCCAGCATCTCACGTTTGATCTCAAGGCCGACGAGCAGGAAGAAGACCGCCATCAGGCCATCGTTGATCCAGTGGCCAACGCTCAGACCAAGAACATATGTGTGAAGACTTCGGAAATAGGCATCGGCCAATGGAGAATTTGCAACAACAAGAGCTGCCGCAGCGGCCCCCATCAACAGCAAGCCACCAGAGGCCTCGCTGTCCAGAAATTCTCGAAAGACAGAGAGTGGACGACTGCGCATATCGGTCTTCCGGTGTGTCATATACCTCATTCTCCACATACGGTTTTGATAACTATTATCACAATAAGGAAGCTGTCACTCTGGAAATCGTAACTCTACCGGCCATATGACTGAACCGCCACATGGTCGCTCGACCGAACGACGCTCTCCCCAGCGGCCCGCAGATCCATGAGGGGTGTGGCAAGGAAACGGCCGTTTGCTTTACTCCGCCTGCGTCGTCGCGAACGCCTCGTCGTGCCGCCACCGATGTGGTAAAGCAATCCGGTCAGTCTTTCATCGTCTGGTATCGAACGCGCACCACGGGTTTCCTGCCCAACCGGGGGCTTGGCCCATGCTGATCGGCTACGCACGGGTATCGACCGACGACCAGAACCTGCACCTTCAGCGGGATGCGCTCGGAGGGGCCGGGTGCGAAAGGATCTTCGAGGACTGCCGCAGCGGTGCCAAGACCGACCGCCCCGGTCTTGCCGCTGCGCTCGACGTGGCCCGCCGGGGCGACACGCTGGTCGTCTGGCGGCTCGATCGGCTCGGACGGTCCCTGAAGGATCTCATTGAGCTGGCCGAACGGCTCGATGCCGCCGGCGTCGGGCTGCGCAGCCTGCACGACGCCATCGACACCGGGTCGAGCGGCGGACGGCTGGTGTTCCATATGTTTGGGGCGCTTGCCGAGTTCGAGCGAAACCTGGTGCGGGAACGCACCCAGGCCGGGCTCAGCGCGGCCCGGGCTCGCGGCCGGCTGGGCGGGCGCCGCAAGGTGCTGGACCCCGACAAACGCCGGCTTGCCGTCCAGCTCTATCAGGAACGCAAGCACACGGTGATGGAGATCTGCCGGCTCATGGGCATCTCCAAGCCGACACTCTACGCCTACATCGAGGAGACGGCCGGTGAGTGACGGGCGGCGGATCCCGGCCGAGGCGCTGGTGCATCTGCGCCGCCGGCTGGACACGCTGCCCGTCACTCACCGGCCAGCTCATCAAGGATGTGAAGGCGTCCATTCTGGCCGGCCGCTTGGTTGCTGTCGCCGGCATCGTCGGCAGCGGCAAGACCGTGCTGCTCCGCCGCATCCAGCATGAGTTGACCCGCGATGGGCGCGTCACCGTGTCGAAGAGCCTGTCGGTGGACAAGGACCGCACCACCATCCCCACCCTCATCACCGCGCTGTTCCACGACCTCTCGCCGGACAAGGATCCGAAGATCCCAACCTTGGGCGAGAAGCGGGAGCGCGAGCTGCAGCAGCTCGTGCGGCGCGGCCGCAAGCCCGTGGCCCTGTTCGTGGACGAGGCGCACGACCTGCACGGCAAGACGCTGATCGGTCTGAAGCGGCTGATGGAGGTGGTGGCCGATGGTGGCGGCATGCTGTCCGTCGTTCTGGTGGGCGACCCCAAGCTCCGGAACGACCTTCGGCGCCCGACCATGGAGGAGATCGGCTACCGCTCGGTGGTGTTCGAGTTCGATGGCATGGCAGGGAATCAGCTCGCCTATATCCGGTGGCTCCTCGGACGTTGTGCCGGCGAGGTATCGACATCGGCGACCTGATCGAGGCGGCGGCCGTGGAGCTGTTGGCCAGCCGCCTGAAGACTCCGCTCCAGATCGAGCAGCACCTGACCCTTGCGTTCGAAGAGGCATACCGGATCGGTGACCGGCCGGTCACGGTCCAGGTGGTGGAGAGCATCCTGTCCCGTCAGCTCGACGACCTGGAGCCGCGGTTGACCCGTCACGGCTACAGCGTGCGCTCCTTGGCCGACCAGTTCAGCGTCAAGCCGGCGGAGATCCGTCAGTTCCTGCGTGGCGAGCTGAGCGGTGTCCGGGCGCAGGAGCTGACCCAGCAGATGCTGGCGGCCGGGCTTCCGCTCTGATCGGGGGGCGTCTCACCGAATGCGGGCTGTTGCTTTCGATCTCGGGTCCGTCTCACCGAGTATGGGTCCTGTCTCACATAATTTGGGCCAGGACCCACTTCCCGTCTCAGCCAATCCAGTCCCAGAATCGGTCAGAATCTCGGGTCGGAGCGCCGATGATCTCGGGCCGCTACAACTAACGTCGATGCCGCGAGCGCGCTATTCAAATGATCTGGACAAGCTGCAGCGGCGAAAACCCGCCATCAGCCACGGATTGGACGTGGTTTGGTATCCATATCTGGAAAATAACGCAAGGAGGGTGGATTGGGTGTCCGAATCCGGTACCGTCCCGGCACGGCGCCTCTGTTTTTGTCATTCCCGCGAAAGCGGGAATCCAGGGCACTTGGCAAAGGTGCGGATTGGCAAGCTTTTCTGGATTCCCGCTTTCGCGGGAATGACGAGTGAGTGTCTGGACCGTGCGACGCGCACACCGCGTAAGGCGATTGTAGATAATTGCAACCGGCACCATGAAGATCGCAAGGGCCTTGCCGCACCCTCCCCCACTCCATTGGTCTGCGCATTAACGTTATGGCAATGTAGACGAATTTCCCTCATCCGTTGATTTTACACGCTTTAGACCGTCTTCGGCGATCTCGTAATAATCACCTTTGAACTCGACCCAGATGTGCTTGTCCGCGTGCAGGCCGGTGGGCTCGTCGAGGCTGCCGGCGGTGACGTCCATGCACGGTTCGCCGATGGGGTCCCAGAAAACGCCCGAGCCGCAGCGGGAGCAGAATCCCCGCCGCGCAATCTCGGACGACTGGTACCAGGTCAGCGTCTCGTCCTTCAGCAGACGGAGCGCTTCGCGTGGAAAGGTGGTGTAGGCGCCGACGTGGCTGTGCTGGTGACGGCACTGCCCGCAATGACAGAACGAGATCGGACCTGGTTGGGCGGTGATCTCGTACCGGATACCGCCGCATTGGCAACCGCCCGTCCAGGTGCGCTTTTCCTCACCCATGATCAGCCCCGCCAGAACGGCTTTTCGGCCTCATGCTCGACATCCGCGCGCGAGATGCCGATGTCGCTCAGCATATGGTCGGACAGCGCTTCCAGCGCGCGCCGTTGCCGGCGGCGTTCCTGCCAGACGGCAACGGTGTCGGCGGCGTTCATCACGGCCTTGCCGAACACCTGCAACATGCCGGTGGCCGGACGGTACGTGGTGCGCGAGAAAACCGTATTGGTGCTCATGGCTGCATCTCCCATTCGGATCGCGTGGCAACCAGTGTGGTTCTGGGACTGATAATGGGCGACCCGGTACTTGCGCACAAACGATGCTTTCTCATAGGATCGATTAGCTTTCCTAATCGATCTGAGAAGCTGGATGAGCCGCCGCCTTCCTCCGCTCAATGCCTTGCGCGCCTTCGAGGCGGCAGCCCGTCACCTATCCTTCACAAAGGCTGCTGACGAGCTGCACGTTACCCAAGCAGCGGTAAGCCATCAGATCAAGGCTCTGGAGGAATGGTTGGGCATTCCCTTGTTCCGACGGGTGAACCGTGGCCTGATTCTGACCGATGCCGGTCAGGCCTACCTTCCGCCGTTGCGTGAGGCGCTGGACACCATGGCGAACGCCACCGATCGGCTGTTCCGCAAGGATTCCGCGGGCGCGCTGACTATCTCGACCATGCCCTCCTTTGCCGCCAAGTGGCTGGTGTTGCGCCTCGGTCGCTTCCAGGCGGACCATCCCGAGTTGGACGTGCGGCTGCAGACCACCTCGCAATTCGTCGATTTCGCGCAGCAGGACGTGGATGTGGCGATTCGCTTCGGCAACGGCAACTGGCCGGAACTGCGGGTGGAGCGCCTGCTAAGCGAGGACATCTTCCCGGTGTGCAGCCCGCGCCTGCTGCCGACGCTCACCCGTCCGGCGGACTTGCGGCACCACACGCTGCTGCACGACGATTACATTATCACCTGGGGCAACTGGCTGGCGGCCGCCGGCGTCGACGGAATCGAGGTGTCCCGTGGCCAGCACTTCACCGATTCCGCGCTGGTCCTGCAGGCGGCGATGGAGGGGCACGGGGTGGCGCTCGCGCGGCAGGTGCTGGCGGCCGACGACCTCGCCGCCGGCCGGCTGGTGCGGCCCTTCGACGTCACGCTGACAGGCAAATACGCATACTATCTCGTGGCGCCGCCGCATTACTTCTCACGTCCCAAGGTGAATGCGTTCCGCGGCTGGCTGTTCACCGAAGCGGAACTCTATTCCGCGGAGATGCACCTGCCTGAGCGCGCCTGACGTCAGGCGCTTCCCTCCGTCTTGCGGCGTGCCGGGCACACTCCTATAGTCGCGGCCTATGACCGCCCCAACCGCCCAGAATTTCCCGCACCGTCACCTGCTCGGTATCGAGGGTTTGACGGCGGGTGAGATTTCCCTCGTCCTCGACCTCGCCGACAGCTACGTCGAGCAGAACCGCCAACCCGAACGGAAGGGCACGATTCTTCACGGTCGCACCGTGATGAACCTGTTCTTCGAGAACTCGACGCGCACGCGCACCTCGTTCGAACTGGCCGGCAAGCGCCTCGGCGCCGACGTGATCAACATGTCGGTCGACGCCTCGTCGGTGAAGAAGGGCGAAACGCTGATCGACACGGCGATGACGCTGAACGCCATGCACGTGGACGCGCTGGTGGTGCGGCATTCCGAGTCGGGCGCGGTCAAGCTGCTGTCGGACAAGGTCAACTGCTCGGTCATCAACGCCGGCGATGGCCACCACGAGCACCCGACTCAGGCGCTGCTCGACGCGCTGGCGATCCGCCGCCGCCTGGGCCGCCTGGAAGGGCTGGTGGTGGCGATCTGCGGCGACATCCTGCACAGCCGCGTGGCGCGCTCGAACATCCACCTCCTGAACGCCATGGGCGCGCGCGTGCGCGTGGTCGGCCCACCGACGCTGGTGCCCTCGACTATCGAGCGCCTGGGAGCCGAGGTGCACCACACCATGAAGACCGGCCTCAAGGACGCCGACGTGGTGATGATGCTGCGCCTGCAGAACGAGCGCATGAGCGGCCAGTATGTGCCCTCGACGCGCGAGTACTTCTATTTCTATGGCCTCGACTACGAGAAGCTGGCGGCCGCCAAGGACGACGCGGTGATCATGCATCCCGGCCCGATGAACCGCGGCGTCGAGATTGACTCCGAGGTGGCCGACGACCTCAAGCGTTCGATGATTCTCGACCAGGTGGAACTCGGCGTCGCCGTCCGCATGGCCGTGCTCGACCTCCTCACCCGCGACCGCCGGGAGAAGCCGTGATGTCCACCCGCGTCGCCTACACCAACGCCCGCCTGCTCGACCCGGCTACCGGCCTCGACGTCAAGGGTGCGCTGCTCACCGAGGGCACGAAGATCGCCGACTTCGGTCCGGCGCTGTTCAACGACGGCGTGCCGGAGGGGATCGAGGTCGTGGACCTCGGCGGCCAGTGCCTCGCGCCCGGTCTCGTGGACATGCGTGTCATGGTCGCCGAGCCCGGCAACGAGCAGATGGAGACCATCAAGAGCGTGTCGCGCGCGGCGGCGGCCGGCGGCGTCACCTCCATCGTCTGCCTGCCCAATACCACCCCCGTGCGCGACGATGTGTCGGGCCTGGAGTTCCTCGCCCGCCGGGCGCGCGAGGTGAGACTGGTCAAGGTATTTGCCTACGCCGCCGCCACCCGCGGGACCAACGGTGAGGAAATCACCGAGATGGGCCTGCTGTCCCGGGCCGGCGCCGTGGCCTTCACCGACGGCACCAAGGCCATCGAGAGCGCCAAGGTGATGCGCCGGGCGTTGAGCTACGCCAAGGGCTTCGACAAGCTGATCATCCAGCACCCCGAGGAGCCGAGCCTGGCGTCGGGCGGCATGATGAACGCCGGCGAGATCGCCACCCGCCTGGGCCTGACCGGCATCCCGCGGGAAGCCGAGATCATCATGATCGAGCGCGACCTGCGTCTGGTCGAGCTGACCGGCGGCCGCCTGCACTTCGCGCACGTCACCACGGGAGAGTCGGTGGAGATCATCCGCCGCGCCAAGGCGCGCGGGCTGAAGGTCACCTGCGACACCGCCCCCCACTATGTGGCGCTGACCGAGACGGATGTCGGCGAGTACCGCACCTTCGCCAAGGTCTCGCCGCCGCTGCGCGACGAGATGGACCGCCGCGCGGTGGTCGAGGGCTTGGCCGACGGCACCATCGACGCGATCGCGTCCGACCACACCCCGCGGGACCAGGACCGCAAGCGCCTGCCCTTCAGCCAGGCCGATTCCGGCGTGGTGGGCCTGGAAACGCTGCTGCCCCTCACGCTGGAGCTGGTGCACAAGCGCAAGCTGACGCTCTTGCAGGCGCTGGCGTGCGTGACCTGCAAGCCGGCGGCGATCCTCGACCTTCCTGCCGGCCGGCTCGCCACGGGTGCGGCGGCCGACCTGCTGGTGTTCGACCCGGAGGTGCCGTGGACGGTGGACGTGGACGCCTTCAAGTCCAAGTCCAAGAACTCCCCCTTCGAGGACCGTCCGGTGCAGGGCCGCGCGCTGCGCACGGTGGTGGACGGCCGCGCCGTCTGGCAGGCGGAAGGCTGATCCCGTGCTGACGCTCCTTTCTTCCGCCTTGCTGGGTTACCTGCTGGGTTCGATTCCATTCGGGCTGGTGCTGACGCGGCTCGGGGGCTACGGCGACATCCGCAAGATCGGCTCCGGCAACATCGGCGCCACCAACGTGCTGCGCACCGGCAACAAGCCGCTGGCGCTCGCGACGCTGCTGCTCGACAGCGGCAAGGGCGCCATCGCCGCGCTGGCGGCTCTGTACGTGGCCGGCCCGGACGCTGCGCTGTTCGCGGCCGGCGGCGCCCTCTTGGGCCACAGCTTCCCGGTATGGCTGGGCTTCCAGGGCGGCAAGGGGGTGGCGACGACGCTGGGCGTGCTGCTGGCGGTGGCGTGGCCGGTAGGCGTGCTGGCATGCCTGACGTGGCTGCTGGCGGCGTTGGTGTTCCGCATCTCGTCGCTGTCGGCCCTGCTTGCGGTGGGCCTGAGCCCGGTCATGGCCTGGTTCCTGGCCGGCCCGAACGTGGCGATCCTATGCCTCCTGGTCGCCATCCTGGTCTTCGTCCGCCACGCGTCGAACATCCGCCGCCTGCTCAAGGGTGAAGAGCCGAAGATCAACTTCAAGAAAAAGGCGGCGTAGTGTTCCCTCTCCCGGCTGGGCCGGGAGAGGGAGGGGACCCGCGAAGCTCTCGCGCAAGCTCCGCTTGCGCTGACGCGACAGGCGGGTCCTTTGGACCCGCCGAGAGCGGGGAGGGTGAGGGCAAGGTCAGCCCGAGAATCCTGGCCCCCACCCTTCCCATGCTCCGCATGGGCCCCTTCCCTCCCCCGGCGGGGCCGGGAGAGGGAGCACAGCTTGCATACGTTTGCGTGTTGCCTGCGGCTGAGTATCGGTTGTACAAACGGAGCGCATGGTACAACCGCGCCGCCCGCTCACCGATGCCGAACGGATCGACTGGCTCCGCTTGATCCGCACGGAGAACGTCGGCCCCATTACCTTCCACCGGCTGCTCGAGCAGTACGGGTCCGCAAAGTGCGCCATCGAAGTGCTGCCGGAGTTGGCGCGCCGAGGGGGGCGTATCAAGCCGCTGAAGGTCGCTACCAAGGCCGAAGCCGAACGCGAACTGGCCGCCAACGCCAAGTTGGGCGCTAGGCTGCTGTGCTCGTGCGAGCCCGATTATCCCGAGCCGCTGTCCGCGGTGGACGACGCACCGCCCGTCATGTCCGTACGCGGCCACGTCCATCTGCTGAACCGCCGTGCCGTAGCCGTGGTCGGCGCCCGGAACGCCTCGCTGAACGGGCGAAAGTTTGCCGAGAGGCTGGCGCGCGAGCTGGGCGAAGCCGGGCTGCTGATCGTCTCCGGGCTGGCGCGGGGAATCGACACCGCCGCGCACGCCGGGTCGCTGCGCACCGGCACAGTGGCGGTGATGGCCGGCGGGGTGGACGTGGTCTACCCGGAGGAGAACGAAGGCCTCTACCGCGACATTGTGGCGCAGGGCGCCGTGACGGCCGAGAGCGCCGTCGGCATTCAGCCGCAGGCGCGCCACTTCCCCCGTCGCAATCGCATCATCTCCGGGTGCTCGCTGGGCGTGCTGGTGGTGGAGGCGGCGCCGAAGTCCGGTTCGCTGATCACCGCGCGCATGGCGCTGGACCAGGGGCGCGAGGTGTTCGCCGTGCCCGGCTCGCCGCTTGATCCGCGCTGCAACGGCACCAACGACCTGATTCGCAACGGCGCCACCCTGGTGGAGCGAGCCGACGACGTGCTGCGCGTCTTCCAGCACCTGAAACTCCCACCTCTGGGGGAATCGCTGGCCGATCTGTTCGCCGCCGCACTGCCCGCGATTCCAGACGACTCGGAGGTCGATCGGGCCCGACCCATTGTTATCGAAAACCTCTCCCCTACCCCCGTCGCCATTGACGAACTGGTCCGCGGGTGCCAATTGTCGGCACCGGTGGTGTTGACCGTCGTGCTGGAACTCGAACTGGCCGGCCGTGTACAGCGCCAGCCCGGCAATCGGATCGCACTGATCTGATACGGCGCCAAATCAACAGTTCATCAAGTGGGGCGAGAAGCTCTTGACGGGCAGCAACGTCGTCATCGTCGAGTCGCCGGCCAAGGCGAAGACCATCAACAAGTACCTGGGGTCCGACTACACCGTCGTGGCCAGCTTCGGCCATGTGCGCGACCTGCCGGCGCGCGACGGATCGGTGCGGCCCGAGGACGACTTCGCGATGGATTGGGAGCTGGGCGACCGCTCCAAGCGCCACATCGACGAGATCGCCAAGGCGGTGAAGACTGCCAAGCGCGTCTACCTAGCAACCGACCCGGATCGCGAGGGAGAGGCCATCGCCTGGCACCTGCACGAGTTGCTGCGCGAGAAGCGCCTGACCGACAAGGTCGACGTGCAGCGCATCACCTTCAACGAGATCACCAAGAGCGCCGTGCAGGCCGCGCTGAAGAGCCCCCGCACCGTCAGCCAGGAGCTGGTGGACGCCTATCTGGCGCGCCGCGCGCTGGACTATCTGGTGGGCTTCACGCTCTCGCCGGTGCTGTGGCGCAAGCTGCCGGGCTCCAAGTCCGCCGGCCGCGTGCAGTCGGTGGCGCTGCGCCTGGTGTGCGAGCGCGAGGCCGAGATCGAGGCGTTCCGTCCGCAGGAGTACTGGACCGTAGATGTGGGCTTCACCACGCCGAACGGCGCCAACTTCACGGCGCAGTTGACGCAACTCGACGGCAAAAAGCTCGACAAGTTCGGCCTGCCGAACAAGGCCGCGGCCGACGCCGCGGTGGTCAAGATCAAGGCCGCCGCCAACTACACCGTCGCCTCGGTCGAGCGCCGGCAGGTGCGGCGCAATCCGTTCGCCCCCTTCACCACCTCGACCTTGCAGCAGGAGGCCTCGCGCAAGCTGGGCTTCGGCGCCACGCGCACCATGCGCCTCGCGCAGAAGCTGTATGAGGGCGTGGACATCGGCGGCGAGACGGTCGGCCTCATCACCTACATGCGTACCGACGGCGTGACCCTGTCGCAGGAGGCCATCGAGGCCTCGCGCCGGCTGATCTCCGAGCATTGGGGCGACAAGTACGTCCCCGGCAGCCCGCGGGTCTACAAGTCCGCCGCCAAGAATGCCCAGGAGGCGCACGAGGCGATCCGCCCGACCGACCTGTTCCGCCGTCCGGACACCGTCGCCAGCCACCTGGATAAGGACGAGCTGCGCCTCTACGAGCTGATCTGGAAGCGTACCATCGCGTCCCAGATGGAGAGCGCGGTCCTCGACCAGGTGTCGGTGGACGTCGCGTCGACGACGAAAGACGTGGTGTTGCGCGCCAGCGGGTCGATCCTGGTGTTCGACGGCTTCATGCGCGTCTACCAGGAGGACAAGGACGACGCCGAGGACGAGCAGGAACGCCGCCTGCCCGCCATGGCCGAGCGCGACCGCCTCGACCGCGGGCCCATCGAACCGGTCCAGCACTTCACTCAGCCGCCGCCGCGCTACACCGAGGCCAGCCTCGTCAAGAAGCTGGAGGAGTTGGGCATCGGCCGGCCGTCCACCTACGCCTCGATCCTGCAGGTGCTGCAGGACCGCAACTACGTCCGCCTGGACAAGCGCCGCTTCGTGCCCGAGGACCGCGGTCGGCTGGTGACGGCGTTCCTCAAGAACTTCTTCAACCGGTACGTCGAGTACAACTTCACCGCCGACCTGGAGAACCAGCTCGACGAGATCTCCGATGGGAAGATCGACTGGAAGACGGTGCTGCGCGACTTCTGGTTCGCTTTCAGCGCCGCGGTGGGGGAGACGAAAGACCTCACCATCACTCAGGTGTTGACCGCACTCGACGAGGAGTTGGGCCAGCATTTCTTTCCCGCCGGCAACGGTAACGGCGGCACCGACCCGCGTGTCTGTCCGCAGTGCGGCCAGGGGCGGCTGGGCCTGAAGCTGGGCAAGAACGGCGCCTTCATCGGTTGCTCCAACTACCCCGAGTGCCGCTACACCCGCCCGCTGGCCATCGCAAACGACGAGAACGGGCAGGAGGCGCAGGAGGGTCCGCGCGACCTCGGCGACGATCCCGAAACCGGGTTGCCGGTCACCATCCGTCGCGGTCCCTACGGCGCCTACATCCAACTCGGACCGCCGCGCGGCGCCGAGGCGGAGGCGGCCGAGGAGCCTCAGGCCAATGGCGGCAAGAAGACCAAGGCCAAGAAGGCCAAGGACGCCGCGCCGAAGCCCAAGCGCGTGTCGCTGCCGCGCGGCATGGCGCCGGCCGACGTCGACCTGGACACCGCGCTGCGCCTGCTGGCGCTGCCGCGCACGGTGGGCAACCACCCGGAGACGGGCCAGGAGATCCAGGCCGGCATCGGCCGTTTCGGGCCGTACCTCAAGCACGGCACCATGTACAAGTCGCTCCCGCCGGACGATGACGTCCTGACCATCGGCCTGAATCGGGCCGTGGTGCTGCTGGGCGAGGCGGCGAAGAAGGCCGCCACTCCCGCGGTGACGCTGGGCGACCACCCGAAGACCGGCAAGCCGGTGACCACCGGCTCCGGTCGTTTCGGCCCCTACGTCAAGCACGGCTCGCTCTACGCCTCGATCCCCAAGGGAGTGGAGGCATCCGCCGTGACGCTCCAGCAGGCGCTGGAGTGGCTGGACGCCAAGGCGGCGAAGGACGCCGCCAAGAAGGGGGCGAAGGTGGCCAACGACGACGCGCCCGCAGCCAACGCCGAGAAGGCACCGAAGAAAGCCCCCGCCAGGAAGACCGCGGCGGGAACCAAGACGGCCGCCAAGGCGTCTACGGTGAAGAAGGCTGACGAAAAGAAGGCGACCACCAAGAAGCGGGTGCAGGCGTAACCCGGCACCCGGTGGGGAGGCCGATGAGCATCGCCGTAGACGACCTGGAAGACCTACGCCGCGCCGTCGAGCGGCTGGAGAACCCGAGCCTTGCGGCGCGCCTCGCCAATATGGTGGGCGCGCCCATCGAGATACTGGGCGGCGCCCTGCCGGCGAAGACCAAGGACGTGGTCGCCAAGGCCACGTCCACCGCATTGGAAAAGGCGCTGCGGCTCGCCATCCTCACCATGCAGGGCCAGAGCGGCGGCCCAGCCGATCTGATGCACAAGTCGGCGGTGGGGCTGTCCGGCGCGGTCGGCGGGCTGTTTGGCCTGCCGGCATTGGCCATCGAGCTGCCGGTCTCGACCACCATCATGCTGCGCTCTATCGCCGACATTGCACGATGCGAGGGCGAGGACCTGGAAAGCCCGGAAACCGCGTTGGCCTGTCTGCAGGTGTTCGCCCTGGGCGGCCGGTCGGAGAGCGACGACGCGGTGGACGCCGGTTATTTCGCGGTGCGCGGTGCGCTGGCCCGCACCATGATCCAGGCGGCCGAGGCCATTACGCAACGTGGATTCGTCACCGAAGGAGCGCCGGCGGTGATCCGCTTCCTGGCCTCCATCGCGTCGCGGTTCGGGGTAACCGTGGGCGAGAAGCTGGCCGCACAAGCCCTTCCGGTGATCGGCGCGGCCGGCGGAGCGTTGGTCAACCTCGCCTTCATCGACCATTTTCAGGACGTGGCGCGCGGCCACTTCACCGTGCGTCGGCTGGAGCGGAAATACGGAGTGCAAGCCGTTAAGGATGCCTACGAGGCGTTGCGCGACGGCCAACCCGTCCCCGTGAGCTAGGCCACAGTCCGAAGACCGAGTTTCAGGCAAGCTGGCGCCCTTCGTCCTTCCTCAAGCATTCACACCCGAGGTGAAGCTCATGCGTCTGCTCGCCTATGCGATCGCCGCGTCGATCGCCACCATCGTCTTCGCCGCCAACAGCCGGCGGTCCGAGGTGCTCTCCGGCCTGATCATCCCACCGGACGACGGCATCATCATCCGCGATACCCAGGGGCGCGTGAACGATCCGGTGGACCGCGAGTTGGCGCGCGGACCCGGGCGGGAGGCGCAGCGGGCGGCGCGGGCGGCCCGCTTCCAGCGCGTCTTCAAGGATCGCTAAAGCGGATTGTGATCCGCTTTAGCTTCATACGGCCTCACACGCCGGCCGGGCTTCGGGCACACGTGTGCCCGGGACCGCCGTCGCGGTCCAGATCGGATCACAATCCGATCTAGCGCGTCCAGCGCATGACGCCGCTCTCCAGCGGCGTCCACAGGCCCATGGTGACCCCCGCCGCCTTGAGCGCGCGGGCGGTCCATTGGTTGCACGTGTCGAATGGGCCGTAGCTGCCGACGGCCGGATAGAACCGGTCGTCGCCGCCGTAACTGGCGCCCAACAGCGGTCGCACCGGCTGCTGAAAGCTGTTGCGCACGAAGGCGGCGAGCCGCCGGTACTGCCCCTCGCGCAGCACCAGCCGACCGCAGTCCGGGCTGCCGGCCGGCGACGCCATGTAGTAGACGTGCATGACGCTGGGCCCGCCGCCGAACAGCGCCCGCCATGCCGTGCCCGCGTCCAGGTCGGCCCAGTTGCGCGTCTCCACGTAGAATCCCCGGTCGCCCCAGCCGAACGACAGGTGCGAGGCCGCCGGATCCGCCTGCGGGAAGTCGGCGCGCGGGACGAACGCTGTCCAGTCCATGACGTCGATGGTCGCCGGCAGCATCAGGTCGGTGTGTACCCCGTTGGTGCAGACGAACACCTCGATGCCCTCCCCGGCCGGCGGCTCGCCTTTGACCGGGATCAGGGAAAGCGTGACCGCCGCCACGCCGTAAGCGAGGACGACGGCTACCGCTACCGCCGGCGTTGCGATGAGAGCCCTTCCGATCATACCTCTGTGCATTGCAAGGCAATGTGGCGCCCCGAAGGCGTTGGAATCCGCGCCGTTTGCCTTTACTTACCGTAAACGCCCTCCCCTACCCCGCGGATCCCTTGACCTCTTTCCCCACCAAGGACGCCGTCCTCGCCTTCATCCGCCAGAGCACGGTTCCCGTCGGCAAGCGCGAGATCGCCCGCGCCTTCAAGCTGGGCGGCAGCGCCGACCGCGAGCGTCTCAAGGACCTCATTCGGGAACTGGAAGCCGACGGCGTCATCGAGCGCGGGCGCGGCAAGCGCATGGCGCCGCCGCAGAGCCTGCCGGAGGTGGCGGTGCTGGAGGTGACCGGTCTCGACCCCGACGGCGAGGTGCTGGCGCGCCCGCTGACCTGGGCCGGCGAGGGCGCGCCGCCGCGCATCTTCATGATGCCGGAGAAGAAGGGCCACCCGGCGCTCGCCCCGGGCGACCGCGTGCTCGCCAAGCTCTCGCGCGTCAACGAGCGCCTGTACGAGGCGCGCACCATCCGCCGCATCGAGGGAACGGAGGGGCGGCTGCTGGGCGTCTACCGCCTGGGGCCCGGTGGCGGCCGCATCATACCCACAGACCGCCGCAACAAGGCCGAGTTGCTGGTCCTGCCGGCCAACGCCGGCGGCGCTGAAGAGGGCGACCTGGTGCTGGTGGACGTGCTGCCGGCCACCCGCCTTGGCTTGGCGCAGGCGCGGGTGGTGGAGCGCATCGGCCCGACCGCCGAGCCGCGTACCGTCAGCCTGATCGCCATCCACACGCATGGTCTGCCCACCCTTTTCCCGCACGCCGCGGAGCGGGAGGCGGAGCGGGCCAAGGTCCCACCGCTCGCCGGCCGGGACGACCTGCGCGACGTGCCGCTGATCACCATCGACGGCGCCGATGCCCGCGACTTCGACGACGCCGTCTTTGCCGAACCCGACGCCGATCCGGCCAACCCCGACGGCTGGCATCTGATCGTCGCCATCGCCGACGTGGCGTACTACGTGCGGCCCGGCTCGGCCCTCGACCGGGCGGCGTTCGAACGCGGCAACTCCTGCTACTTCCCGGATCGTGTGGTTCCCATGCTGCCGGAGGCGCTGTCCAACGACCTCTGTTCACTGCGCCCGCACGAGGACCGCGGTTGTCTGGCGGTGCATTTGTGGATCGGCGCCGACGGCACCCTGCGCCGGCATCGCTTCGCGCGCGGCCTGATGCGCTCCGCCGCCCGCCTGACCTACGAGCAGGTCCAGGCTGCCCGCGACGGCCGCCCGGACGAGACCACCGAACCGCTGCTGGAGGCGGTGATCGCGCCCTTGTACGCGGCGTACGCCTGCCTCTGGGCGGCGCGGGAGCGGCGCGGCACGCTGGATCTCGACATGCCAGAGCGACGCGTACGGCTGGACGATGCCGGCCGCGTCGCCGAGATTGCGGTGCGCGAGCGCTTCGACAGCCACCGGCTGATCGAGGAGTTCATGATCTGCGCCAACGTCGCGGCTGCGGAGAGCCTGGAGGCGGCGCGCGTGCCCTGCATGTACCGCGTCCACGACCAGCCCACCCCCGACAAGCTGGAGGCTCTGCGCGAGTTCCTGGAGGGCATCGGGTACACCCTCGCCCCTGGACAGGTGCTGAAGCCGGAGCATTTCACGCGCATCCTCAAGAAGGCCGAAGGCACGCCGGAATCGCAGCTGGTCAGCGAGGTCGTGCTGCGCAGTCAGGCGCAGGCCGTGTACGCGCCCGACAACCTCGGGCACTTCGGCTTGGCGCTGCGCCGCTACGCGCACTTCACCTCGCCGATCCGCCGCTATGCCGACCTGGTCGTCCACCGGGCGTTGATCCGGGCGTACGGACTGGGCGTCGGCGTGCTGGACGACGAGGCGGTCGCCCGCTTCGCCGACATCGCCGACCACATCTCCATGACCGAACGGCGCGCCGCATCGGCGGAACGCGATGCCATTGACCGCTACACGGCGTCCTTTCTGGCAGCACACGTGGGAGCCACCTTCAGCGGGCGGATCACCGGGGTGACCCGCTTCGGCCTGTTCGTGCGCCTGGACGAGAGCGGCGCCGACGGGCTCATCCCCGCCAGCACGCTGCCCGACGACCGCTACGACCATGTCGAGCATGAGCATGCCTTGGTGGGTCAGCGCTGGGGCCGCGTGTACCGCCTGGGATCATCGGTGAAGGTGGCGCTGAAGGAGGCCGATGCGCTCACCGGCAGCACGCTATTCACACTGCTCGACCAGGACGGCGCAGACCTAAAGTGGCTTTCGGGCAACAGTTCCGCCGAACGCCGTGACCTCAGCCGCGCCAAGTCTCGCTCCCACACCCGTGGCACCCGCGCCACAGCACGTGAGAAATAGAGCACGCCCAGGCTCGATCTGAAATTTCGCTCAACACTCACCCCACACGGAAGTGCTAATTCTTACCTCCATTGAGGTGTGTCGGCCGGTGCGGGCGCGTCGCCCGCCGTACGTACGGTCCGACGTACGGGTGGAGGGCCCGTTTGGCCGTCATGGGTACGAGGCATCGCGAAGCATCCCTGCGGCGACGCATCGCCGCTCCCCTTGCCGCCCTTGCCTTCGTGGTGGGTTGTACCGGCAATCCGCCGGAACTCGCCGCCGCCGACCGCACCGTCGTCAGCGAACAGGTGTTTGCGGTGGGTTACGGCCGGATTGCCGAGGCCTATCTACAACCGGTCGACCTGCGCCATCTCGGCACAGATGGGCTGAAGGCGCTCACCTCCATTGATCCCGCCGTCACCGTTTCCCGCAACAAGGACACCGTACGCCTGTACGTGTCGGGAACTCCCGCCTTCGTGGCCACCACGCCGAAGGCTGGCGACGCCGCCGGATGGGCGTCCTTCACCGTCCGCGCCATCGAGCGCGCCCGGCAGCATTCCGCGCTCCTGCGCGCCACCCCGGCCGAGCGCATCTACCAAGCCGTCTTCGACGGCGCGGTCGCCACTCTCGATGGCTACTCCCGCTACACGGGCGCGCAACGCGCCACCAACGAGCGCGCGCAGCGGGAAGGTTATGGCGGCATCGGCCTGACGCTTGCGGCGACCGACGGACGCCTGCTGGTGACCGAGGTGCTCCCCCACAGCCCGGCAGATCGCGCTGGCGTGCGCACGGGCGACGTACTTTTGGCTGTCGACGACGACGTCTCCGTCGCCGACGAGGCCACGGTGCGCGAACGCCTGCGTGGCCCGGCCGGCACACTGGTCCTGGTCACCGTCGGCCGTGACGGGCAGAACCCGCGCCGCCTGCCGATCCGCCGCGAGCGAGTCGTACCGAACACCGTGGTGACCACCGTCGCCGCGCACACCGCCGTCATCAAGGTGGAGCGCTTCAACGCCGGCACCGTCGCCAACCTGCGCGAGGCGGTGCTGTCCGCGCGTGCCGCACTGGGCACCGACGCATACGGCCTCGTGCTGGACCTGCGCGGCAATCCGGGCGGACTGCTCGACCAGGCCGTGGCGGTGGCCGACCTGTTCATCCGCCGCGGCCGGATCATCACCACCGAGGGGCGCCACCCCGACAGCCGGCAGCGCTTCGAGGCGACGCCGGACGACGTGGCCGAGGGCCTGCCGCTGGTGGTGCTGGTGGACAGCCGCACTGCGTCGTCCGCCGAAGTCGTGGCGGCGGCCCTGCAGGACAGCGGGCGCGCGGTCGTCGTTGGCTCCGGGTCTTACGGCAAGGGCAGCGTCCAGACGGTCACCCGGCTGCCCAACGACGGCGAGCTGTTCCTGACCTGGAGCCGAATCTACACCCCCGCCGGCTATTCGCTGCACCGCCAGGGCGTCCAGCCCATGGTGTGCACGAGCGTCGAGGACCGCCCTGCCGACACGCTGGTGAGCGAATTGCGCGACGGTGGTGCCAAGCCGCACGCGGCACAGCTCGCGAGCTGGCGCACGCTGGCGTCGCACGACGACGCCGCGCTGGCCCGCCTGCGCGAGGCCTGCCCCTGGAAGGAGCACGGCCCGGAACTGGACGTGGACGTTGCCCGCCGCCTGCTGACCGAGCCGCAGCTTTATCAGCGCGCCGTTGGGCTGGCCACCTCGTCGACCGTGGCGGCGCGCTGATAAAGCGTTGCGGCGCTTGACATTGCGGTGGATGTGCGTATGTTCGCGCGCACAGTCGCCGCCCCGCCGGGCCGGCGGGTTACGGGATTTCTGTCGGGATTTTGGATCATGGCCAAGCAGAACACGGTCCTCATCAAGCTGGTGAGCACGGCCGATACGGGCTTCTTCTACGTCAAGAAGAAGAATCCCAAGAAGACCACCGAGAAGCTGTCGTTCAACAAGTACGACCCGGTGGCGCGCAAGCACGTCCAGTTCAAGGAATCCAAGATCAAGTAAGGATTCCGCGGTCACGCACCGCCGAACGGAAAGGCCGCCCTGTGGGCGGCCTTTTGTGTTTCCGGGCCGTGGTCGCTGTCAGCCCCTGCCGGCGCGCAGAAGGTCAGCGCACGGGGCTGATGTGGAGTTCGGCGACGTCGCCGCGTGGGTCCAGGGCGACGCAGTTGCGGCCTTGACGCTTCGCTTGATAGAGCGCCTCATCTGCGCGTTTGACCACGCTCTCGGCGGTGTCGCCCAACCGGCCGCCGACCGAAACACCCACCGATACCGTCACCCCGATCTCGCCAACGGGAGCCGAAACCTTGAAGAGCGTGTCGCCAATGCGCTGGCGCAGGCGCTCGGCCACGGCCTGCGCTCCCTCGGCATCGGTGTCCGGCAGGATGACGATGAACTCTTCGCCGCCCAGCCGCGCCACCAGATCGAAGGTGCGCAGGTTGCGGCTGGCTCGCGTAGTCACCTCGCGCAGCACCTCGTCGCCCACATCATGGCCGTAGGTGTCGTTGACCACCTTGAAGTGGTCGATGTCGAACATCAGCACCGATACCGGCTTGTGGTTGTCGATGGCGCGGTCAAGCAGGCGCGGCAGATGCGCGCTGACGTAGCGGCGATTGAACACGCCCGTCAGGCTGTCGGTAAGCGCCATCGACAGGCTCTGCTCGTAGTTTGCGCGCAGCCGATCCTGGTAGCGCTTGCGGCGGATCTGCGTGCGCGTACGCGCCAGCAGCTCGTTGCGGTCGAGCGGCTTGATGACGTAGTCGTTGGCGCCCAACTCCAGGCCCTTGGCAACACGGTTGAGGTCGCCCTCGTCCACCACCAACAGGATCGGCACTTGACGCGTGCGCTCATGCGAGCGGATCTGCGAGACGAGACGCAGCCCGTCCTCGTTCAGCAGGGTCAGGCTGACGATCACCAGTTCGAAATCGTCGCTGAGCGCGCGCTCCAGTGCCCGCGTGCCGGTCTCCACGGCAACCACGTGGTTGCTATCGCGGGCGAGCGTGTTGGTGATCTTGTCCAGGTCGAGCGCAGAATCCTCGAGGACCAGCACCCGCGCTTTCTCGTGGGACTCGCTGAGCAGCGTGCTGGTGGTCGGCTCTATCACGCCCAACTGGCCGGACGTGTTCTCGCGCAACCGCCACTCGTCCATCATCATCTTGAGCCGCACCAGTGAGCGCACCCGCGCGAACAGCGCGATATCGTTCACCGGCTTGGTGAGAAAGTCGTCGGCTCCAGCTTCCAGCCCGCGCACGCGGTCGGCGACGTCGGACAGCGCCGTGACCATCACCACCGGGATATGCATGGTGGCGGGATTCGAGCGGATCTTCTCGCACACCTCGAACCCGTCCATGCCCGGCATCATGACATCGAGGAGCACGATGTCGGGCGCTTCCTTGCGCACCTGCTCCAGCGCTTCAGGGCCGTTGTAGGCGGTGATGACGTCGAAGTACTCGCGAGTTAGCTTCGCCGCCAGCAGTTTCACGTTGGGAAGGACATCATCGACGATGAGGACACGGGCGGACATCGTGGCGCCCGCTCAGCTGAGGAACTTCTGGACCGATTCGAGGAACCGGGTCACGGAAATCGGCTTAGCGATGTAGTCCTCGCAGCCACCCTGGCGGATCTTTTCCTCGTCCCCCTTCATGGCAAAGGCGGTCACGGCAATGATCGGGATGGACTTCAGCTCCTCGTCCTCCTTGATCCACTTGGTCACCTCAAGGCCCGACACCTCGGGCAGCTGGATGTCCATGAGGATCAGGTCCGGACGGTGCAGGCGCGCCAGTTTCAGGGCTTCCATGCCGTCGCGCGTCTGCAGGGTGGCGTATCCGTGCGCCTCCAGCAGATCGTGGAAGAGCTTCATGTTGAGCTCGTTGTCCTCCACGATGAGAACCCGCTTCGCCGGCTTGCCTTGCTCTGCACCCCCGCGGAGGCAGTTCGGTCCCGACATTGACTTGCTCCCCAGGAGGCCCTGACCAGCGTGAAACTGGGATGGCGTTCGATGATGGCCCCAGAGGCGCGTTACCGCCAATGGAGTCCCCTACCTCCTTTTCCAATACCGGTCGGGGGTTAAATTGTCGTTACCTTACCGATGCATGACAGCGTGCCGCGCCACCTCTGCGGGAAGCCGTATGCCGGCGAACTGGGTTGTGCGGGCCGGCCGATAGCCGACCGCTCCGGATTTTCCACGGCGCGCAGAGATTTTTCCGACATTGCCGGCAGTTCGTGAGACCTTCTATCCTTCGCACGGATGCCCGGACGGGCGGTGACAACGGAAGGGGTGCCGGATGTTCTTCATACCGTTGTTCGACGACAACCCGACGCAGCGCCCCGCCATCGTCACCATGCTGATCATCGCGCTGTGCGTGCTGGTTTACGCTTGGCAGGTGTCGCTGGGGCCCCGTGGCCAAGAGCTGGCGGTCTTCTCGTTCGGTGTGATCCCCGCGGTGCTGTTCGGCTATGCCGAGCTTCCGGCGCCGTTGCGCGTCGTGCCGCCCTGGGCGTCGGTAGTCACCTCCATGTTCATGCACGGTGGGCTGCTGCACCTGGTTGGCAACATGCTCTACCTCTGGATCTTCGGGAACAACGTCGAGGACAGCATGGGGCGTGGCCGCTTCGTGCTGTTCTACCTGCTTTGTGGGATCGCGGCGGCGCTGGCGCAGAGCCTCGCCCACCCGAGCTCCGAGGTCCCCATGCTGGGGGCCAGCGGTGCCATCGGTGGAGTCCTGGGGGCATACCTGGTGCTGCACCCGCGCGCCAACGTACGGGTGTTGATGTGGATCATCATCTTCGTCCGGATGATCAACGTGCCGGCGCTGATCGTGCTGGGCGTCTGGTTTGCGGGCCAGATCCTCAGCGGCGTCACCACCCCCACCAGCAACGAGGGCGGCATCGCCTTCTGGGCCCACGTCGGCGGATTCGTGGCCGGCGCGGTTTTGATCTTCGTTTTCAAGCGCAAGGAGGTGCCGGTCTTGGAGCCGGCGCACACCCGGCCCTTCGCCGTAATGCCTGCTTCCACCGCCATGCGCCGGCGCGGCAGCGTGCCTGACGCGGGCGACCGCTGGCGGTAGGGGAAGAGGGTATGCCCACAAGGACACGGAGGTATGGAGGGATTCAATCCCCGTGTTCCTGCGGTTCGAGTTCCCTGTGGCTTCGCCGCCTCTGGAAATCACGCCTCCCGCCGAGCGCGCCGCTCCTTGTTGCGGTACATCTTCACGTCTGCGCGCAGGATCACCTCATCTTCCTGGTCAGCCGGGCCGTAGGGCTCGATGCCGATGGAGAAGCGGATCGGCAGCATTTGCCCACCCCAGGTCGCGTGCTCGCGATTCTCCAGCTTGGTGAACTGCGCCGCGCGGACCGCACCCGCAACCGGGTCGGTGTTGGTCAACAGCACCGCGAACTCGTCGCCGCCCAACCGGGCCACCACGTCGTGCTGACGGACGTGCGACTGGAGGAGACGCGCCACCTGCCGTAGGTAGCTGTCGCCGGCCAGATGGCCGTGCGTGTCGTTGATCGCCTTGAAGCCGTCCAGGTCGATGATCAGCAGAATGCCGCCGCCGCTCCCCTGGCGCCGCGCCGCGGCCAACTCGCGCTTGAGGTGCTGGTTGAACCCGCGGCGGTTGATCAGACCGGTTAGCTCGTCCGTCAGGATCAGGCTTTCCAGATAGGCAATGCGCTCCTGCTGTCGGCTGATGGTGTCCTCCGCCTCGGCCAGCTTGGCAAGCACTGCGCCCAGCCGCGTCGGGCTGTCGGCGACGTCCCTGAACCACCCGCCGCTTGCGCAGGCCTCAGGCATCTCTCCGTCACGACGGCGCGAGACGGCGGAAGCCGGGAAAGCGGCGACAATGGCGTTCATGGATCGGCTCCTTCGGCGGTTGCTTGGAGGAACGCTTCGTCCGAACCCAAGCAACCGCCGTGCCATCCGCTGAATCCGCGGATTACCTAAACTTCAACCCGGCAAAAACTGCCGCTCCTTCCTTCCGCCCGGCAGAACCTGCCGGATCCCGTCGCTAGTCCCGCGGCATAGATTGTATTTCAGGCAACCTGGTCCGGCGGCTGCCGGCCCGCGAAGAACGCATCCAGGTTGTCGAGCGCGCGGAAGCCCATGGCGTTGCGCGTCTCCACCGTGGCGCTGCCGAGGTGCGGCAGCAAGAACGTGTTCGGCAGATCCCGATAGGCCGGGTTCAGGTTGGGCTCGTTCTCGAACACATCCAACCCGGCGGCCGCGACGCGCCCCCGTTTGAGCGCGTCGATCAGCGCGCTGTCCTCCACCACCGTACCGCGCGCCGTATTGACGACTATGGCCCCGGCGGGAAGCCGCTCGATGCGGGCGGCGTTCAGCCAGTACTTGGTTTCCGCCGTCGCCGGAAAGTGGAGGGACAGCACATCGGCATGCTCCAGCATCGCCTCGGGATCGGCGTGGAAGATGGCGCCCTGCTCGACATCCGGGGTGAGCCGGTTGCGGTTCGAATAATGGATGGTCATGCCGAAGGCGCGGGCGCGCTGCGCCACCGCCCGTCCGATTCGCCCCATGCCGAGGATGGCAAGGCGCTTGCCGCCAAGATGCGTGCCCAAAAGTTGGGTCGGCGTCCAGCCGGTCCAGGTACCGGCACGAATCATCTGCTCGCCTTCCGAGGCGCGCCGGGCGGCGCCCAGCATGAGCAGGATCGCAATGTCGGCCGTGGCATCGGTCAGCACGTCCGGTGTGTTGGTAACGGCGATGCCGCGCTCGCGCGCTGCAGCAAGATCGATGTGGTCGGTCCCCACCGAAAAGGTGGCCAGGATGCGCACGCTGTCGGGCAGCGCCGCGATGGTGGCCGCGTCCAACCGGTCTCCGGCGGCGCACAGCACACCGTCGGCACCTGCGGCGCGCTGTGCCAGAGCATCGCCGGTCCATGGCGTGTCGTCGGCGTTGAGCGTCGCCCGGTAGTCACGCGCCGCGCGTGACTCGACCGCGTCCGGCAGCTTCCGGGTCAGCAACAGCGACCGCTTTGACACAGCTTCCGACGAACGCATGCCTGTCCCCTCCCCATCTGTTGAAAAGAGCTTGGCGGCCTTTCCGATCCGCGCCACAACACCCATACTATCAAGTGAAGTGATAGCCCCCAATGATCGTGGAAGCCCCCTTGCCAAACCGCCGCTCCGCCGTCCGCCACGTCGCCTCCGTCGCGCTTGGCGCGTTCCTGTTGCTGACCGTTGGGGAGGCGCAGGCGCTGGATGCCGGCGTCATCGCCGACATCCAGCCGCACCGGGCGATCTACAAGATGTCGCTCGCCTCCGTGCGCAGCAGCTCGAAGGTCAGCGACGTGCGTGGCCGGATGATGTTCGAATGGGCCGACGCCTGCGACGGCTGGACGACGGAGCAGCGCTTCCAACTTCGCTTCGTCTACTCCGAAGGCGACGAGATGAACATGAACACCAACTACACCACGTGGGAGGCGAAGAACGGCCAGCGCTATCGCTTCAACGTGCGCAAGCTGGTGAACGGCGAGACCGACGAGGACATCCGGGGCGAGGCGGAGATCGAAAAGGCCGGCGCCGCCGGCAGTGCCCACTTTAACAAACCCGAGGCGCAGGATATGGAGCTGCCCGCCGGCAGCATGTTTCCCACCTCGCACACGCTGGGCATCCTCCAGCACGCCAAGGCCGGTGAGAAGTTTTTCAACGCCGTGGTGTTCGACGGCGCCGACGCCGACGGTTCGACCGAAGTGAACACCTTCATCGGCCAACCCGCCCCCTCGCAGGCCGAAGCTGGCGACGGCATGCTGAAGGACAAGAAGGGCTGGCCGGTGCGCATGGCCTTCTTTCCGCTGAACAGCGACTCCGCCCAGCCGGAGTACGAGATGAGCCTCAAGCTCCTGCAGAATGGCGTGGCGGAGTCGATGCAGATCGACTACGGCGACTTTGCCATCAAGGCCATCCTGGAATCCCTCCAGGTGCTGCCGAAATCCGGCTGCTGATCGAGTCCCAGGCAATTTTGGCCATCCCTAGGCACTGCGCCGGAATGTGTGCGACAGTTTGCTAAATTTTGTATCAATGGCCGGATACTGACGCAGGTGGTGCGGCAGATCCGCGCTTCGGCACGGCAAGAGCCGTTGCTGCTTCAGGAAAAGGGGTGTTGCATGCGCAAGAAGCACCAGGTCCGGGTCGGTCAAGTCTACCAAGCCGTCGCCGCGGCCAGCGGACGCTCCTGGCGGGTCAAGGATGTGCTGACCCTCTTCGGCATCCCGCACGTGCGCGTCGTCAGCAGCGACAACGAGGGCGACATAAAGACGCTAAGCTGCCTCGTGCTGGCCGATACCAGCTACTACCGCATGATCGAAGAGGCCCCTGCCGCGGCTTAACGGCGCGGTGGTGCCAGCATGAAAAAAGCCCCTCTCCGGCGGAGAGGGGCTTTTTCGTTGAGCGGCACCTCAGTGGGTAAGCTTCGGCCCGTCCACCGGTGTGGCTCCCGGTGTCTTCGGCTTCGGCAGGGCCAGCTTCAGGTGCAGTTCCACGAGGCGGCCCGGATCCACCGGGGCCGGGGCCTGCATCAGCAGGTCCTCGGCGCGTTGGTTCAGCGGGAAGGCGATGACCTCGCGGATGTTCGGCTCGTCGGCCAGCAGCATGACGATGCGGTCGATGCCCGGAGCCGAGCCGCCGTGCGGCGGGGCGCCCAGCTTGAACGCGCTCAGCATGCCACCGAAGCGGGCCTCCAACTCGGATGGCGGGTAGCCGGCGATCTCGAACGCCTTGTACATCACCTCCGGCAGATGGTTCCGGATGGCGCCCGACGACAGCTCCACGCCGTTGCAGACGATGTCATACTGGTAGGCCTTGATGTCGAGCGGGTTCATCTCCTCCAGCGCCTTCAGGCCGCCCTGCGGCATGGAGAAGGGGTTATGGGAGAAGACGACCTGCTTGGCCTCCTCGTCGTACTCGAACATCGGGAAGTCGACGATCCAGCAGAAGCGGAACGCGTTCTTCTCGATGAGGTCCAGTTCCTGGCCCAGCTTGGTGCGGGCTTGGCCGGCCAGCTTGGCGGCGGCAGCCGGCTGGTCGCAGACGAAGAAGATGGCGTCGCCGTCTTCCAACCCCGCTAGTTGGCGCAGTTCGGCCTGCGCCGCCTCCGGCACGAACTTGGCGATGGGACCCTTGCCGCCCGCCGCCTCGAAGATGATGTAGCCCAGACCCGGCGCACCCAGCTCTTTGGCCCAGTCGTTCAGCTTGTCAAAGAAGCTGCGCGGGCGGTCGGAGACCTTTGGCGCCCGGATGGCGCGGACCACGCCGCCATTGTCGATGGTCTGACGGAAGGCGCGGAACTCCACGTCGTCGCGCTTGAACACCGAGGTGACGTCGGTGATGACCAGCGGGTTGCGCAGGTCCGGCTTGTCGGAGCCGTACTTCAGCATCGCTTCGTCGAACGCGATGCGGCGGAACGGCGGCTTGTCGACCTCGGGCTTGGTCTCGCGGCGGAAGGCGCCGAACTCGTCGAAGACGCCGTAAAGCACGGGCTCGATGGCGGCGAACACATCCTCCTGGGTGACGTAGCTCATCTCGAAGTCGAGCTGGTAGAACTCGCCTGGGCTGCGGTCGGCGCGCGCGTCCTCGTCGCGGAAGCACGGCGCGATCTGGAAGTAGCGGTCGAAACCCGCGACCATGAGGAGCTGCTTGAACTGCTGCGGCGCCTGCGGCAGGGCGTAGAATTTGCCGGGATGGTTGCGCGAGGGCACCAGGTAGTCGCGCGCACCCTCGGGGCTCGACGCGGTGAGGATCGGTGTCTGGAACTCGGTGAAGCCCTGGTCGATCATACGGCGGCGGATCGACGCGATGACGCGCGAGCGCAGCATGATGTTCTCGTGGATGCGCTCGCGGCGCAGGTCGAGGAAGCGGTAGCGCAGCCGCACCTCTTCGCCGGTGTCGGCCTCCTGGTTGACCGGCATGGGCAGGGTCTCGGCCTCGGACTGGACCGTCAGCTCCTGGATCTGCACCTCGATGCGGCCGGTCGCCATCTTGTCGTTGATGGTCTCGGGCGTGCGCTTGACCACCTTGCCGGTGATGGTGATCACGGACTCGAGCCGCAGGCGGTCCGCCGTTGCGAAGCTGGCGTTCGAGGTATCGATCACGCACTGCGTGATGCCGTAGTGGTCACGCAGATCGATGAACAGGAGCTGCCCATGGTCGCGCTTGCGATTGATCCAGCCCGACAGGCGGACAATGGAGCCGGCATCCTCTTCACGAAGCTGGCCGCAGGTATGGGTGCGATAAGGGTGCATGGGTCGAGCTGCCTTGGAATCTTGGTCACACGCGGGCGCGGAAAATGGCCGCCAGAGCACACCGCCGGGCCGCGAATGTCAAGCCGGCACGCGCGCCCAGGCCGGGCATACCCTGATTTGTACCGTAGCCCACTTTCACGGCGGGCCCGGCTCGTGTATGTAACGCGGCCATGACGCTCATCACCACCACTTCCGACCTGGAGGCGTTCTGCCGCGACCTCGCAGGTGCCGACTACGTCGCGGTCGATACAGAATTCCTGCGCGAGAAGACCTACTATCCGCAGCTCTGCCTGGTGCAGATCGCGGGTCCGAAGGGCGCCGCCGCCATCGATCCGCTGGCAGAAGGCATCGACCTCGCCCCGTTGGTCGCGGTGCTGAACGATCCTTCGGTCCTGAAGGTCTTCCACGCCGCCCGCCAGGACGTGGAGATCTTCTTCCACCTCACCGGCAAGATCCCTCACCCGCTGTTCGACACGCAGGTGGCGGCCATGGTCTGCGGGTTCGGCGACAGCGTCGGATACGAGACGCTGGTCACCAAGCTGGCCGGCGCGCGCATCGACAAATCCAGCCGTTTCACCGACTGGTCGCAGCGGCCGCTGACCGACCGTCAGCTCCAGTACGCGCTGTCCGACGTCATCCACCTCCGTCCGGCTTTCGAGAAGCTGCGCCGGCGCCTACACCGCACGGGTCGCGAGCATTGGCTCGAGGAGGAGATGGCGGTGCTGACCGACCCGGCGACCTACCAGGTTGAACCGGATACTGCCTGGATGCGCCTCAAGGTGCGCACCAACAAGCCGCGCTTCATGGCGGTGCTGAAGGAACTGGCCGCCTGGCGCGAGCGCGAGGCACAGCGCCGCGACCTGCCCCGCTCGCGCGTGCTGCGTGACGAAGCGATGCTGGAAATCGCTGCCCACGCGCCCACCACCGTGGACGACCTCGCCCGCACCCGCGGCATGGGTCGCGGCTTCGCCGAGGGACGCCAAGGCGCGGAGGTGCTGGCCGCCGTGCAGCGCGGCCTGGACGTTCCAGAGTCCGAACTGCCCCGCCTCGAACCGCGGGAAGAGCCGCCGGCCGGCATCGCCCCCATCGTCGAGCTGCTGCGCGTTCTGCTCAAGATGAAGTGCGACGAGAACCATGTGGCCAGCAAGCTGGTCGCCTCGGCTGCCGACCTGGACGCCATCGCGGCCGACGACAACGCCGACGTCCCGGCCCTGCACGGCTGGCGGCGCGAGCTGTTCGGCAACGACGCCATAGCGCTCAAGCACGGACGAATCGCGCTGGCGATCCTCGAACGGCGCGTGCGCATAGTGCCCACAGAAGTCGTGGAGGAGTAAGCTCGATACTCCCCGGCCCGCAGGGCCCCGAACGACGTGCCGGGCCGCCCATTGGCCCGCCGTTTCCAACCAAAATTTTGAAAATTTATCTCGCAATTCACATGTTAACCACACCTTAATCCATTCAAAGAAACATACAGTCAACATTATCAAGCGGATATGTGCCCAGTCGACGGGCCACTGCAACGACCATTGCGGCGCCTCGCCGAAGCACAGTAAACGAATAGGCGGGCTGGGAGATTTCTGGATGAACAGTTTTCGCGGCAGGCCGCCGGTCGGCAGAGACCGGGTACGGCTCTCCTCGTCGGAGAAGCAGCAGGCCGTTGCCGCGGCCCAGGAAAAAGGCCCGGTTTTCGACAACGACAAGCTGCTGAACCTGCTGCGCGCGGCCAAGAGCGAACTGCAGGGCATGCGGCTGATCCACATGCACCTGTCGCTGCTGAAGGACAGGGACCCGGCGGCGCAGATGGTGGTGCGCACCATCATCCAGGAGTTGGGGACGAAGGCGTCGTACCTCCAGCCTTTCAACATCTCCAACGGAGACGTCATCGTCCTGTACAAGGGGCTGAAGCTGACCAGCGTCACCGACGTCTGCCAGAAGGTCGAACAGGTCTTCCTGTCGAAGACGACGCTGACGGGGGCGAATCCGTACAAGGAATATTCGCTATACTCGATCATGGAACTGGCGTTGAACTTCATCAACGTCATCCGTTTCGTGGAAGAGCTTCAGGCTGGCGAGACCGGTACCACCGCCACGGAGACCAAGCCGCCGATCACGCTCGAGGAATTGGGCAAGCTCGAACGCTCGATGCAGATGTTCGACCTGTCGCCCTTCCTCTTCAACCAAGCCATCGCCAACCTCGACCCGTCGAGCGACGACGAGATGGCGTATTTCGAACTGTACATCTCGATCAAGCTGCTCCAGGAACGGCTCTGCCCGGACTACGACCTGACCGCCAACAAGTGGCTGTTCAACTACTTCACCGGCAACCTCGACCAGTCGGTCCTGCGGGCGCTGAACCACGGCCTGACCTTCATGCGCGGCCGGAGGATCGGCATCAACATCAACCTGTCGACGGTGATCTCCACCGGCTTCGTGAAGTTCGATGAGCGCCTGCCCATAGATTTTCGCGGTAAAGTGGTGCTGGAGATCTCGAAAGGCGACCTGATCGAGAATCTGCCGCTGTTCCAGGAAGTGGTCGAGTTCGCGCAGGACCGCCGCTATCAGATCGCGGTGGATGGGCTGAATCCGTTCTGGGTGACCAATTTCGACCTGGAATATCTGAACGTCGATTATGCTAAGATCTTCTGGTCCAACGACATGCTGGAGATGGACCCGCATTTCGAGAAGTACTTTTTGGAGCGCATCGGCGAGCAGAACCGCTGCAAGTTCATCCTGGCCCGCTGCGACACGGTGGCGAGCTTGGTGTACGCCCACAAGGCCGGCATCAAGCTGGTACAGGGTCGCGCGGTGGACAACATCGTGCGCAAGGGCGTAAGCATTCGCGACGCCATCGCCGCCGCCAAAGGCATGACTGACTGAGAATCCACGGCTGGCCGGGCTGCTGTTAAACACGAAGCAACGAAGATATCAAAGATTCACGAAGACAGCATCGCGGGCGCTTCGGCTGACGGATGCGCGCGCTGTCAAACACAAAGATTATAAGATCAAAAGAGGTCTCCACCAGGGTTCCTTCTAATCTTCTGTTCTTCGTGTTTTTAGATTCGCATGCCAATCGCCAGCCAACACGCTCTTTGTGAATATTTGATATCTTCGTTGCTTCGTGTTTAAGAGCGGCAAGCCATCCCCGGGTCTACCGGGAATAACCTTGCCCCCACCCTTCCCTCCCCCGGCGCGGCCGGGGGAGGGAGAGTCACTCCGCCGCCAGCGGTCTCTGTGGCGTCGTCACCACCTCCGGGCGGCGGTTCAGGGCCTTGGCGAGAGCCTCCAGGCGGCGGCGCACGGACTCGCCGTCCAGCACTTTGATCTCCTCCGGCAGCGTCAGCACCAACGTCTCGCCGTTGAGCTTGAGCGAGGTCTGCTGCAACAGGGCGTTCGCCCCGCCGGTCAGCGTGTGCGCCAGGCGCAACCCCAGGCCCAGCACCAGCGCGCGCTTCTGCTGCGCGTCGCTGAGCAGCCCGCGCATACCCTGCGTCAGGGGCGAGTCGATGCTGCCGGCGTAGCGGGCGAAGCCGGTCAACGCCAGGAATACCCGCTCGGGGTGGTCGATGCCGGGGAATGGGAAGCGCAGGATGCGCAGGAACGCGTGGTCGGCCCGGTAATCCGGGTGTTCCGCCCAGCCGACGTCGCTGAGCAGGCAGGCGGCGTGGCGCAGGCGCTGGCCGCGGGCATCCTCGCCGGCGAACAGGCCGGCCGTCCAGGGCAGCAGCAGTGACGGGTCGCCGAAGCGGCAAAAGCGCTGCCCCCAGTCGGCACAAGCACTGACCAGCGGATCCTCCTGCCGACGGTCGGGCGGCAGCAGCGAATAGAGATGTCCCTCGCGCAGGCCGAAGGCCGAGAACACCACCTTGGATGGCGCGGCTGTCTTCAGCAACCGTTCCAGCACCAGCGCCGCATAAGGCAGGGTCTCACCGCGCCGACGCGAGCCGGACAGCTTTGCCAGGGACGACATGCTCTGCCGTGCGATGAGATCTGCGAACTGCCGCATCTCGTCGGCGGCGACGGTGTAGTGGTGAATGATGTGCAGCGGGTGCTTGGTCTGCTCCATGTGCAGCTTCGCCAGCGCCCGCCAGCTTCCACCCACGGGGTAGAAGTTCCGGCCCTTGGCATCGGCGAGCCACGGTAGCGTTTCGAGGTGCTGGTCGATGGCCTTGACCAGGGCACCACGCCCCTCCCCCGCCTCCATGAGGCGCAGCGGCCCTAGCGGCAGCGTCACCTGCTGGCCGAGCACGCTGGCCGAAACGTTCACCAATTCCAGGCTGCCCCCGCCCAGGTCTCCAACCAGCCCTTCGGCCTCCGGCGTGCCGGACAGCACGCCCTGCGCGGCCAGCCGCGCCTCCTCCTCGCCGCTGATTACGCGCACCTTGAGGCCGGTGGCCTTTTCCACCTCGCTGACGAAAGCAGCGCCGTCGCTGGCGTCGCGCACGGCGGCGGTGGCGAGCACGTCCACCCGCGGCACCCGCATGCCCAGCGTGATCTGCCGGAAGCGCGGCAGATGGGTCAGCGCATGTTTCACTCCCTCGGGGTTCAGCCGACGGCTCTTCTCGACGCCACGGCCCAGGCCGCACAGCACCTTCTCGTTGAAGATCGGCATGGGGGACCGCTTCAAGCAGTCATAGACCACCAATCGGATCGAGTTGGAGCCGATGTCGATGACGGCGATGGTATCCGGCCAGGCGCCGGCGCGACGGTCGCGCGGTTCGGCCGACATCTCAAGACACCGCCTTCAGCTTGAGGCGCGGCGGCGTGCGCTTGCTGCTCAACGCCGAGCCGCGGCCAGACAGGCTGGGGTTCGTCATGAAGTAGTTGTGCGCGCTGAACGCGTCGGGGCCAGCCTTGACGCGGGTGTAGGTACCGTCGGGGCCGAGCACCCAGCTGTTCGTCTCGTCCTTCAAGTTGGCGACCATGATCTGATCCAGCACCTGCTCGTGCACAGTGGGGTTCTCGATGGGCACCAGAGTCTCGATACGGCGGTCCAGATTGCGCGGCATCCAGTCTGCCGAAGAGATGTAGACCTTGGCATGCGGGCTGGGCAGCGCGTGGCCGTTGCCGAAGCAGACGACGCGGCTATGCTCCAGGAAGCGGCCGACGATGGAACGCACGCGGATGTTCTCCGACAGGCCCTTGATGCCCGGACGCAGACAGCAGATACCGCGAATCACCATGTCCACCTGCACGCCTGCCTGGGAGGCTTGGTACAGCTTGTCGATGATCTCCGCGTCCACCAACGAGTTGAGCTTCACCCAAATCTGCGCCGGCTTGCCGGCGCGGGCATTGGCGATCTCCGCGTCGATCAATTCCACCAGCTTGGGGCGCAACGTGATCGGCGCAATGGCGATCTTCTCCAGCACCTTGGGCGTGGCGTAGCCGGTCATGAAATTGAACATCACCGCCGCGTCGTGGCACAGCGCCGGGTCACAGGTGAAGAAGGACAGGTCGGTGTAGATCTTTGCCGTGATCGGGTGGTAGTTGCCGGTGCCGAAATGCACGTAGCTGCGCAGCGCCTTGTTCTCGCGCCGCACCACCAGCGAGGTCTTGGCGTGCGTCTTAAGGTCGACGAAGCCGTAGACCACCTGGGCACCGGCGCGTTCCAGGTCGCGGGCCCAGCGGATGTTGGCCTCCTCATCGAAGCGGGCCTTCAGCTCGACCAGCGCGGTGACCGACTTGCCAGCCTCCGCCGCCTCGATCAGCGCGGCGACGATGGGCGAGTCCTTGGACGTGCGGTACAGCGTCTGCTTGATCGCCACGACCTGCGGATCGCGGGCCGCCTGGCGGACGAACTGCACCACCACCTCGAAGCTCTCGTACGGGTGATGGACGACGATATCCTTGTGGCGGATCGCCGCGAAGCAGTCCCCGCCGAAGTCGCGGATGCGCTCGGGGAAGCGGGCGTTGAACGGGCGGAACACCAAGTCCGGCCGCTCGTCCACGATCAGCGCCTTGGTGTCCACTAGCCCGATCAGCCCGTCCAGCACGAACACGTCATCGTTGGACACGCCCAGCTCCGCGCGCAGAAACTCGCGCAGGTCCGCAGCCATGCCCGCGTCCACGGCGAGGCGGATCACGCTGCCGCGCCGGCGGCGCTTCAGCGCCGATTCGAAGGTGCGGACCAGATCCTCCGCCTCTTCCTCGATTTCGATTTCGCTGTCGCGCAGGATGCGGAAGACACCGTGCGCCCTGACCTGGAACGGAGGGAAGAGCTGGTCGATGAAGGTCAGCACCACCTTCTCGATCTGGATGAAGCGGATGTCCGAACCCGGCAGACGGATGAAGCGGTCGAGCTGTGCGGGCAGCGGCACCAGCGCGTCCAGATGCGTGCCCTTCACCGGATCGTGCAGCTGCAACGCCAGCGAAAAGCCGAGGTTCGGAATGAACGGGAACGGGTGCGCCGGATCCACCGCGATGGGAGTCAGGATCGGAAAGATGTCGTCGAGGAACTTGGCCTCCAGCCAGTCGCGCTCACCGTCCGACAGCTCGTCCGGCTCGACCACGCTGATGCCGTTGTCGCGCAGCTCCCGTTTCAGGCGGCGCCAGGCCGACTGCTGCTCGCTCATCAGCTCGATGATGCGCTGGTTGACGGCTGCAAGCTGCTGGGCGGGGGTAAGGTTCTCGGGGCTGGGTGCCTTGATGCCGGCGGCCACCTGCCCTTTCAGGCCGGCCACGCGCACCATGTAGAACTCGTCCAGGTTGCTGGCCGAAATCGATAGGAAGCGCAGCCGCTCCAGCAGAGGGTGGTTGGGGTTCGACGCCTCTTCCAGGACGCGCTGGTTGAAGGCCAGCCACGACAGTTCGCGGTTGATGAAGCGCTCGGGCGAGTCCGGGTCGATTTGGAAAGCGTCGATTTGCTGGACGTCGGTCACGGCGGCCTCGCGTCTGATCCTAGAGGGAATGGCTATGAAATAGGAGCGCAACCTACTCCGTGTAGGTTACGATTTGGCGAAACGGCATGCTTGTCCAGCGAAAACCCGCCCGGAGGCCCTGCGCCATGAAGACGCTTTGCCTGTTGCGCCACGCCAAGTCGAGCTGGGACGATCCGACGATTCCCGATCACGACCGGCCGCTGGCGCCGCGCGGGGTGAAGGCGGCGAGGCTGGTCGGCCGCCACCTCGAGCAACAGGGGATCCGCCCGGACCTCATCCTGTGCTCCACCGCCCTGCGCGCGACCAAGACGCTGCACCTCGTGCTCGCGGAACTCGACGTCCAACCACCAGTGGAGACCGAGCGCGGCCTCTATCTCTGCGGCGCGCAGGCCCTACTCACCCGGCTGCGCAAGGCGCCGGACTCCGCGGACACGCTCATGCTGCTCGCCCACAACCCGGACATACACGATCTGGGCATGTCGCTGGCCGGCCACGGAGACAAGGAGGCACGGCACGCCCTGCGGGCCAAATTCCCCACCGGCGCCTGCGCCATCCTGGTCTTCGACATCGCGCATTGGCACGAAGTGGAGCGCGGCGAGGGCCGGCTGACCGCATTCGTGCAACCGCGCATGCTGGCGTGAGCGCGCCGCCTGGAGTATTCAAGCGCACCGGTTCCGGCACTCGAGGCTCACGCGCGTGGCGAACGCTCCGCTGCCTACATCCCCGACCAGCGCCATGGCGCACGAGGTGGAGCTGAAGCTCCACGTCGACCCGGGCGACCTCGCCCAGCTCGCCGCGCTGCCGGACCTCAGGACGCGGGCCCACGGCGGCCCGGCGATCGGCCGGCTGCGGACAGTCTATTTCGACACGCCGGACCTCCGTCTGTTCGGTCGTGGCATCGCGTTGCGTCTGCGCCACGACGGCGCGCGGCGGATCCAGGGCCTCAAGACCGTCAACGCCTCCCCGTCCGGCGACACGGCCGCGGTTGCCGTGCGGCGGGAATGGGAATGGTCCATCGAGGGCGACACCCCCGATCTGGCGCGTATCGACGCCGAGGGCGCCGGCGCCCTGGTGCCGCAGGACGCGCGTGGCGCGCTCGTCCCAATTTTCGTCACCGATTTCCAGCGCACCGCCTGGCTCGTCCGCCTCAACGCCCAGACCAGCATCGAGGTCGCCATCGACGACGGCACCGTGGAGGCCGGCAGCCGTGCCTCGCGGATCAGCGAAGTCGAACTGGAACTGAAGTCCGGTCGGATCGGCCATCTGTTCGCGTTGGCGCGGGAACTGCACCGCGCCGTGCCGCTGCGAATCGGCATCGAGAGCAAGGCGGAGCTGGGCTACCGGCTGGTGGACGGCCGCCCGCCGATGCCGGTGCTGCCGGAACCACTCGCGCTTTCCCCGCTCAGCACTGTGGCGGAGGCGTTCCGCCACATCGTCCGCCATGGACTGCGCCAGTTGCTCGCCAACGAGCCCTGCGCGCTGAGCGGCGGCGAGGCGGAAGGGCTGCACCAGATTCGCGTGGCGCTCCGCCGGTTGCGCACGGCCATCCGGCTGTTCGGCCCGGTCATCGCCTCGCCGCAAACCGAACCCTTGCTATGCGAGATCCGCCGGCTGTCCGACCAGTTGCGGCCCGCTCGGGCCTGGGACGTACTGGCGGCGGCCCCATTGCCGCCGACCTTGGCCGCCGCCATCACCGAGGGTCGCCGCGGACCGGCCGAGCAGGCGGTGGCGGCGTTGCGTGACCCGCGCTGCACGGCGCTGATCCTGGATCTGGGCGTCTGGCTTGAGGAAGGGCTCTGGCACGCCGACGCGGACGCCGCAACGCGCGCACTGCTCGATCACCCGATGGCGGAGCTGGCCGGCCCCTGGCTGACGGCGCGGCACGCCAAGGCACGCAAGGCGGCACCGGACGATGCCGAGCGCCTGCGCCGCAGGCTGCGCAAGCTGCGTTACGCGGTGGAGTTCTTCCGCGGCCTCTACCCGCCCGACGCGGCGCGCCCCTACGGGACGGCGCTGGATGCCGTGCTGGACACGCTCGATGCGGCGCACGACGCGGCGTCCAATGCCAAGCTGCTCGCCAAGCGTGAGCATAGGGCCGCCAAGGCGATGGAGCGCCACGCCCAGCGCCAATGCAAGGACCTGCCCGAGCGCTACCGGGCCTTCCGCGATGCGCAGCCGTTCTGGGGATAGGACACCCTTGCCCGCGCGGCCACCGGTGCGCCGGGCAGACGGCGTGAGGGAGGCCGGGCCACACAGCTTATACCGGCACGCTGAAACAATGACACACTTGCCCCCACCCCAACCCTCCCCCGCTAACGCAGGGGAGGGCCAATTCTCCCTCCCCCGCGTTAGCGGGGGAGGGAGGGGACCCGCGCGCCGAAGGCCGCGGGGAGGGTGGGGGCAAGTGTGTCAGGACTTGCGCTCGAGGGTATTAGGTGGGTCTACTCCGCCATCTCGCTCAACACCCCGCGCACCAGCGGCACGGTGACCGGGCGCTGCTTCGCCAGCGAGGCGCGGTCCACCGCGGCGACCACGCGGCGCGCAGCGTCCAGCGAGCGCTCCATGCGCATGAGCAGATAGCCGATCACTTCCTGGCTCGGCATCAGCTGACGGTCGGAGAACAGCTTGACCAGCACCGCGGCCAGCAGGGCCTCGTCCGGCGCATCCACGCCCACCGCCGGCGCCCCCTTCAGGCGGGACCGAAGGTCCGGCAGCTTCACCCGCCAGCGCGACGGCGCCTTGCGCGCCAGCAGCAGCAGGTGCCCGCCGGCGTCGCGGGCGAGGTTGTAGAGGTGAAATAGCGCCTCCTCCCGCCCCGGGTTTCCGGCGACCAGATCCGCCTCCTCCACCACTACGGCGTGCGCCGCGTCCATCAAGCCGGGCAGGTCCGCCTGGGCCAGCGCTACGCCGTTCACCACCACCGCGCGGCTGCGGGCGCGCCAGACTTGGCTCAGGTGCGTCTTGCCGCAGCCCGGCGGGCCCCAGATGGTCAGCGCCGGGGCCGGCCACGCCGGCCAGCGGTCGAGCCATGCCACCGCATCGGCGTTGCTGGGGGCGACCAGGAAATCGTCGCCGCCCATGGCCGGTCGGAAGCCCAGGTCGAGAGGGAGTTGCGCCGGCGCATTCATGGGCTGTCGACCGCGCCGTTGTAGTAGTCGCTGGCGAGGTACCGGCGCAGCGCAAAGCGCGTCAGCACGCCGATCACCGCGGCTACCGGCACCGCCAGCAGTACGCCCACGAATCCGAAAAGGCTGCCGCCCGCCAGGAGGGCGAACATCACCCACACCGGGTGCAGCCCAACCTTGTCGCCGACCAGCTTGGGCGTCAGAACGTTGCCCTCGACCATCTGGCCGAAGACGAAGATCACCACCACCACGCCGACCCGCCACCACTCGTCGAACTGCAGAAGCGCCAGCCCGGTAGAGGTGGCGAACCCGAACAGTGTGCCGACGTAGGGAATGAAGGACAGCAAGCCGGCCAGCAGTCCGACCACCAACCCGAAGTTCAACCCCGCCGCCGACAACCCCACGGCGTAGAACAACCCCAGCACCAGGCACACCAACGCCTGCCCGCGCACGAAGCCGGCCAGCGTGCGATTCACCTCGAGGACCTGGGCGCGGATGGTGGTGAGGTGCTGGCGCGGGAGCCAGCCGTCCACCGTGCCCACCAGCTTGTCCCAGTCGCGCAGCAGGTAAAACGCCACGATGGGTGTGATGAACAGCACCGAGAACACGTCGAACAGCGCCAGCCCGCCCGAGAGGATGCCGCGCATCACCCGGCCGAGCCAGCCCACAGCCTCGCCCGCGTACTGCCCGGCGGCGGAGCGCAGGCGCTCCACATCCTCGGGCGACAGGCGGTGCAGCAGCCGGTCCAGCGCCGGCAGCACCCGATCGCGCAGCACCTGGGCGTATTGCGGCAGCGTGTCCAGCAGCAGGCTCGCCTGCGCCTGCACCAGCGGCAGGAGCAGCAGCACGAACAGCACCATCACCAGCACGAAGGACAGCAGCACCAGCACCGCCCCGGCCCAGCGCGGCAGGCCCAGCCGCTCCGCCCGGTCCACCAGGGGATCGAGGAAATAGGCGATGGCCAGCCCGGTGACGAACGGCAGCAGCATGTCGGAGAGCAGCCACAGCGCCGACACGAACAGCGCGAAGCCGATCAACCAGAAGCGGATCTGCCTGGCCGGGTTCACCGCAAGCCTCCAGTGCGGTCGAACAGGAGGCCGCCGCGGCCCATGTAGGCCAACCCCGACATCGCCGTGGTAGCGGCGCACAGCCACACCATCAGCGTCACCAGGTCATAACCGAAGAGCTGCATTGACGGGAGATCGAGCCCGTGCGGCGCCAGCACCGCGGCGACCAGCGCGATCTGCACGGCAGTGTTGATCTTGCTGATGCCCAGCGGCTGCACCGACAGCGACTCCTTCAGCGTGTAGAGAAGCATGACAGCGCCGACGATCATCGCGTCGCGGAACACTACCAGGATCACCAGCCACAGCGGCAGTTGCCCCACGGCCCCCAGCGCCACGTAGACGCTGACCAGCAGCACCTTGTCGGCGATGGGATCGAGGTAGGCGCCGAGCGCCGTGCGGGAGCGGAACATGCGCGCGATGGCGCCGTCCAGCGCGTCGGAGATGCCGGCGGCCACGAACAGCCAGAACGCCCAGCCGAGTTGTCCCGACAGGATGAGATAGACGGCCAACGGCACGGCCAGCAGCCGGCCCAGCGTGATGGTGTTGGGGATGCTCACGCCGCTTCCCCTCTCTTTCCCATGGGCATCTACAAGATCAATAACGAACGGGCGGCGCCGGGTGTGCCGGCAGCGTGCCGAGGTTGCGCGGCGGCGCGCCCATGACGACGCCCGGGTTGGCTGGCGGCGGAGCGGACGGCGTCGTGACCGTCGTCGGCAGCGGCGGCGTCGCCAGCGCCGCACCGCTGCCCCGCGGCAGCACCCGCAACTCCATCGCCGGGCCCGGCGTGGTGCCGGCGGTCATGCGCGGGGCCGCTTCGGTCAGCCCCAGGTCGCGCCGGGCCAGCGCTTGGCGCAGGCGCTCGACGTCGCCGCGGAAGGTTAGCCCGACCAGCGCCTCCACCCGGCTCAGCGACAGCACGTCGACGCGGCTCACCACATTGACGGTGGCCAGCCGCTTTCTCGTCTCGATCCAGTCTTCCAGGCGGGTGACCGGCACCGCCACGGCGATGCTCTGCTCGGGGCCGGAGGCCACGGTGTTCTCGCGCCGCCATCCCTCGTCCAGCGCCGCCGCCACGAAGGTCACGGCACGGGCGAGCACGTCCTCCGGCCGATCGTTGGGGTCAATCTTGACGGGAACGGTCTGGTTCTCATGCGTGCCGTCGAGGTTGTAACGGGTCACCTCCACCACCAGCGGCTGGCCGCGAGTCGGCTCGCCCGAGGCCGGCAGGTCCATCTTGGCGACGACCACGCCGCTGGCTTTGTAGCGCTGGGCGATGGCCGCCACCGGCTCCGGCGTGCCATTCACCGCGTCCTCCACGCCGATGGCCTGAAGATCCTCCATCTCGCCCTCCGGCACGGCGAGCGGCACCAGCGAGTTGCCGCGCTCGTGGGCCTCCCATGCCTCGCGCCAGCGCGTGCGGTCCTCCCACAGCACCGGGCGTCCCCCGACCACGGTAACCGGCAGCACGACGAGAGGCTGCATCGGCGGTTCCACGAACGCGGTGCCGGCGTTGGCGAGGTGATCGCGCACGGCCTGCGGGCGGAAGTGCACGGTAATGCTGCCGACGTAGCGCGTGGCCGCCACCTTCTCCTCGTCGATCTCGAAGCCCTGCACCAGCCGGGCGAGGTCGATGTCGGAGACATGCGGCGTGCGCCTGCCAGCGGCCATACGCTGGTACAGCGTGTCCCAGGCATTGCGTTGGGCTTCGGAAATGGCCTGGTTGCGCGCCTCGTTGGCGTTGGCCGCGGAAACGTCGACCTTTACGCCCGACACGGTGAACGCGTCCGCCTGCGTCGCGGGCGCCGCCGCCCCGGCCACCGGGGTTTGGGCGCCGGAGGGCGCTGCCAATCCGGCGGAGACGACGAGGAGAGCGGCGAGGCCCGCGCAAAGCGGCCGGCAGCGGCGGTGGAGCATTGCAATGCCTTCCGATTCGAGTATGTTCGGCCCGTTTCGTTGGCCCGGTATATAGCCCAGCCCAAGCGAGGATACCATCAGCACGCCCTCAAATAATACGCCGGCAAAAAACACGTCCGACGCCTACAAGCAGGCGGGCGTGGACATCGACGCCGGCAACGCGCTGGTCGAGGCGATCAAGCCGCTGGCACGCTCCACCGCCCGAGCGGGCTCCGACGCCGGCCTGGGCGGCTTCGGCGCGCTGTTCGACCTGAAGGCGGCCGGCTACCGCGACCCACTGCTCGTCGCCACGACCGACGGCGTCGGCACCAAGCTCAAGATCGCCATCGACAGCGGCCGGCACGACACAGTCGGCATCGACCTCGTCGCCATGTGCGTGAACGACTTGGTCGTCCAGGGCGCCGAACCGCTGCTGTTCCTGGACTATTTCGCCACCGGCAAGCTGGAGGTGGAGGCCGGACGCGCCATCGTCTCCGGCATCGCCGAGGGCTGCCGACAGGCCGGCTGCGCGCTGGTGGGCGGCGAAACCGCCGAAATGCCCGGCATGTATGCCAAGGGCGACTACGATCTGGCCGGCTTCTCCGTCGGCGCGGTAGAGCGCGAACAGGCGCTGACCGGCTCGCACGTGCAGGCCGGCGACGTAGTGCTCGGCCTCGCCTCGTCGGGCGTGCACTCCAACGGCTATTCGCTGGTGCGCCGCCTGGTCGAGACGTCGGGCCTGTCCTACGCGGATCCCGCCCCCTGGGACCAGTCCAAGTCGCTGGGCGAGGCGCTGCTGACGCCGACGCGCATCTATGTGAAGAGTGCCTTGGCCGCGGTGCGCGCCGGCACGGTGCGCGCACTCGCCCACATCACCGGCGGCGGCCTCCTGGAAAACATCCCGCGCGTCCTCCCCGATGGGCTGGGCGTGAACCTGGATGCCTCGGCGTGGCCGCTGCTGCCGGTGTTCGGCTGGCTCTCCAGGACCGGGGCCTTGAGCCACACCGACCTCGCGCGCACCTTCAACTGCGGCCTGGGTATGGTCGCGGTGTGCCCGCCGGACAAGGCCGAGCAGGCCGCCGCCATCCTGCGCGAACATGGCGAGACGGTTTACACTATCGGCACCGTGGCCCCGGTGGCGGGCGGTGAGCGCGTCACGGTCAGCGGGACGGATACGGCATGGCGCGTCTAAGGCTCGGCGTCCTGGTCTCGGGACGCGGCAGCAACCTGCAGGCGCTGATCGACGCGGCGGCGGACCCCGCCTTCCCCGCCGAGATCGCGCTCGTCCTGTCCAACAAGGCCGACGCGTACGGCATTGAACGGGCCGCGAAAGCCGGCATTGAGACCGCGGTGGTCAGCCACCGCGACTTTCCCGGCGACAAGGCCGCCTTCGAGGCGGCCATGGATGCTGAGTTGCGCGCCGCGGGCGTCGAGCTGGTCTGCCTCGCCGGCTTCATGCGCATCCTATCGCCCTGGTTCGTCGAGCAGTGGCACGACCGGCTGATCAACATCCACCCGTCGCTGCTGCCGTCCTTCAGGGGCCTGGACACGCATGAGCGGGCACTGGAGGCCGGCGTGCGCTTCCACGGCTGCACCGTGCACTACGTCCGGCCCGAGATGGACGTCGGTCCGATCATCGTCCAGGCGGCGGTGCCGGTGCTGGCGGACGATGATTCCCACACGCTGGCCGACCGTGTCCTCGCCGCGGAGCACCGCATCTACCCGCTCGCCGTTCGGCTGATCGCCGAGGGGCGCGTTCGCGTTATGGACGAGCGTGTGGTGATCGAGGGGCATGCACCGGACGGGGAAACCGTGCTGTTCAACCCCACGCCGTAAGGCGGGGCTTGCCGGCACGCTGTCCGGCCACCACTTCCCCTCCCAAGCCGGCGCATCAGCCGACGCACGGGAAGGAGGGGAACAATGGCCGTCGCCCAACGTCACGACCAGCCTGTCAGCAATGAACTCGTCCGCAAGCACGCGGAGATCTGGCACGGCTTTACACAGTTCATGAAGGCCAGCATCGCGATAGCCATCACGGTCCTCATCCTGATGGCGATCCTCCTGCTGTAAGCAGTTGTTTCGTTTATTTTTTTCACCACAGAACGAAAAAAGGCCGCCCCTGAGGACGGCCTTTCGCGTGACAAGCCGTCGGGCTGGGATCAGCCGACAAGCTCCAGGCCGCTGAAGAAGAACCGGATCTCTTCGGCGGCGGTCTCCGGGGCGTCCGAGCCGTGCACCGAGTTCGCCTCGATCGACTCGGCGAAGTCCTTGCGGATGGTGCCCGGAGCGGCGTTGGCCGGGTTGGTGGCGCCCATGATCTCGCGGTTGCGGGCGATGGCGTTCTCGCCTTCCAGCACCTGCACGACCACCGGACCGGAGATCATGAACTTCACCAGATCGCCGAAGAACGGACGCTCACGGTGCACCCCGTAGAACTGCTCGGCCTGGGCCTGGCTGAGCTGAATGCGCTTCTGCGCGACGATACGCAGGCCGCCATCCTCGAAGCGGGCGTTGATCTTGCCGGTCAGGTTGCGGCGGGTCGCGTCGGGCTTGATGATCGACAGGGTGCGCTCGAGGGCCATGGCGGTGGTGCTCCGTAGGTAAAATCGTTATGCCGGCGCACCCGACCGGGGGCACCGCGTTGCGCGGCGTTATAGCGGCGCGCCTGCGCCTCGGCAACAGCCATGCGCGGGAGCCGTACGGCCGACTGTCGCCACCCGATCACTTCAAACCGGACCGCTCACGTGCTACATCCCGCCCTGACATGCTTCATATCAATGATCTGACGTTCCGCTACGGCGGCCGCGTGCTGTTCGACCAAGCCACCGCCGTCGTGCCGAAGGGGCATCGCGTCGCCCTCGTGGGCCGCAACGGCTGCGGCAAGAGCACGCTCCTGAAGCTCATCGCCGGCACGCTGCACGCCGACGGCGGCAGCATCACCCTGCCCGCCGGCATGCGCCTGGGCATGGTGGCGCAGGAGGTGCCGGCCGGCTCCACCAGCCTGATCGACACCGTACTGGCCGCCGACACGGAGCGCACCGCACTGCTGGCCGAGGCCGAGACGGCGGCCGATCCGCACCGCATCGCCGAGGTGCACACCCGCCTCGCCGACATCGAGGCACACTCCGCTCCGGCCCGCGCGGCGCAGATTCTCTCCGGCCTAGGCTTCGATTCCGAGCAGCAGTTGCAGCCCTGCTCCGCCTTCTCCGGCGGCTGGCGCATGCGCGTGGCGCTGGCCGGCGTGCTGTTCGCGCGGCCGGACCTGCTGCTGCTCGACGAGCCGACCAACCACCTGGACCTCGAAGCCACGATCTGGCTCGAGAACTACCTGCGCAACTACCCGCACACGATCCTGCTGGTCAGCCACGACCGCGACCTACTGAACTCGGTGCCGACCACCACGATCCACGTGGACCAGGGCAAGCTGGTGACCTACGGCGGCAACTACGACCGCTTCATCACCACACGACGTGCCAACATCGAGCGTTTGCAGGCCCAGAACGCCAAGCAGGAGACGGCGCGCAAGCACATCCAGTCCTACATCGACCGCTTCCGCTACAAGGCCAGCAAGGCGAGACAGGCGCAGAGCCGAATCAAGGCGCTGGAGCGCATGGAGCCGATCGCCGAGATCACCGAGGAGGAGCGGGTCTCCTTCAACTTCCCGCAGCCCGAGGGGTTGTCGCCGCCCTTGATAGCGCTGGAGGACGTCACCGTCGGCTACGGCGACAAGGCGGTGCTCAAGCGGCTCAATCTGCGCATCGACATGGATGACCGCATCGCGCTTCTGGGCGCCAACGGCAACGGCAAGTCGACGCTGGTCAAACTGCTGGCCGGCCGCCTGAAAGCCATGGGCGGCGAGATGCGGCGCTCCGGCAAGCTCAAGGTCGGCTATTTCGCCCAGCACCAGACGGAGGAACTGGACCTCACCCTCACGCCCGTGCAGCAGATGCAGCGCGTCATGCCGCAGGTGCTGGAGGAGAAGGTGCGCGCCCACCTCGGCCGCTTCGGCTTTCCGCAGCAGAAGGCGGAGACGCGCATCTCCGACCTGTCCGGCGGCGAAAAGGCGCGCCTGCTATTCGCCATGATGAGCCGCGAGGCGCCGCATATACTCATGCTCGACGAGCCGACCAACCACCTGGACCTCGACAGCCGCGAGGCGCTGATCCAGGCGATCAACGGCTTCGAGGGCGCGGTCATCCTGATCAGCCATGACCCGCACCTGATCGAGCTGACCGCCGACCGGCTGTGGCTGGTGGCGAACGGCACCTGCCAGTCCTATGACGGCGACATGGACGACTACCGGCGCCTGCTCCTGGAGCGTGCCCGCGCCGACCGGGCGGACGCCAAGGGCGACACCGGCCCCAGCCGCAAGGATCAACGCCGCGCCTCCGCCGAGGCCCGCGCCACCCTGGCGCCGCTCAAGAAGAAGGCCACCGACGCCGAGGCGCTGGTCACCAGGCTCGCCGCCGAAAAGACCAAGATCGAGGCGAAGCTGGCCGACCCGAAGCTCTACGAGGGGCCCAGCGACGCCCTGCGCAAGCTGCAGATCGACCTGGGCGCCGTGGAGAAGAAACTGGCGACGGCCGAGGAGATGTGGCTGGAGGCACTGGAGACCTACGAGTCCGCGGCGGCCGAAGCGGGCATCGCCGCATGAACTCGCAGTTCCAAGGCGATTCGCCCATCCTCGCGCTTGCCGGCGAAGCTGAGCCGCAACGCACCTCCGACGTGCTGGCGGCGTTCCGCGCCGACCTGCCCGCCGACCGGGTGACGCTTGCCCATCTGATCGCGGCGCTCGGCGACCGTTCGCTGGGCACCGTACTGCTGGCGCTGTCGCTGCCGACCATCGCGCCGGTGCCGCTGGGTGTGTCGGTGCTGTGCGACCTGCCGCTGATGCTGTTCTCGCTACGCCTGCTGTTCGGGCGCCGCGACGCAGTGCTGCCGGCGTGGCTGTTGCGCCTCTCGGTGGCGCGGTCCACCGCCGAGCGCATGCTGGACGCCGTGATGCCCCGCTTAGTATGGATCGAGGCGATGCTGAAGCCCCGCCTGCCCGCGCTGGCCGCGGTGGATAAGGAGCGCTGGTTCGGCCTTCTGATCGTCGTTCTGATCACCATCTGCATCGTGCCGGTGCCGCTCATGGGGTGGCTGCCCGGCTTCGCGCTGGTGCTCATTTCGCTGGGCCTGATCGAGCGCGACGGCGGTGCGGTGGGATTCGGGCTGCTGCTGGGCATCGGTGCGGTGGTGTTCGCGTTCGTGCTTGTTACCGGCTTGTCGTACGCCGGCCATGAGCTCCTCGCAATTCAGCCTACGCCTTGAAGCCACCCGTCCAGCGGGTTGCAGGGTCGTTCCTTTTGTTGGATAAGAGCCTTAAAGGAACCATGGGTTCGGGACCCGGGGCGTGTGTGTGTTGTTACCCCGGGCATTAGGCAACAACCACCGGCGAAAGGCCGATCATGACTCCAACGGACTTTTCCGTCGCCGAGAAAGCGAAGAACGGTAAGACGCCGCCTGCGGCTTGGGTTTTCTTTCAGCGCTGGATGGCCAACCCGCTTTCGGTAGGATCGATCACTCCGTCCGGCCCCGGCCTGCGCAAATTGATTCGTGAAAACCTTGTCTGTGGTCCGGATGAGGTCGTGGTCGAATTCGGCGCCGGCACCGGCGCGATCACCCGCGCGCTACTGGAAGCCGGCATTCCGGGCCGGAAGGTGTATTCCTTCGAGATCGATCCGCACTTCGCCCGATACGTGCACGGCGTGTACCCGGACGTGAACCTGATCAACGGCGACTGCCGCAAGGCTGCCGAGACGCTGGGGCCGGACCTCGTCGGCAAGGTCGGCACGGTCGTGACCGGGATCCCGATGGTCACCCTGCCCATGAGCGTCCAGCGCGAGATCGTGGAGGCCGCCTTCTCGGTCATGCCGGAAGGCCGCAGCTTCCTGCTCTACACCTACATGCTGCACTCGCCGTTGAATCTGAAGGAGCTGGGCCTGAAGGGCAAGCGCGTCGGCTTCACGTGGCAGAACATCCCACCGGCCTCGGTCTGGGCCTACTCTAAGGCCTGATCGCCGGATCCTGGGCCGTGCTGGAAATGCCCCTTCCCCCTCGGAAGGGGCGTTTGGCTTTCGGAGCGTTGTTCATCCATCTGCGGGCTGCACTCCGCGCCAGCGCGCCGGCTATGGCCATCAGTATGCCGAACGCCGCCATGGCTATGGCCCACAGCACCTGCATCGTCAGCGTCACCGCCACCACGAACGCCGAGAAGATCCCTTTGCCGAGCAGGCGGAACGCGCCCCCGGTGGCCGGGCCGAGCACCCGCGCCGCGCGTTCCGCCTTGCGCAGGTCCTGGGCGCCGTCCACCGTGCGCAGCACCGCCAGCGCCGCGCGGCGGGAGGACGCCGCCTCAATCGCCTGCACCGACGCCGCCACGGCCCGGAGTTCGCCGGCGTCCACCCGCGCGGCGTACAGCCGGGTGGCAGCCGCCAGCTCGTCCGGCCGATACCAGCGCACTCCAGCTATGGTTTTGCGGAACTGCGGCAAGTCCACGGCGCGCGACGCCATACGCGCCAGTTCGGCCCGGAACGCCGGCGTGAGCAGCCCCGGCACCCGCGCCACCTTCGCCAGCGACAGGCCGCTGCGGGCCGGCAGCGCGCCGCCCATGGTCGCCACGCCCCCGGCCGTCGCCGCCAGCCCGGCGACCGAGAGCCCGATGGTCAGCGCATCCACCGCCTCGCCCCGCAGCAGTTTGCCCGCCTCCTCGGTCAGGTCAAGCACGTCGCCCAACCCGACCGCGTAGGAGACGACCACACCCGCCACCCCGGCCGGGTCGTCGGCCCGCCGGTCGATCGCCCCACGCCACGCCTTGTCGAGCGCCCGCTTGGTGGCGGCCAGCCCGGTCGTCTCGTCCCGCCACCGCACGCGCAATGCCGGATCGACCGGCACCGACAGCGCGTCCGCCAGGTTGAACAGGTCCGCGGCCGCGTCGAGATCCCCGGTATCGAGCGCCAAGGTGACGGCGCGCTCCAGGCGGTCGCCGCCGGCGTCGCGACGCAACGTCTCCATAAGGGTGGCGCGGAGTTCCTCGTCAGAGGCCTCGCGCACCTGCGGCGGCGCCAGCAGGGCGACGCAGGTGCCCACGACGGCGAGGCCAAGCCCCACCGCCATCGCCCAGTGCGCATACCATCCCGGTCGCCCGTCGTTCTTCATTCCAGCGAATCAACAGCCGCGGCCGGCTTGCGTGGCATCCGCACCACCAACCGGTCGACCAGCCCGGCCGGCAGGGCCGTCAACAGCCACACCGCCGCCGCCATCGGCCAGGGGAAGGCGATCCGCCCTTTGTTGCGCGCCAGATCCCGTTTGATGAGCTCGGCCGCCCGGTCCGACTCCATCAGGAAGGGCATGGGGAACGGGTTGCGCGCGGTCATGCGGCTCTTCACAAAGCCGGGACAGATCACCGACACGCCGATTCCCTGCCCCACCAGCTCGCCCCGCAGCGATTCGCCCAGCACCCGCACCGCCGCCTTGCTGGCGCAATAGGCCGGCGCGCCGGGAATACCGCGAAATCCCGCCAGGGAGGCCATCAGCGCGATCTGTCCACGCCCGCGCTGCCGCATGGCCGCGATAGCGGGATAGACCGTGTTCAGCACGCCGTCGAGGTTGACGGCGAAGATCCGCCGTGCCTGCTCCTCGGTCTCGCCGTCCAGGCCGGTGCCGGCCGAGATGCCGGCGTTGGCGATCACCAGGTCGACGGGATGCGCCGCATCGAACGCGGCCAGCCAGCCGGCCATGGCGGCACGGTCGGCGGCGTCCACCACGCCCGCCTCGACCAGCGCGCCACGCGCGCGGCACCGCATGGCGACCGCCTCCAGCCGCGCCGCATCACGGCCAGTCAGCCCCAGCGTCACGCCGGGTACCGCATAAGCTAGCGCCAACGCCTCACCGATGCCGCTGGATGCGCCGGTGATCACTACCGATCTAGGGGCGCCTGCCCGCTTGTTGGGCTGCATGTCGCACGCTATAAGTTGTTCCTCCAAAGCCCATAGATTGTATCCGAGGCCGCTGTGACCGCCCATCGTCCCGTAGCCAGCATGACCGGTTTCGCGCGCGTGGACGGCCACGCCGATGGCTACGCGTGGACGCTGGAAGCCAAGAGCGTGAACGGCCGCAACCTGGACCTACGCTGCCGCATGCCGGCCGGGTTCGACCAGCTCGAAGCCATCGCGCGCGCCGAAATCCCGAAGAAGCTGGCTCGCGGCACCGTCAACCTGACGCTCAGCGTTACCCGCACCTCCACCGTCTCGCAGCTCCGCATCAACCGCGAACTGCTGGCCCAAGTGCTGGAACTGGCCCGCGAGATCGAGGGCCGGGGCGCCGCCGCACCGCGGCTGGACGCGCTGCTCACCGTGCGCGGCATCATCGAGCCGGTCGAGGAGGATGAGACCGAGGCGCGCGAGCGGCTCGACGAGTTGCTGAAGAAGGACCTGGGCACCCTCATCGACCGCTTGGCCGCCGCCCGGGCATCGGAGGGGGGCCGTCTGATCGCCATCCTGAACGGCCACCTGGACGAGATCGCGCGGCTGACCGACGCCGCCTCGGCTTGCGCCTCGGTGCAGCCGGAGGCGCTGAGAGAAAAGCTGCGTGGCCAGGTCGCCGCCCTGCTCGATGCCGCGCCGTCGCTGTCGGAAGAGCGGCTGGCGCAGGAGGCGGCACTGCTCATCGCCAAGGGCGATGTGCGCGAGGAGATGGACCGGCTGCGCGCCCACGTCCAGGCGGCGCGCGATCTGCTCGCCGAAGCCGGCGCCATTGGCCGCCGCTTCGACTTCCTGTGTCAGGAATTCAATCGGGAGGCCAACACGCTGTGCTCCAAGTCGGCGGACGTGGAGCTGACGCGCATCGGCCTCTCCCTCAAGGCTTCCATCGAGCAGCTGCGCGAGCAGGTGCAGAACATCGAGTGACCCGCATGGCCCTGCCCTCCGACCATCCGAGCCCGAAGGACATCCGCCGCCGCGGTCTGATGCTCGTGCTGTCCTCGCCGTCAGGTGCCGGCAAGACGACGATCTCGCGCCGGCTGCTCGACCGCGACGCCGGCATCACCATGTCGGTGTCGGTGACGACGCGCCCGATGCGCCCCGGCGAGGTGCCGGGTGTCGACTACTACTTCGTCGACATGCCCGAGTTCGAACGCATGGCCGAGGCCGGCGAACTGCTGGAACACGCCAAGGTCTTCGGCAACTGCTACGGCACGCCGAAGTCCACGGTGGAGCAGGCGCTGGCCGCCGGCCGCGACGTGCTGTTCGACATCGACTGGCAGGGCACGCAGCAGTTGGCCGAGAATGCCCGCACCGATCTGGTCAGCGTGTTCATCCTGCCGCCGTCGGGCGGAGAGCTGGAACGCCGCCTGCACAACCGCGCCCAGGATTCGGCCGAGGTGATCGCGCAGCGCATGGCGAAGGCCTCCGACGAGATCAGCCACTGGGCCGAGTACGACTACGTGATCGTCAACAACGATCTGGACGAGAGCGTCGCCTCGGTGCAGGCCATTCTGCGCGCCGAGCGCCTGAAACGTACCCGCCAAGTCGGCCTGCCCAAGTTCGTCCAGACGATCCAGGCGGCGCTGTAGTGCTGCGTCGGCACTCCTGTGAGGAGCGGCTTTCGTAGGTCGGGTTGAGCGTCAGCGAAGCCCGACACACCTCGCATCGCCAACACGTTGGGCTTCGCCTGCGGCTCAACCCAACCTACGGTGCTTCAGCGTCACACGTTGCCCGGCAAAATGAACCAGTCGCGCATGACGCTGCCGGCGGCGATGCCATCCAGCGTCACCGAGCCGCCGTCGAGATTGACGATGGCGCCGGTCGCCCCGTTCGACACCGTGTAGCTGCCGGTGCCAAGCTGGATGCGGTCGCCCTCAGCGAAGTTGAAGTCGCGGATGGTGTCCGGGCCGAGACCTTCCACGAATATATCCCCACCAGAGCCACCAGACAGGATGTCGGGGCCGCAGCCACCGAACAGCTCGTCCGCACCCTGATTGCCGAACAGCGTGTCGGCCCCCTGGCTTCCGGTCAGCATGTTGTTCGCGTCGTTACCGGTCAGCATGTCGTTACCGGAGCCGCCGATGGCATTCTCGATCAGAGACCGCGGGTCGCCGTTGAAGAGGAAGGCGTTGGCGACGTTGCCGGCCGCCCGCACCGACGGATCGTCGAGCTTGAGCTGCGCGAGCTGATTACTGGCGAAGGTGCTCCACTGCCCTGGCGTCAGGTTGACACTGACGCCGCTGGAATAGGCCGACAGGTCGTAGGTGTCGCTGCCGCCGCCGTCCCAGATGGTGTTGAAGATCACCCCCTGATCAGGCGTGAAGCGATAAACCGTATCACCGGCATTGGTGGTGTAGTTGGCACCGTACAGGTACTGGATGGCGGCGATGTCGTCGAGCATCGGCCCCGCGGGATAGGAGCCCGGCGCCACCGTGTATGTGTCTGAGAGCGGGGCTCCGGCGTAGGACCGGTAGCTCATGACCGAGCGCTCGACGGACTCGTTGTCGCCGGCGACCGCGCCGCCGATGGAATCGTCGTGCGGGTGCTTGAGGCCCAGCGCGTGGCCGGTCTCATGCACGGCCGTCTCGAACTCGTAGCTGCCAGGCTGCCACGTGGCAGCCCCGGTCAATCGGGGGCCGTACCAGGAATCGCCGCCGAGCGGCGAGCTGTGCGGGTAGTAGGTGTGCGCCGTGTTCGTCTGCCCGGTGCCGGCGTAGCGGAGATCCGCCACCTGTCCCGGTTCCGCGACCTGCGTGAAGGTGATGTTCGCCACGCTGGCCCACGTGGACAGCGCTGCGGTGACGGCACTCTGTTGCGCGGCGGTCAGGGCTTGGAAGCGATCAAACGGCTCGCTGCCCGCCGCATAGCCGGTCCAGTCGGACCCCGCGACGGGAAACCCGTAGGTCAGCGCTGTCGTGTCCCAACGCATGCCCGACAGCAGCGCGTCGATGGTGTTGTTGCCCGTCAGAGCCACGGTGCTCGCACTGGCCATGAACGCCTCCTTCTTCTCTCCCGCTGTGCCTGGGCAACCGGCGCTCGCCGGCCGCGCCACCAGCAGGCACGCCTTCAACCTGAAACACTGGAAGGAGGAAAAAGCTCAAACCAAGCCGGCGTTGTGAGAATATTTTCGCGACAATTCAATATTTCTGCTTCTAACAGAAATAATTGTAACTTTATAGCGGCCCGGGCTCGTTCCCGGCGCCGCTGATCCGCCAGGCACTGGCGAGCGCCGCAAATCCGGATACCGGCACCTCTTCTGCGCGTGCCGTGGGTTTTATTTGCGCGGCCTCAAGCATCGCCTCGGCGTTGCCGAGGGGCTTCAGGCTCTGCCGCAGCATCTTGCGCCGCTGGCCGAAGGCAGCGGCCGTCACCGCCTCCATGGCAGCCCAGTCCGCCGGTTCCGGTTCGACGCGCGGCGTCAGGTGGACGACCGTGGACTCCACCTTGGGCGGCGGCGTAAACGCTTTGGCCGGCAAGTTGAACAGCACCCGTGCGTCGGTCCGCCACTGGGTAATCACCGACAGCCGTCCGTATGCCTTGCTGCCCGGCTGGGCAACGAGACGGTCGGCGACCTCCTTCTGGAACATCAAAGTCAAGCTGACGTACTCATCGATTCGCTTCAGCCAGCCGATGAGCAGCGGCGTCGCTACGTTGTACGGCAGGTTGGCGACGACAGCGCGGGGCGCCGGGATCAATTCGACCGGATCGACGTCCAGCGCGTCTGCCTCGACGATGCGCAGCCGGCCGTCGGATGCCTGCACGACGTCCTGCAGCGCCTCGACGAAACGGGCATCGCGCTCGACCGCCACCACTTCGCGCGCTCCGGTTGCCAGCAGTGCGCGCGTCAGGCCTCCCGGCCCCGGGCCGACTTCCACCACGCCGACGCCCTCCAGCTTCCCGGCAGAGCGCGCGATGCGCCCCGTCAGGTTGAGGTCGAGGAGGAAGTTCTGCCCCAGCGCCTTGCGCGCGCCGAGCCCGAAACGGGCGATGACGTCGCGCAGGGGCGGCAGGCTGTGGGGATCGAAGGGAGCGGTGGTCATGCCGCGGTTATACGGCGCGCCCCCTCACTCGTCACGCCGGATGACGTGCACTTCGGCCTTTCCGAACAGCAGGGCGCCGGCGACCAGCACGAGGATGCCCACCGGAACCACAATGGCGAGCGCCAGCAGCAACCCGGAGGTGAACAGCAGCACCAAGCCTACGATGATGGCAGCCGCTATGGCAGTACCAATGGCACCAAGCGTTGTGGAGACTTTTCGGGTCATCTCAGCCTTCCAGCAGGAAGCTGCGCACCACGGCGATCTGCTCGGGGGTCATCAGAGACGGGGCGTGGCCGCAGTGCGGCACCTCGACGACGCGGGCCTTGGGTCCGCGGCGGCCCATCTCCTCGGCGGTGTCCTTGAGCAGCAGGTCCGAGTCCGCGCCGCGCAGCACCAGCACGGGGCAGCGGATCCGGTCCCACACCGCCCACAGATCGACGTCGTCCACAGGCTGCGTCGTGAACGCCTTGCCGATGCCGGGATCGTAGGCGAGACCGAAGCGGCCGTCCGGCAAACGGCGGGCGCTGTGCTCGGCCATGTGCCGCCACTCCTCATCCGACAGGTTGCCGAACCCCATCAGGACGTAGCGCAGGTACGACTCCACCCCGCGGATGTCCTCGAACACCGGGTCCTTGCCGACATAGTCGGCGATGCGCTCCAGCCCAGCCTTGGGCACGAAGGGGCCGACGTCGTTGATCACCAGCCGTCGGATCGGCGTGTTGGGCTGCGCCGCCAGCATCATGCCGATCAGCCCGCCCATGGAGGTGCCGACCCAATCCACCTCCTCTATATTCAGGCGCGCGATCAGCGCCGCCATGTCCGCGAGGTATTGCGGATAACCGTAGAGGTCCGGGTTGGCGAGCCAGTCGCTGCGGCCCCGCCCGACCACGTCGGGACAGACAACGCGGGCGGCGTCGGCGAGGTCGAGCGCCAAGTGGTCGAAGTCGCGCCCGTTGCGGGTCAGGCCATGCACGCACACGACCGTGCGCCGCGTGTGGTCGAGGCCCCACTGAACGTATGCGACCTTGTGGAACCCGATGGCGCTTAGGCCGAGGTAGCTGCGTTCGGACATCGGCATGCGGGCGTCTCCCTCCCCTGTGCTTCGCCGCAGAGTGTATCAGCGCGGCAGGGCCGCTGTCCGCCTCGGGATGTGCGGCGACGGCTCAGCCGCCGCGGGGTCGAAGGGGTGCCCGGCCTGCGGATAGAGGCGCCGGATCAGTTCGACGTAGGCGCGCGTCTCCTCGTACGGCGGAATGCCGCGGTGACGATCCACCGCCCCCTCCCCGGCGTTGTAGCCGGCCAGCGCCAGCCTTACGTCGCCGCGGAAATAGGCCAGCAGCCAGCGCAGGTACTTCATGCCGCCGCGCAGATTGTCCTCCGGGTTGGAGGAATCACGCACGTCGAACCGCTCCGCCGTGTCGGGGATGAGCTGCATGAGCCCAGCCGCCTCCTTGGGCGAGACGGCGTCGGTGCGGAACGCGCTCTCCACCTGCACCACCGCCAGCACGAGGCCGGGATCGAGCCCGTAGGTGGGCGCCATGGCCTCCACCATCCGCACAATCTCCTCGGGTGGCGCCACGAGACCGCGCGGTGGTGCTGCACCCGGGCGGCAATAGGGGCGGATGTGGCCCATGCGGCCGGGGATGTAGCGCACCAGCTTCCGCGCTTCCGGATGGCCGCGGGTGGCTGCGGCGCGCAGCCACGCCGTGCCTACACGCTTGTTCTTGCGCACACCGACGCCGAACAGATAGCGGCGTGCCACCTTGTACGCCGCCTGCGGGTCGCCCGCCTCTGCGCTTTCGCACTCGCTGGCGAACCCCTTGCGCATTGTATCCGGAACCGCCTTCGCGCCGCCGCGGACAACGACCACGCCGTGGTCCACAGTGCGGGATGCGGCGCACGCATCCGACAGGAGCGGAGCGGTCAGGATCGCCAGCGCGATCGCCAAAAGCTTGCAGACGGACCCCATCGCTCTCCCCGGACGGACCAGGAGGATAATGGGCTTGAACCCCCGACTCGGCAAGCATACGGTACCGAATGGGTGCGCTGCGACGCCGCAGGCGAACGCCGGTTTGCGGTCGCAAGCGTCTCTGGTACAACGAGGCCATACCGGCCGGCGCGGGGCGATCCCGCAAACGAACACGGCGGACCGCCAAACCTCGCCCAAGAACGCTGGCCACCGAGGAAAGAGGAAACGACCATGTCCAGCACCATCGAGCCCGTGCTCGATCCCCGCGCCCTCGCCCGCGAGCTCTCGGGCAAGCAGTTGATCGACGGCAAGCTGGTCGCCGCCCGTTCGGGCCGCACCTTCGACGTCGTCAACCCGGCCACCCAGGAGGTGGTGGGGCAGGCCGCTTTCGGCGACGAGGCCGACGTTGCCGCCGCCGTGACCGCCGCCGTCAAGGCGCAGAAGGAATGGGCCAAGCGCCCGGCGCGCGAGCGCGGCAAACTGGTGGCCGAGTGCGGCCGCATCCTTGACGCCCACAAGGAGGAGATCGCCCGTCTGGTCACGCTGGAGACCGGCAAGGCGCTGCGCACCGAGTCCCGCGTCGAGGCCGGCGTGCTGTCCGACGCCTTCACCTTCTTCGGCGGCCTGGCCAGCGAGGTGAAGGGCGAGACGGTGCCCTTCAATCCCAAGATGCTGACCATGACGGTACGCGAGCCGATCGGCGTCGTCGGCGCCATCATCCCGTGGAACGTGCCGCTGATGCTGATGGCACTGAAGATCGCGCCGGCCATGGTGACGGGCAACGCGGTCGTCGTGAAGTCGGCCGAGGAAGCGCCGTTCGCGGTGCTGCGCGCCTGCCAGCTCATGCAGCAGGTGCTTCCCCCCGGCGTGCTGAACATCCTCTCGGGCATGGGACCGGAGTGCGGCGCGCCGCTGGTGGCGCACCCCAAGGTCGGCAAGGTGACCTTCACCGGCTCGGTGGAGACCGGCAAGATCGTCTACAAGACAGCCGCCGACAAGCTGATCCCGGTGACATTGGAGTTGGGCGGCAAGAGCCCCATGATCATCATGGGCGACGCCGACCTCGACCTCGCCATCGCGGGGGCCGTGGCCGGCATGCGCTTCACCCGGCAGGGGCAGAGCTGCACGGCGTCCTCGCGCATCTTCGTGCACGAGAGCGTGCACGACGCCTTCGTCGAGAAGCTGAAGGCCAAGGTCGACGCCATGAAGATGGGCGACCCGCTGGACGAGACGACCGACATTGGTGCCATCGTCAGCCGACAGCAGTTCGACAAGGTGCTGAACTACATCAGGATCGGCGAGGAGAGCCCGGGCGCCAAGGTGGTCAAGTGCTCGGCCATGCCGACCGACGAGCGGCTGGGCAAGGGTCTGTTCGTGCAGCCCGTCCTGCTGGTGGACATCCCCCGCGATTCCGCCCCGGCGCGCGAGGAGATCTTCGGGCCGGTCGCCTGCATCTTCAAGTTCACCGACTACGAGGACGCCCTCCAGGCTGCCAACGACACCGAGTACGGCTTGGCCGCGACGATCTGGACGCGCGACCTGAAGACCGCCATGGACGCCGCGCACCGGCTGGAGGCGGGCTTCGTGCAGGTGAACCAGAACCTGGTGGTGCAGCCGAACCTCAGCTACGGCGGCGTCAAGGCGTCCGGCCTCGGCAAGGAGGCGACGCTGGAATCCATGCTGGAACACTTCACCCACAAGAAGACGATCATCATCAACATGGGGTGATCTGTTTTTTACCCCACCACAGACACAAAACCCAGGCAGATCAATGCTTACGGGGGCTTCGGCCCCCGTTTCCGTGTTGCAAGCTGTTGTAGCTTAGAATCGTTGGAAATCGGCTGTTTCCGACGGTTACCAGTTTTAACGCCCGGCTGGCCGCTCCGTCCCGACGTCAAGATGTTGCATCTGGGAGTTCGCGCCTCCGCCTTTTGCCCCCAGCACACGCTTCCGCTTCCTGAGCCGGTCGGGGCGACGTACCGGCCGGATTCCGTTCGCGTTGCACACGTCAAGCATCTTGGGCATCGGGGTTGCCCCCTCGGAACGCGTTAAGGGCCGCTCTGAAAATGCTACTCTTACGGAGAGGCGATCGAGAGATCCCGTATGCGCGTTTCAGGACTTGGCCGCATAGCCGTTGCACTTTGGTCGTTATGGGGCGCTGCATCGCTAGCCGGCAGCGCACAGGCGGCGGCGATGCCTGACCTGCTCAGCGTCGGCCTTGGCGCGTTCGACAGCGTGAGCGTGCGGTCCTCCACCATCACACCACGCAAGCGCTCGCTCGACATGCGTGTCGAGTATCGCTTCGGCTATTCCCTGCTGCCCTTTGCAGAGCCGTATGTGTCCGTCCGCCCTTGGTTGGGCCTTGAGGGCAACACCGACGGCATGCTGTACGGGGCCGGAGGCGTCCTGGCCGATGTTGCGCTCGGTCGCGTGGTCTTCACGCCAAGCTTCGGAGTTGGCGGCTACCGGCGCGGCGGCAGCAAGCATCTGGGAAGCGGCCTGGAGTTCCGCACGACGTTGGAACTCGGCTATCGGTTCGAAAACGAGGCGCGCCTATCCGCGTTCTTCTCGCACATCTCGAACGCTGGCATCACGGACAGGAACCCGGGCGCTGATACGGTGGGGGTGTATCTGCATCTCCCCGTGTCATCCCTGTTTGGGGCGCGGTAGGACACAAGGATCCGCCAGCGGCGCGTTGAGACCGCACGACGGGCAGATGGAAAGCCGAGCCGGCGTCCCTCCGGGGCCCTTCGCGTATGCATAGAGCAAGAGCCCCGGCGCAAGGCCGGGGCTTCGCGTATCATGCCGCTCCTACCCGAGTGTCGCCGATTTTCACCCCACAAGGGGCGGATAATCCGAGCAGATCAAGGGCAAAGGATCCTCCCCATGCTCGCAAGCGGCACAGGCGCCCACAGGCTTGACTATTGACGGCGCCCCACAGCATTCGGCGGCCATTCGGATCTTCCTGAAAGGACAAGCCGCTTCACCGGACCCTACGTACCGGGCGTCATACTTCTGGGGATTGCGGGGCCGTAGGCTCCGGTTTCGCTTTCGGCGACTGACCGGGCTCAGTTGGTACGAGAGCCAGCACCTGCCGCAGGCCGAGCGAGCCGTTCCCATCCTTGGTGACGAGAAGCAGCAGCTTCTCGGAAGGGGTCCCCGGCTGTGCGAGGGGCGGTCGCCGGTTGACGACGATGATGTCGCCGTCGGATAGCAGGCGCGCGTGCGGTGTGAAATATGCGGGATCCACAACACGCTCCAGGTCATCGCGCGTTCCGAGCCCCCAGACTGTGAAGCCGAGTCCCCCCGGCAACTCAGCTATGGGCTGGAAATACGACCAAGCTGTCATCATGGCGGCTCTCCTACGTTTCTGGCTCGTAGGAATAAATACATACTATGGGCCCAAAGTCAACAGCCTTGCCGCCCGGCCTACAGCCGGGCGGCTGGTGATGCTCACGCCTTCACCTTCAACCGCTCCAAGGGCGGCTCGCCAGTGCAGGTTTCCTTGGTGTGGCTGGCAAGGTGGCCGGCCGCTGCCGTGACAGCAGCCGGCGCGCGAGTTTCCTCTTCTCCCGGCGCCGAATCCGGTGAAGAGGGGACGCCTCGATCAGGCTTGTTGCGAGTGGCGTTCGCGCCAACCGAAGGGCCCCATGCGCTGGTAGAGCCAGGGGTACTGCCGCACCATCCGATTGGTCATCGCCATGCGGTAGGACAGGTAGACGATGAGCGCCAGCACCACCGTGTGCAGCACATAGCCCCACAGCGACAGCAACTCTCCGCCGAACAGCCCGTAGACCAGGAAACGGTCGCCGGCGCCCAGCAGGGCGGAGTAGGCGAACACGGCCCACAGCGGCTTCCAGCCTTGTCCGAGCGTCTGTCCGGTAAGCCAGGCACAGCCACCGAAGACGACAAGAGTGAGGCCGACGAACACGGCCGGCGAGGCGCCGAGGATGCCGTCCATCAGTGGCCTCCCTCGAGATAGGCGGCGCGCACCTCCGGGTTGGCCAGCAGCTCGGCCCCGCTGCCGCTCAGGGTGATCTTGCCGGTCACCATGACGTAGGCGCGGTGCG
>Ga0196970_1000343_pt1 | contig 59855 bp, 51 predicted proteins | sample S1v_513CmetaG_FD_148672 | JGI IMG/M metagenome (GOLD analysis project Ga0196970, IMG submission 148672) | Soil microbial communities from Anza Borrego desert, Southern California, United States - S1+v_5-13C | ecosystem: Environmental > Terrestrial > Soil > Desert | place: USA: California...
GTGCTCCGTTCCTGTTCGACATCAATATGGAGGAGGCTTACTTTTCGAGGTGGCACGGATCGTTCGGCCTGGTTGCTGATGACCGGGCCTGCGTAGTTCAACCCAGCTACGATCATCAGCAGCGCATCGCCACAAATCGCATAACAATTTTCGAAACTCAGTCGCCGCACTCCCATTCATATTCCCGATCAGAGTTCACGATCACGCAGAAGTGCCATTCGGAGTCCGATCTGCGCGCAGGCCTGCATTGCGGAGGGTTCGCGACTGTGCAGGCTTTCGATGCTGAACGTGATCTGGGAATGATTGGCGAAGCAGGCAGAACTTTTTTTCTGTGCCGCTAATCCCATCTCGATGCGGTAAGCTTCTACGGGACGGAACGTATGGTCTACCGCTCAAAAAAAGACACGCGCAGCATCGCTGTGCTGTGCATCGCCCTTCTGGTTCCATTTGTAGCGGCTATCGTTCAGTTTGCGTCGCGAACCCACTGGGCTAGCGGACTCGTGCTGCTGATGTTCGATCTCTGCATCGTGAGCGTCAGCTTCCCTCTGGTGTATGAGCTAACAGGGTCCATGCTTCACGTGCGCAGCGGCATGCTGCGGTGGCAGATTCCGTTCGAGGACATTCTCGCGGTTATCCCCACCCGCAATTCACGCAGTTCCCCGGCGTGGTCCCGTGATCGCCTGCTAATCGCTTATCGAAAGAATCGGAAACTCATGCCCCTGATGATCTCGCCCGAGCGGCAGCAGGAATTCATCCAGGAGATCACCGGCAAAATTCCCGCCCTGCAGTTTGACGGTAAGGGCTACGCGAGAGCAGACGCATTCGTCTCGTTATAAAGGACTGCTGCTATTTCAGCTTTCGCCCGATCGGCTTACAATCACTTCACCACACAGTCCAGATATGGCTTGATAATAATTTCAGATCGCCTATGAGTCGCCTTTACACCCCGTTTGTCACCATCGGCCTGCTTGTCATATCGAACGTCTTCATGACTTTCGCCTGGTACGGTCACCTAAAGCACAGAAATGTGCCGCTGCTGAAAGTCATTCTCATCAGCTGGGGAATCGCTCTTTTCGAATACTGTTTCCAAGTGCCGGCGAACCGCTGGGGTTATGGCCGCTTCAACGCCGCCCAACTAAAGACGCTGCAGGAAGTGATCACGCTGACGGTGTTCTCGGTTTTCTCGATCACATACCTTGGTGAAAGCTTTCACTGGAAGTACGCCGTCGGATTCGCGCTGATCGTGCTGGCTGTCTTCATCATCTTCAAAGAGTGGTAAATCGGACTTCTGGTGGCTGGTTCTGAACCATTATTCTGGTCCGAGCACATCGGATAGGGCGAGCTAGAGTTCTCGCATTGAACAGGTGGGTAGCAGTTTGAGACCTCGATACTCAACCTGATGGATTGGCCTCACTGCTCATTTTGGGATAAGCTGAACAGCTTTCGCTTCCGGCTCCTCTGACCTGCCGGTTGCACGGGATTTCGAACAAACATTTCAATCAGGAGCGAACTCATGAAGCTTCTTGTGATCGGAGCGGGCATGATGGGTTCGGCGGCCGCCTACGATATGGCGCGCTCACCCGACGTTGACTCTGTCACCCTGGCGGACACCGATGCAAAGCGCGCGAAGGAAGCCGCTGCTCGGGTCAACAAGCTGACAAAGTCGAAAAAGGTCCGTCCCGTGCAGGTGGACGCGAGCAAAGAATCGGCGGTTCGCAAGCTCATGCGCGGTCATGTGGCCGCTTTATCAGCCGTTCCCTATTTCTTCAATCTCGGGCTTTGCAAGGCGGCGATTGAGGCCGGCTGTCATTTCGCAGATCTCGGTGGGAACAACACGGTCGTTCGCCAGGAACTGAAGCTGGAGAAAGCTGCGCGAAAGAAAAATGTCTCCATAGCCCCCGACTGTGGACTCTCGCCTGGCATGGCCTCCATTCTGGGAGGCGAACTGGTGAAGCGCCTCGGCGGCAAGGCCGATGCCATTGAAGTCTATGTCGGTGGATTGCCGATTGAGCCCAAACGACCGTTCAACTACCAACTCGTTTTCAGCGTCGAAGGGCTGATTAACGAGTACGTCGAGCCTGCCCGCATTCTCCGCAAAGGAAAGCTGGTGACCATCGAACCGCTCTCCGAGCCAGAGGTCTTCATCATGAACGGATTCCCGCCCCTGGACGCTTTTCACACGTCGGGTGGGACCTCCACCATGCCCGAGACCTTCCAGGGGAAGGTAGGCGAGTGCTTCGAAAAGACACTGCGGTATCAAGGCCATTTCGCGATAATCCGCGCGCTCTATGATCTGGGCCTGTTCTCGAGCCAGCCCATGAAAGTCGGCAAGCAACAGATCATCCCGCGCCAGTTGATGACCAAGATCTTCGAGGAGAAGTTCGCCGGTGACGAACCAGATGTGACGATTCTTCGAGTCGAGGGTCATTTGAAAGACAAAACAGCGAGTTTCACCGTTGTCGATCGCTATGATCCGAAGACAAAGATGACCTCCATGATGCGCACTACTGCGTGGCCGGCGGCGATTGTTGTGCAGATGATGGCCAGTGGCCTCATCGAAAGACGCGGAGCCATCCTGCAAGAACTGAATGTACCTGCGGACCTGTTCATCCAGGAAATGGCGAAGCGAGGCATCAACATCGAATACAGTGAAGTACCAGATTCAGAAGCGGCTGAGAGCAGGGTGTTGAGAGCGGAGGCGTAAGTGCGTTTTCTCGATCGTTTGCAGCCCTTGGGGCTTTTAGTGCTTCGCGTAGTGCTCGGTGTCATTCTCATTGCGCACGGAAAAGGGAAGGTGTTCGGCGGACTCGGAAGGCACATGGAGTTCGTCGGAAGCCTTGGGATGCCTTCCTGGCTCGGCATCCTGTCGGCTGGGACCGAATTCTTCGGCGGCATTCTTCTGGTTGTTGGGCTTCTAACCCGTTTCGCCAGCGTAGCGGCACTCATTCAAATGCTCGTCATCATCTTCAAGGTGCACCTTAAAGGTGGCCTGATGGGCAGTGAAGGTTATGAGTTCCCGCTCAGTCTCGCTTCGATGGCTTTCCTGCTGATCTGGTTCGGCGCCGGCCCCATCTCGCTGGACTGGCTGTTCGGCGGACATAGAGGAAAGCGCTGAAGCCGTTTTGACATACGACTGAACAACGAAAACGGCAGCGCCGATCCGCTGCCGTTTCTCTTTATCCAGTTCACACGCATTCGCTTCAGTAATCTCCCAGCTCGACTATGGCTCGATAGACATCCTTCGCCTGAGGAAGAATTTCGTCTTCGAGTATCGGCTGATAAGCAACGAAGGTGTCCTGCGCCGCTACCCGCTTCACTGGAGCATCGAGATCGTCGAACAACTCGTCCGCTATCCGCGCGGCTAACTCGGCACCGTAGCCCCAGCTCAGCATGTCTTCATGCGCAACAATGACGCGGTTGGTCTTTCGGACTGACTCGGCAATAGCTTCGAAATCATATGGATTGAGCGTTCGAAGGTCTACGACTTCAACAGAGACACCATTCTCGCGCTCAGCTCGTTGCGCTGCCTGCAACGCTCTCGGCACAACAGCGCCGTAGGTCACGATCGTCATGTCAGTTCCCGGCTGAACAACTCGAGCCTTCCCAAATGGGATCATGTAATCCGGTCCCGGGTAGGGTGCGCGCCCGAACGTCTCGCGATAGAGCCTCTTGTGTTCCAGGAACATCACAGGGTCATCGCAACGTATGGCAGTACGCAGCAATCCATTCGCATCCAGCGCGTTCGATGGAAAGACGACCCGCATGCCCGGTGTATGCGTGAAAAGACTCTCACCAGACTGCGAGTGATAGATCGACCCGCCCGTCAGGTAACCGCCGATCGCGACTCGAACCACCGCTGGACAAGAGAAGTTGTTGTTTGACCTCCACCGGATTAGCGGCAGTTCGTTCCTAAGCTGCTGCATCGCTGGCCAGATGTAATCGAAAAACTGTATTTCTACTACAGGCTTCAGCCCGCGTGTGGCCATGCCGACAGCTCGCCCCACGATGTTTGCTTCTGCCAAAGGCGAGTTGAACACACGATCGGGACCAAATTCACACTGTAGACCGGCGGTCAGCTTGAACACTCCGCCCTTGCCCTTCACAAGTTGCTGGTTGAGGTACTGTTGCCGGCTGCAATCCGCAACATCCTCGCCGAACATGACGATGCGCTGGTCGCGCCTCATCTCGTCCCTCAGACAGGCGTTGATGAGGTCAGCCATTGTTTTCTCGCCGGACGTTTGTGACGGTTTCTCCGATTCCGCTGCCGTCGTTACACTGGCTGATGCGAAATGCGGCTGCGTCTCGAACAGCTTCGACGTCGGATCGAGATCCGGAGAATAGACGTACAACGTCTCGGATCCCGGCTTAGGCAGTGCAGCTTCGAGGGCGCGGTTCGCCGCTTCCTGCACTTCGTTCTCAACTTCTTTCTCGAGTTGGTCTATACCCTTCTCATCCAGGATACCTTCACGAAGAAGGAACACTTGAAACCTGGTGATCGGGTCGCGCTGCGCGTCGCGCTCGCGTTCCTCTTGCGGACGGTAAAGCCGCTCGTCATCCGAGAGTGAGTGCGAGTAGGGCCGGATCACATGGCCGTGAACGAAAGCCGGACCATTGCCGGCGCGAATGTAGTCAACTGCGCGCTTTACGGCTGCGTAGCTGGCGATCGGGTCGGTGCCATCGACTTCCTCGAAGTGAAAATTGGGAAATCCGGTGACCAGCTTGGAGATGTTCCCGCCCGCCGTGCCAATTTCGACCGGCACCGAAATCGCGTACTCATTGTCTTCCACGAGGTACAACACGGGCAGCTTATTGTTTGACGCCGTGTTCAGGGACTCCCAGAATTCACCTTCGCTCGTTGTTCCATCGCCGCAGGATACATAGACAACCTCATCGCCATGGAAGCTGACGTCCTTGAACTGGCGGTAGTCGCCCTCGCGCTTTTCCGCTGCTTCCGGGTGCTCGACGAAGTACCGCCCGGCCTCTGCGCACCCAACCGCCTGCAGAAACTGTGTTCCGGTTGGCGACGACTGCGTGACAATGTTGAGTGCCTTGTGCCCCCAATGGGAAGGCATCTGGCGTCCGCCGGAATTTGGATCGTCCGCTGCGCCGACTGCCTCTAACAGTTGCTCGTAGGGCGTCATGCCCAGTGTCAGGCATAACGCACGGTCACGGTAGTAGGGGTAGAACCAGTCGTAACCGCCTTTCAGACACAGCCCCGCCGCCACGAGCAGCGCTTCATGACCTGCGCCCGAAATCTGGAAGAATATTTTCTGCTGTCTTTTGAGAAGGATCTCGCGATCGTCCAAGCGCCGGGACAGATACATGAGCCGATATATCTGGATCAACTGTTCTCGCGTTAGTCCTTCGTGTTTGCCCTGGGCGGTAATCTTCGGTTCGGTAGTGGTGGCCATCCACTCTCCTTGATTTTAGCTTCCGAGAGATCTCGTAACTGGCGCGTTTGGCTTATGTCGTCGCCAATGCGGATTTCATTTCTGCTGTAATGCTTTCGGGTCCCATGTCGGTTGGACTCTGGGCCACTGGATCGAAGATCCGACTTAGTGTGCTCCAGCATCCGTTCAGCCGCAGTCGTATATGGACGCGAAGAGCGGATATACTGGGGCGTTGCCGGGCTTGGCGCACGGCTCAATGATTGGATGCGCGGTTACCCGCAACTAACGAAAGATGTAACGGAAACGCTTGACGATGCTCAAAATGAATCGGCCAATCCCGACAGACCGAATCAAGCTGCTGATATTTGACCTGGATGGGACCCTGGTTGACTCGCGACAGGATCTCGCCAATTCGGTAAACGCGATGCTGCGTTGGCTTGGTCGGCCTGAACTGCCTTGTGACGTGATCGCGACCTATATCGGAGACGGCGCACCTATGCTCGTCCGCCGGGCTCTAGGCGACCCTGAAGACGATGCTCTGGTAATGGAAGCGCTTGAGTATTTCATGACGTGGTATCGCGAGCACAAGCTTGACAACACTTACGTGTACTCCGGGACAGTCGAGACGTTGCGGGCGCTTCGGGCCGCGCGCAATGGCACGCTGACAATGGCCGTGCTTAGCAATAAGCCCGTTAACCCTTCGCGCGCTATTGTTGAAGCGCTCGGCCTGGGCGAGTTCTTCTTCCAGACATATGGTGGCAATAGCTTCCCGAGCAGGAAGCCAGACCCGACAGGAGCTTTCAAGCTGCTGGAAGAGGCTGGGGGCGTCAGGCCCGACGAAACCATCATGATCGGTGATTCCCACAATGATGTCCTCACCGCCAAGAACGCTGGTATGTGGTCAATCGGGCTGACATACGGGCTCGCCCCGCAGACGCTGGAGATTTATCCGCCTGACATTCTCATCGACAGACCCGATGAACTGGCCGCAGTCTTCGGCTTTAATGTCACTGCCCATGCGGACGCATCCGCCGAAGTCCCGCGGGGCGAGGGTTTTACTGGCTAGAACTGTTCGAAACCGGGCCATGTGGTGAAGTAGTCGTTTGCTCGCTCGTTAAACCGCGAACGATGTGGCAGTTCAACCAGGCATTCAAGCCCGAGTTCATCAGGGAGCGTGTGATATGGCCATTCTTGCTGGAACCATAGCGGTATGGGTCGTGCTCGCTGCCTCTGTTATCTTTCTGTTCCTGAGGCTGCGCAACGTCCCATCAGCTCGTAATTATCTGTGGACCAAGGTCTTTGCCGCTTTGCTCATGGCGTTAGCATTTGGGTTACGCCTCTCACCTCCTTACGTTAATGTCGCGAACTGGCTCGTAGGGATAGGTCTCGCAATTTGGGTTTTGGCCACAATTCTGTTCCGGCCACGCCGCCATGAACGACCGTTGCGATGACCTATAATAGAGAGATGCCCACCCGCTCCGATTCTGTTTAGTGCCGCATCGGACGCGGCGCACACCGATCTCCGGCGTGGGGGCTCCACCAGTTCGCGAATAGTCGAGGACGATGGATTTCAAGCTCACCAGCGAATATAAGCCCCGCGGCGACCAGGGTGCCGCGATCGAGTCTCTCGCTCGCGGTGTATATGACGGTGAAAAGCATCAGGTTCTGCTGGGAGTCACGGGTTCGGGCAAGACCTTCACGATGGCCAAGATCATCGAGCAGGTGAACCGTCCGGCACTCATACTGGCCCACAACAAGACACTGGCAGCGCAGCTCTACCACGAGTTCAAGAGCTTCTTCCCGCACAATGCAGTCGAGTATTTCGTATCGTATTACGACTACTATCAGCCTGAAGCCTACATTCCGTCCGGCGACGTCTATATCGAGAAAGAAGCAACCATAAACGATGAACTCGACAAGCTGCGTCTTTCCGCGACGAAGTCATTGTTCGAGCGTCGGGACTGCATCATCGTCGCATCAGTAAGCTGCATATACGGCCTAGGTTCACCGGAAGCCTACTACGGCATGTTGCTCTTCCTCGAAAGAGGCCAGAAGATCAAGCGGGAAGACATCACTCGCAAGCTGGTCGAGATTCTGTATGAACGCACGAACGACGACTTTCGGCGCGGCACGTTCCGGGTGCGCGGTGATGTCATCGAGGTCTTCCCCACTTACGACGACAGCGCCTATCGTATCGAACTCTTCGGGGACGAAGTCGAATCTCTTTCCCAGATCGACCCGCTGTTCGGAACCGTAAAGCAGAAGTACGTGCGGCTGCCCATCTACCCGAAGTCGCACTACGTGATGAAGCCCGAGCAGAAGAGCAGCGCGGTTGAATCGATCCTGAAGGAGTTGGCGTGGTGGGAAGTTGAACTCGAAAAGCAGGGGCGGTTGGTCGAATCGCAACGCGTTCACCAGCGCACGCGCTTCGATCTCGAGATGATCAAAGAGATGGGCTACTGCCACGGTATCGAGAACTACTCGCGCCACTTTACCGGGCGACTGCCGGGCGAACCGCCTCCGACATTGCTCGACTACGTTCCACGTGACTACCTGCTGTTCATCGACGAGTCGCATCAGACGGTTCCGCAAATTCACGGCATGTGGCACGGCGACCGTTCGCGAAAATCAACTCTGATTGAGTACGGTTTCCGTTTGCCGTCGGCACTCGACAATCGTCCCCTCACGTTTGAGGAATTCGAAAATCGCGTTAACCAGGTGGTGTATGTTTCTGCTACTCCCGGACCTTACGAGCTGACTAAGGCAGCGGGTGTTGTTGTTGAGCAGATCATCCGGCCCACTGGCCTGCTCGATCCTCAGGTCGAGGTTCGCCCCGTCAAAGGTCAGATTGACGATCTGCTGCACGAGATCCGAGCGCGTGTGGCTAAAGGGGAGCGCGTGCTGGTCACGACTCTCACAAAGCGTATGGCCGAAGATCTTGCCGAGTACTACAGCGAAGTTGGCGTCCGTTGCCGATACATGCACTCGGAAATCGAAACACTCGAGCGAATCAAGATTTTGCGCGACCTTCGAAAGGGCGAATTCGACGTGCTGATCGGCATCAATCTCTTGCGCGAAGGCCTGGACCTGCCCGAGGTGTCACTCGTTGCGATTCTCGACGCTGACAAGGAAGGGTTCCTGCGCTCGTCGGGTTCGCTGATCCAAACGATCGGCCGATGCGCGAGGCATGTCGAGGGCCGCGCGATCCTCTATGCGGATCGCATGACAGACTCGATGAACAACGCCATCAACGAGACAGATCGCCGCCGCGCAATCCAGCAAGCTTACAACGAAGAGCACGACATAACACCTCAATCGATTACCCGCCGGGCCGACATGTCGCTCGCCGCGATCGTGGGTGCCGATTACGTCGAATTTGCGCCCGAACAGGCCGACGGCATACCCGAGTTCAAGTCCCAGGACGAACTCGATACTTACATTGCCCGGCTCGAAAACGATATGCGCGAAGCGGCCAAGAAGTTTGAGTTCGAGAAAGCCGCGAAGCTGCGCGACACGATCCGGGAACTGCGAACGAAGGAGTTCATGTTCGCCTAGCAATTCAGGCGAGTCAAATGACAGTGCTGGTGCACCACCTTCGTGGTGCCAGATAGGTCCAGGAAATCTATCGGACGAACTCCGCGTAAGAGGTTCGACTTGGGGGTAAGTGTCGCAGATGAAAAAGGGCGGGCTCTCGGCCCGCCCTTTATCGCGCATCATCTCGACTCACTCCGCTTCGCGCAACGTCTTCACATGTTCTTCTAGTGCGCGCGAATACTCGCGCTCTGCCTGAAGCTCCGATTGCAACTTCTTCACCAAGCCTTCCAGTCTCATGATCTCGATTTTCCACTTCTGAACGTCGAGCGTTGATGGAGTGCTGGTCGGAGCAACCGTCCTCACCGGCATGAGCTGTCGCGCACCGGGTGGGGGAGCCTGCACGCTCGGATCTGGAACACCGATTGATGACGAGGTCCTCGCATTCGTGTCATTCACTCCGGCCCCCGTGCGCAAACCCGGCGTGCTCGCCGGCAGAGGCGGAATCGGGTTAGTGATAGGCGGCGTGGCGCCGAGCGGCCCTGCGGATCGCCCTGCCGTGCGCGCCTGGAACGGCATTCCGGTAGCGGGCGCAGCAAATATGCTGCTCAGCGCAGCAGATGCTGCTGTCGCTGCAACCGGTGGCGCCTGTTTTGCTGCCGCCCTCGGGTTTAGCAATCGCCTTACCCTGCCAATCAGGTCTTGCGGCTGAAACGGCTTACGGATCAGTTCGTCCGCTTTTACAGCGAACGCCTTCTCCGCAACTGCACGGTTCACCACGCCCGACATCAACACCACCGGCGTCCTGTTCAGACGCGGATGCTGCTTGATGAACTGGCAGACTTCATAGCCGTCCTTTTCAGGCATGATGAGGTCGCTGATGACTACGTCGGGTGCAACCTGTTCCATTTGGCTGAGCGCTGTCATAGCGTTGTGACACGCGACAACGTTGATGTTCTCGCGGCGGAACGCGATTTTGATCACCTCGCGCATGGTGGCGCTGTCGTCTATGAAATAGACCGTCGGTGTCTGGCTCATTGGAATTCTCCCTCTGCCGTGCCGCGCTCCTCATCAAGTTCCCGCAAGGCATCCAGCATCAGTTCGGTTACCGATCGGAGAACCGTCCTGGTTGCCGCTGTGTACCCTGGCACGAACTTGTAAACGCCCTTCTCCAGCCCTTCACAACTCTTAATGATATGCAGCACTGCGTCGTCGCCGATCAGATCGCCTGCTTCCGCGTGCGAGACTTCGCCGGCATCGAAGAAAATCACGCCATCCATGCTCACAGCGTTGATGTGCAGCGCTCCCGTCTGACGCGAATGCCCGAGCATTTGTATGATCCCCGGCAGGTCAAGATGCGAGAGGCTGCCTTCCAGCGCTGTCTGTTCCGTATCCAGCATCTGCGTGGGCTGAAAGCCTTCGTTCCGGCTCCGGAAAAACGTTCGAACCTGCGCCGCGATGGCTTCCGCCCCGATTCGGCGATCGATGTAGTCGTCGCATCCCGCCCGGAAGGCCTCCATGAGCGCGTGCTCACCGCCTTCCCCCATTGCTACCATGGCGACGTTTGCGGTCTTTGCATCTGCACGCAGGATCCTGGAGACATCGAAAGCGCCCATCTCGCGCAAGTTCGTCGAACATAAAATCGCGTCGGGCATATTCCACTCGAGCATGGTGAGTGCATAAGAGGGCTGCGCGCTGTGCAACACCTCGAACCCTTCGTGTTTCAGAGCATCAGCAAGGCGCCGCGCAAAGAATACGTTGCTGTCGATAATCAGAACTTTTCCGGGTTTCGTGATGGACGTGCTCACTGACGCACCTCCGCCCAATTGTTCGCTGCTCGATGAGCTTCGGTGTACGCAGAGAAGATTCTGGCCAGATTCACTACCTCCACGGTCTGCTCTCCGACCTTCAGCGTGCCCGTCACGTACTCATCCGCTCCCTCCGGTACGGGCTTTAGCTTCGCGGTAACCAACTCACATTCCCCAGTCACCGGAATGGCTACCCACTCTCCCTCAGAAGCATTCCGTCGTGCAATCAGATAGAACTTACGTATCGGCGCTCCGGGCCCAACGAGCACTTCCGCTACGTCGAAGACCGGGACGATACGGCCACGTCGCACAAGCACCCCCGTCACCAGCGGCGTCGTATGCGGAAACGTGTGCAGACGGTCAGGCTGGGCGAGTTCGGCCACCGCATCCGCAGGCAGTGCGAACCGCTTTCCGCCTACCGGAAACAGCACGTACGAGTTTGCGCCCGCCATGCTCATGAATTGAGTTCCGTCGTAGAAATTGCGTCGCCCAGTGCTTGCATTTCCACTTTGGTCAGGAATGCACCCGGATTGACTATCGGGACTACCTCATGTTTTGGCTGTGCGCCCAGCAAAGCCAGGCCGCGGTACCAATTCCTCTCAGCGCCTCGGAACGCATTTGGCAGTGGGTGAACTCCGCAGACTTCTGTCATGCGATCGATATCGCCAACCAGCACCGCGGTTTTCGTGTTCCGTAACACCAGCACACGTGTTGCGCGCGCCGGCAACATCTTGAAATGCACAGTCGCATCCACGACGAAGTAGAACTTTCCATCACGCAATAGCGAATACCGCACCTTACTGTTCGTCAGGTCCGGTGCAGTTCGCAGTGGTTTCAGACCCTGTGCATTTCGGATCTCGTCCACAGCCGTCGCCGCGATCGCAAACGTGCTCTCTCCGACGCGGAAAAGAATGACTGGTTCCCCGCGCTGAGTAGCCCTCCGTTGCTCGCGCGGCGATCTCACAAAGCTCCAACCTTTTGCGCGCCGTAGACGTAAAGCACGCGCTTTTCAATTGCTGGATAGATCGCGTCAATCCCGAGTACGGCATCCACAGCGCCCGTCTTGATGGCCTCGGACGGCATCCCGAAGATGACTGATGTCGCCTCGTCTTGCGCCAGGACAAATCCGCCGCTGTTTTTCACCGCGCGCACACCTCGCGAACCATCGGCGCCCATGCCGGTCAGTACCACGGCTGTTGCCATAGGTCCTGCGAACGTTGCCACCGTCTCCATGGCCAAATCGGCGCATGGTCTGTATCCGGCGACCCTGGGACCATCGTCCAGCGTGATTCGTCCTGTTGGCGAGACGCGCAGGTGATGCGAGCCCGGACACACGTACAGACTGCCCGGCTTCATCAACTCGCCCTGTTCTGCTTCCTTCACATTCAGCGGCGAGATCTCCGCAAGCTGTTGGCTGAACTTCGACGTGAACGCTCCTGGCATGTGCTGAATCAGCAACACTGCACCTGGAAAGTTACCTGAAAACTGCGGCACTAATCGCATCAGGGTCTGCGGTCCGCCTGTCGAAGCAGCGACGACTACCACTGGGAACCGCTCTGTCGCCCTTGCTGGAGTCGAAGAAAACACCGGAGCTGCCCCGGGTGCCGGCCCCTTCGCCGAATTTCCGTCTCCGTTGCCGCCGGGACCTATCTTCGCCAGCCCAAGGGTGGCAGTCGTTCCGGCGTCCGCTGTCGAAACATCCGTTGTTGTCGGCCGCATCGCAACGCGCGATGCATTCCTAACTACGCGAACCTTCGACGCCACCTTCAACTTGCGGCATAACTCTGCTCGAACGGTGTTCATGTCCAAATCGATGGCTGCTGAGGGTTTGGTTACGAAATCAATCGCACCCAGTTCCAGTGACTTCAAAGTCGGCTCCGCTCCGTCACGCGACTCCGAACTTACGATCACGATTGGCCGCGGGTTCGTGGACATGATCACTTCCGTTGCCTGAAGTCCATCCACGTGTGGCATGTTGATGTCCATTGTTATGACATCCGGCTTCAGCGTCTCTGCCGCAGATACGGCCTCGCGCCCGTCCCGTGCAGTACCGATCACCTCAAGTTGCGGGTCCGCATTGATGATGCTTTGCAGTACCCGGCACATGAATGCCGAGTCGTCTACAATGAGCACGCGAATTTTCCCCGACTCGCTCATCCCCGTTCCTGCGCTTCCGCGGCCGCTTCAACAGCATGCGGCTGCGCTCCGTTCTCGCCCGCAACCATCCGTTCCGACTCTGCGGCGAAATCCAATTTCGCCGCGCCTATCAACCTGGACACCACTGCTACGAACTGTTCTTCCTGCACTGGTTTCACCAGAAACTCGATTGCACCCTGCTTGATTGCTTTGTCGCGGTGCTTGGCTCCAGCCCTCGACGTCACTACCATGACCGGAATATCTGCGGTCGCGGGATTCTGGCGGAGGTGAGCCATCAACTCGTATCCATTAGTCCGAGGCATCTCGAGATCGGTCACCACCAGATCGCAGCGACTCTGGCTGACGATCTCGAGTGCCTCCAGTCCATCACACGCAAGTCGCACTCGGTACCCAGCTTTCTCAAGCATCCGTCCGACGAACTTGCGCACGCTGATGGAGTCGTCCGCGAGTACCACCACCTTCTCTTCCGGAACCACCTCGATCGCCGCTTTCGGCACTTCACCCGATGCCAATGCACTCGCGCCCGGGAAGAATAGTCTTGCCGCGTTCGCTGCTGTGACGAGAGGCCGCCGCTCAACGGCTTCGCCTGCTATCAGACGATTCACATCAATCATCAGAATCAGGCTGCCGTCCGGCGCAATAGTCACTCCGGGGAACAACTTCACGTTCCGCAGGTACTCGCCAAGATTTTTGATTACGATTTCATCTTTTCGCAGGACTTCTTCTACCACGATGCCAACCTGTCGTCCTGCGACATTTACCAGCACCAGCCGGTAATACCCGTTCAGCGGCTCAATTTCTTCCAGTCCAAGCTGCCGGTCCAGCCGCACGATTTCGGTCACCTGGTCTCGCACCTTGGTCAACAACTTGCTTCCGACTTCTTCGACGTCGCTTTCCTTGATGCGCCTGATCTCTTCCACAAATGCAAGTGGAAATGCGAACACGTTCTTGCCGCACCTTACGAACAGCGCCTGCGAGATGATGAGCGTCAGCGGCACCTTTAGCGTGAATCGAGTCCCAATACCTTTTTGCGACTCAATTTCGATCTCTCCGTTGAGCGCGGTGAGGTTCGCCTTCACAACGTCCAGCCCGACACCTCGGCCAGCGAGTTCGGTCTTATTCGGTGCCGTTGAAAAACCCGGCTGGAATAGCAAATCCTGGAGGTCGCGCTCGCTCAGTCGCTCAGCATCTTCGGGCGCAACGAGTCCGATTTCTACCGCGGTCGCCCGAATTTTCTCGTAATCCAACCCGCGACCATCGTCCTCGACCTCGATGTAGATGTGATTGCCGCGGTGATAAGCGCGCACAAACACATTGCCGTTGTCCGGTTTACCTTGTTCGTACCGCCTCTCAGCGCGCTCGATTCCATGCGCAACTGCGTTACGCACCAGGTGCAACAACGGGTCCGCAATCTGCTGGATGATGTTGTTGTCCAGTTCCGTCTCAGCGCCCGAGAGTTGTAATTCCACTTGCTTGCCGGCGGCTTTGGCGGAGTCACGTACTGTTCGCGAGATTCGCGTGTAAAGGTTCCCGATTGGAACCATGCGAGCGGCGGTGATTTCATCCTGCAGCCGATGCGCCAGTTTGGTGAACTCGTCAATGTCGGAATCGACGCGACGAACAAAGCCGTCGAGTTGCGTGAGAATCTCTGTGATGTCAGCGGAGATTTCCGTCAGCGATCTCGACAGGATGCTGAACTCGTCGTAGCGATCCATTTCGAGTTCGCTGAATTCAGCCAGCGACGAATCGAACTTTTGCGAGTAGCTGGAGTAGCCGCCACGGAACGGAAATGCTTCACCCGGACCCAACCCGTTCACAGCCGCCGCAAACGCGTTTGACCGGAAACCGTCCGGTGCTCCCGGCCCGTACGCTTGCCCATCTTCCACTCGGAGCGACTCGGCCGGGTGAACCCCCGTGATCCTGCTGAATTCGTATTTCTCCTGGAACTCGGTGATCTTGTCCGACATGCGTGCTTTCGAAAAGTTCAGCACGTCTGCCAGTCTCTCCAGTTCCGCCACTCGGCCAAGCATTCGCGTACGGTTAATTACCAGTTCGCCGACCGCGTTCATCATGCGGTCGAGTCGCTCCAGTGCGATTCGAACGGAACGAGATTGCGGGATAGCACTGGGCTCTTTCTTCAGCCCAAGGAGCGGATCCACTTCTCCAAGCGATACCGTCTTCTCCGCAATTGGTGCACTTAAAGCCGCCTCGCTTTTGGCCGATCGGAGTATGGGACCACCGGCAGCAGCCAGAACTGCATCACCCTGAGCGGAGCGGAGGACCTGCGGTTCAACAAGCCTGGAAGTGCTCTCATCCTCAACACAGGCTGGTTGCTGTTGGGTATTTCCGAGGGTTGCGCCATGGATCGCGTCGCGAGGAGCCTGCTGTTCACATGCGGGGAGCACGCTTGGCTCACTGGGGAAGTCCGGCATCGCCGCTGGCACGGTTCGCGCTAGCGAATCGAGAAGCAGGTCTTGCTCGCCGGCGGCAGTCGGTGCCGAATCCGTTGGCTCCTCTATCCGGACCGGTTGGACGAGGTCCGTCAGAACAAGCGGATTCGCTTCCACGTCCACCAGACGCGAGGCAACCACCTGCTCTGTGACTGTATGTGCCTCAGCAGTGGCGGGGGCATCCTCGGTTTCGCATTCGTCCGGCGCCAGACGTCCGATGCGTTCCAGCAGTGTTTTCGTCGTTCGCTGTGCCGTAGCTTCGCTCGGCCACTGCCGGTAGAGGAACTTCTTGAGCGTATCGACCGACTCGAGGCACAGGTCAACGATTTCAGCACTCGGCCTCAGTTCGCCATCACGCAGCCGGCCAATCAAGTCTTCCGCCCGGTGTGCTACGAGTGCGATTCGCGGCAAGCCAACTTGCGCCGCCGATCCCTTAACCGTATGCATCGCCCGGAACAACCGGTGTATGTCTTCGTCTTTTGGATTGGTTTCCAGGGCTAGCAGACACTCCGTCACCGTCTGCAGATGCTCTTCGACTTCGGGGACGAAGAACTCCAGGATTTCTTCGGGCACGTCGCCATCGGGCGGGAGTTCGATTTCGCGAGCAACGGGTTGCCGTTCGTCAAACGGCGGGGGCACCGGTTCAGGATCTGGTGAAACCGGGGCACCAACTGTAGGAGCAATCGGTACCGGCACTGGTTCAGCCGGCAAAGGCACGGATGGAGTATCCACTACCGGCTCCTCAAAGGGCGCAAGAACTGAGACGTCCTCTGTGGCGGCTGGGCTGTGGTCAATCGCCGAAGACTGATGCGCACTTTCTGCCGGAGTGGCTTGTTCGATTTCGCTCGGCAGAGCTTCGCCCGGTTCTCCAGCAGCTATCACGTACTGATCATGAACCAGGGTGGACGCATAGCCGTCCTCAACGTGCTTCGAAGACTCGCTTGCATTAGTTGCAGCCTGCGGTTCCGGCTCAGCGGGCGTTTCCTGCTGATCTTCTCCTGGCTGCTGAAACGCAAATGGATACTTCGCCTTGAATGCTGCAACTTCCTCCACGGCTTCTGCGGAAGTCGTGTTGATCATCCACAAGTCGGACTCGAGGACCGCTACCGCTTCGGAAATGAATTCCACTAACGGGCCGGCTGCGTCAGCACTAATTCCAACGTTTGTTGCGTACTGAAAAATGTGCGCCAGTTTCGCCGCAACTTCAGAAAGCAACGGAAAGCCATACATCCCCGAGGATCCCTTGAGCGTATGTGCCGCTACATACAGACGCTCCAGATCATCTGGCGCCGGATAGGGATCCAACAGGATTCCGCCGTATTCGCGCAGGAACTGCAGATGTTCGCTGGCTTCCTGCAGGAAGACCTCGACGAATTCCTGTCCTGGCGAACTCACTGCGCCACCTCGCCTGCCGGTGCGGGACGCACACTGGTAATGTCGCTCGGCTTTTGGTAGATCCTGCCATCACCGTGAAGGATTGTGTTGAAGCGCACCGGCGCGTTCGCCACCGTTTCAGCGTGCCCCAAGAACAAGAATCCGCCCGGCTCGAGATATTCATGGAAGCGCTGCACCAATGCTGAACGTCGTGCTTCGGAGAAGTAGATCAGCACGTTCATGCAAAAGATGCAGTCGAACCTACCCACATACATGGGCTGCGCAAGGTTCAGCGGAGCAAAGCTGACTAGACTTCGTATGCGCGGCTTCACCATGAACTGTTCGCCCGCTCGAGCGAAATGTGTTTCGACCTGCTTGGGAGTGAGGTTTTTGATATCGCTCGGGGCATACACACCCCGTTCAGCGTGTTGCAGCGCATGACGGCTAATGTCCGTCGCTAGTATCTGGACGTTCCACGCGTCCATGAACTCCAGCGTGTCTGCCAACACCATAGCGATCGAGTAGGGCTCTTCACCCGTAGCGCAACCTGCACTCCAGATACGCAGTTTGCGCGGATTCTCCCAGAACTTTCTCATGTGCAGTTCCGGCAGGACCTTTTTCTGGAGTGCGTCGAAGATATCCGGGTAACGGAAGAACGAAGTTTCTTGCGTTAGCAACCGCTGAAGAAAAGCCTCGTACTCCACGTTCGAAGTTTTGATCACCCTGAGCAAGTCGCTGCCGTGTGCAAGCCGCTTGGCAGCGACATGTTCTCGTACACGGCTGGCGAAGAAACGCTCTCGTGATCCGTCGAAGAGGATACCCGATCGGCTCTCGACCAGCAGACGCACTTCAGCCAACTCATGGTCCGTCACAACGGGGTCGCTCCCCTGCCCGGAACCCCACGTTTGCGCTGTTCCGCTCCCCTGCCCTGCGGCCACCAACCCGCCCGGATTGTTTATCGTGTCACCCATTCGTACCGAAGAACCTGTTTTCGCCTGCTGCGTGCTTCGAGCCTTCGCCTTGACGCATCTACCTCACGCTGGCCACAGCTTTGGCCTGCGTGCCGTTCGCTACCTTGAATTGCGACAGGGCTTCGTTCAACTGCTCGCTGAGTTTCACCATCTGCTCGACCGTCTGTGCCGTTTGCCGTGCACCCTGAGACGTCTGCCTGGTGATGTTCGAGATGATCTGCATGGCATTAGCAACACCTTCCGTGCCACGCACCTGCTGCTTCGAAGCCAACGAGATTTCCTGCACAAGCTCAGCCGACTGCCGTACGACGCTTGAGATGGCTTCCAGCGCTTTGCCGGCCTGGTCAGCCAATCGCGCTCCGACTTCCACTTCCTTCGTGCCTTCTTCCATCACGACCACGGCTTCGTTCGTTTCCGCCTGAATCGCCTTGATCAACGCCGCAATGTCTTTGGTGGCGTTACGCGAGTGTTCGGCGAGTTTGCGGACTTCGTCAGCAACGACTGCGAAGCCACGGCCGGCCTCGCCTGCGCGAGCAGCCTCGATGGCTGCATTCAGCGCCAGCAGGTTCGTCTGCTCCGTGATGTCATTGATTACGTTAATGATTTCGCTGATTTCCAGTGACCGGTCGCCGAGCGATTTGATCTTCTTCGCAGTGGCCTGCACCGAAGCCCGAATGCGTTGCATTCCTTCCAGCGTGTCGCGAACGGCGCGGTTGCCGCTCTCAGCCGCATCCAGTGCGCGACGTGCCGCTTCCGCGCTGGCTTCAGCGTTGTTTGACACCTGCTTCATCGAGACCGTCAGTTCCTCCACGGCGCTTGACGTGTTCGTGATTTCCTGGTCCTGTTGCGTGGCGCCATTCGCCATTTCTTCCGAAGCGACTAGAATTTCGTTCGCACTGCTCGAAACGTCGATGGCAGCCTTGCGCACGCGTTCGAGCACCTTGGCGAAGTTATCGAGCATGTAGTTGACGGAATCCACCACGTTGCCCAATGCGTCCTGCGTCACCTTGCCCCGCAGCGTGAGGTCGCCCCGGGCAATCTGGCTGACGATCGTAAGAAACTCCGTCACCGAACGCTGAAGTTCCTCCTGCGCCTGCTGGTTCGAAGCTGACTTCACGAACCGTTCCGCCGTGCGATTGAGGTTCTGGGCGATAAAGCCAAAGTCATCCTCAGACTCAATCTTCGCCGCAGCCTTGTAGTCGCTTGCGGCCAGCCGTTCGGCAAAATCCGCCAACTCATTGACTGGCTTCACGACACGCCCACTCAGCAGCATGCCGAGCACCGCCGTGACCAACACGGCAACAAACGCTGCGCCGAGGAACTGAAGCCCCGCGGCCTGCGGCAGCGCGCCAAAGTCGAGCACAGACAGGCCCCCGCTCTTAGATCCGGCGGAAAACGCCAGTGCCAGCACCGCCAACAGTGCCACCAAGTTCACCGCAACCAGCAGCCAGATGGTCGAATTCAACCGACCTTTCATACCGACCTCCGCGCAGCGCACGCCGCGCTCACCAATAAACTCGGAATAAGAACTGCTAAATCACCGGCACGCGAAACGCTTCGACTAGTTTCTTCAAGTCAATCGCTAGCGCCAAGCGGTCATCCTGGCGCAACATGCCGCAACAATGGGGGACATCTTTGGGCGCCTCATGCACCAGAAGCGGCTCCCGTGTCGTATAGGTCCCGATAACGTCATCGGCAGCAATGCCGACCCTCAAGTCTCCCCGCTCGCCCTGCGCCGGGATTTTTGCCACCACTACCCTTTTTGGCGGCAGGTCCGGCCTTCGGCCTTCGCTTACGGCGATGTCAATGACAGGCACTATGGATCCGCGCAGATTGAACACGCCCATCAGAAACGGCGGTCCGAGCGGTAGTCGCGTCATTGCCGGCCAATCTACAACTTCTTCAACGTCGAGCACCGCCAGGCAAAATCGCTCGCGCCCAGCGCGAAAAATGCAGTACTGCCGCTCCGGCTCAAGTTGCTCGGGCTGCGTCAGTTCATTCGTATCGGCAATGAGCGCATCACTTTCGAGCAAGTCTCCGGCAGCATCGGAGGCACTCACCGTCTGCCGTCCGGATTTCCATTCTTCCTGCATTCCTCTGCGCCCTCTGCGTGAACTTCCGGTCCTTCTGCGTACTTTCCTTTACGCCGGCAGAAATCTCTGCACTTCGCCGAGCAACTGCGCCGGCGTAAATGGCTTAACGACGTATCCGTCGGCACCCTGCAACTTGCCCCAGAACTTGTCGCTGTCGCCGTCTTTTGAAGTGACCAGCACTACCGGGATCATGTTGTACTCGGGGTTGTTCTTGATCTCACGGCACGCCTGGAATCCATTCCGTTGTGGCATGACAACGTCCATCAGAATCAGACTCGGCCGTTCCATTTCGATCGTCTGTTCCAGCATCGTTGGATCGCTGATCGCTACTGGCCAATAGCCTGCCTGCTCCAGGACGGCTTGCATTAGCCTTATCTCCGCCATCGAATCGTCAACGATTAGTATTTTCTTCAGCGACACAGGGCTCTCCCCGAACTACTCCAACTACACGCACAGCAATTCCCAGACCAGAGATCCTGGCCTCAACGACCTCGCGACCAACTCGCGTAAGCTTCGCTTTTCAGCACCTTACGTCCGCGTCAGCCCGCATACGACGGAGGCGTAGCCGGATGCGAGCGCTTCCTTGTCTCAGACTGAGACCGTTTCTCAGCGATGTTCAATTCTGTCTCAAGTGAAGACATGCGCTGCACAACCTCGTGAATTCGCAGCGCCATCGTGTGAATTGTGTCGATCTGGTCACGCACCTCGACTGTAAACGCACCAGGTTCCAACAGAAGCAGTTCGGCATTGCCAAGCACCGAGGTCAGCGCGTTATTCAGCGTGTGCCGCATCTCGAGCATGTAGCGCCCCAATGTCGCCGCTCCCTCATTCGCAGCGGCTTGCGCTTCAGCCTTTCTCGCCCTCTCGGTTGCATCCACCCTGCGCAGCGCCTCTCCGCTGACTAGAAGCAGTGCTTCCACCCATCCCAGGTAGTCACGCAACACGAGTACCCGCGGATGTTCGTCCCGGACAGTCTTCACCAGTGCGGCATCCCTGATCACCGCAATGACCGGCTTGGCGTCTTCGAGTTTCGTCAGGGCGGTGAGCATCACCTCAGTCCGTACTCCGCCAACGATAGCTACGTCATAGGGCGCGCTTACAGAACCATCTACCACCGCACTGCTCACTACGGTGAACGCGGGGACGCTCCGCTCCGTCATCCACCGGTTCACGATCGTCCGTGAAAATTCCACTTCATCGGAAATGATCAGTACTGTCGGCTGCTTCATCACGTTCTCAGTGTCAGTTCTCAGGTATGACGGCGAGCTGCAATGCGTACGATTGGCCTGCTCGCCTCCGCTTTCTTACGTCTTCACGATCCAGTTCTTGACCGGACGCATGAAGCGGGCCGCAACGGCTGTTCGCCCGCTGTGATACTGCACTCCGATCACGAACACGTCGGTTTCCAGCGATCCGTCTGTGTTCGTAATCGTCAGTTGGTCCGCAAACTCTAATGGCAACGACGAAGCAAACAGCACCTCGTTGGGTGTGCCGTATTCGATAACTGTGGTCTCGGTGAGCCCAACCCCGCCGACCTCGCCACCCGTCACCCGCACTGGAATCCGCACCGGCGTGGCATCGGGAAAGAACTCCGCCAGCCTGGCGACAATCGACTGTGCCGCTATTCCAGACGCAACACTCTGCAGGTCCCCGCCGTGGGACATTACCATCTCTCCCGCGGGCGCTCCTTCGCGCCGCGAATTAACAGCGGTCTCTTGAGACACCGGCAACTCTCCAACTTGACTTGTCTACGCGCCCATTTCTGTCGGCGGAACGCTGCGAGGGCACGAAGAACCGGATACATCCTGTGCAAGCCGGGAACCAAAGTGGCAGGTCAGGACTAAGATGCTGATTTTGTGCCACTTACGGTGTTTCGGCACTCGTTCAGTGAACGTTTGATTCTCACCTTGAAACAGCCGGGTCTCAGCGAAGTGGGTTGTGTCTCACGTCAGGTGGTGGTGCGAACCGGCTTCAGTGTGAGAACAAGCCTTCGCGATTCGTCCGACGAAGTTGAAGGCTTGAGGCGCGTAGGCGTGGAGCGCTATTGCAAAGCATGACATCCAATTGCACTGATGATTCGTACGCGTGATGCCCTCCCCCTTCGTCTTGGGTTCCCGGTTAAGGTGCTGGGCAAGCCGGGGCTGAAAAGCAACGACTCTCGACGCTGGCAAAATGAGCCTCATCTGAAGTTCTCACTAGCGTACTTGAGCGAGATTTTCGCTTACCTTGAAGCGGCCGACATACGCATGTACCGGATGTCCTCCGACCTGGCGCCCTACGCGACTCATCCGGACATGCCGCAGTTCCATAAGCAGGTACGGGAGTGCTCGCAGCAGTTGAGAGATATCGGCACTCGTGCGCGCAAGTTGGGCTTTCGGCTGTCGTTCCACCCTTCTCAGTACGTCGTCATCAACAGCCCTGACGAGGGACTCGTAAAGAGGAGCGCGTTGGACCTGGAAAGTCAGGCCGAAATGCTGGACTGCATGGAACTGGGTCCCGAGGCTGTTGTCGTCATTCACGTAGGTGGCACATACGGTGACCGGCGCACTGGTTGCGAACGCTGGGTGCGAAGCTACGAAGTCCTACCGCGACACGCGCGTTCCCGTCTGGTGCTTGAGAACGATGACCTGCGTTACAGCGCAGCCGACGTCCTCTGGATCCACGAACAGACAGGCGTGCGGCTCATCTTCGATTACCAGCACTTTTGGTGTAACAACCCTGAAGGGCTGGAACTGCGCCCCACTTTGGAGCGATTCTTGCGCACATGGCCTCGCGGCGTTCGCCCGAAGGTGCACTTTTCGTCTCCCAACACTGCCATGCGCGAAATTGAAAAAAAGAACGCAGACGGAAAGAAAGAGATCGGCTATCAGCAGCCGATCTGGACCGGCCACGCCGATTTCACCAACCCATTCGAGTTCGCCACCTTTATGCGCGCCATGAACGGCCTTGAGTTCGACGTAATGCTGGAGAGCAAATCGAAGGATTTGGCACTCCTGCGTCTGCGAAAAGATCTGCCTCGATATGCGGCCGATGTCGCAGTAAGGTTCGGGCTAGTCACTCAGGAGAAATCGTTGCAGACCGCCTGAACGTTGCTGTGCCGAAATGAGGTTGGCGGCGACAGCCTAATGCATAGATCCTTCGCTGGGCTCAGGATGACGCGGCTGCTCAAGGCGGTTTCGAAGGTACGCACCGCGAGCATACCTCACCCGTTCTGCGCCTGCGCCCCGTCCAGGCCCAGCTCCCCTGCCTTTGCTTTCATAGCCTCGATGCAGAATGCGATGTGTTCTTCCAGTTCGACTCCGAGTTCGGCGGCGCCCTTGATGATGTCATCACGGCTGACGCTGCGGGCGAAGGCTTTGTCTTTCATCTTCTTGCGAACTGATTTTGCGTCCACCTCGGCGAGTGACTTGGAGGGCTTCACCAGGGCGACGGCGGTGATGAAGCCGGCCAGTTCGTCGCAGGCGAAGAGGGTTTTCTCAAGAAGCGACTCGCGCCGAACGCCGGAATAGTCGGCGTGCGACATGATCGCCCTGCGAATTTCTTCGGGGTAGCCACGCTCTTTCAGGATCTCGTTTCCCTTAAATGGATGATCTTCCGCGGAGGGATACTTCTCGTAGTCGAAGTCGTGGATCAGGCCGACCACGCCCCACTTCTCTTCATCTTCGCCGTACTTTCGGGCGTACGCGCGGACGCAGGCTTCCACGGCCAAAGCGTGCTTGCGGAGGCTCTCGGATTGGGTGAATTCAGTCAGCAGATCCCAGGCGGCTCGACGGTCCATTTCTTTCTTTCTCCGGGTTTCTTCCGGTCTTTTTGGGTTTTTCTGGATTGTTCCCGACAATTCTAAGGGTTTCAACGAAAAAACACTTGACTTCTAATGTTCTTACCCTAAAATCCGCTACAGCTTGCATTTGACAAGTGCAAGTGTAGATGCCCCGCTCTGGCATCTCCCAAACCGCATGGCTACTACTCTCGCACCCGTGGATGCACGGGAAGTTGTGAGATGTGACCACTGTCATCTAGTTCAGTTCCGTACTAACAACGGACTTTGCCGCAGGTGCCATGCGTCCCTCGATCCGGATGAACCGGAAATTCTGGCGCCAGAACCTGTAGCGCTACCCGTTTCTGAAAACACGGGGACATCCGCGCTTCAGGTAGCCGCCGCAATCCGCAGTCTCAGGCAGCGTAGCGGTATGAGCCAGCGCCAACTCGCTATGCGCATGAATGTACCCCGGACCTATGTGTCCAAAATCGAAAATGAGAAGGCCACGCCGACCTTGTCGTCTATAGAACGGCTTGCACAGGCGCTGAATGTAAGCGTGCCGGAACTGCTCAGCGGAGCCAGCGGCCGCGACACCGAGGTTCGCGACCTCCTCAAGGACGACTTCATTGCCGAGATCGTGCCCTACCTGTCGCAACTGAACGGAATGCAGTTGACCAGCGTTCTTTCGCAGGTACGTGACATGAGCCTGCACATCAGGAGAACCGCGTAGAGCTTAGAGTTTCGCGTCCAAAACAGCGAACCCGGCGTCAATCGCGCCGGGTTTGTTATTTAGAGACCTCAAGGGGTATATCTCTCTAGAACCTGAACGTAAGTTGTGCCTGCAAGGTCCTCGGCGCCACAAAGTGCGTTCCGCTGAAGGTTGACAGGAAGTTGTAAAGCGCAACCTTGTTTGTGAGGTTAAGCGCGCTCAGTTGCAGGTCCCACGTATAGCGGTCGCCACGGAACAGATTGTCCATTCCCATGGCCAAATCGAACAGGTGCCGCGGCGCGATGCGGGGCGGGTTTTTGTCATCATCTGCCGTGCCCGGTGCTGGAATGCGGACGCGGGTCGCCCCGAAGTCCGGCGACGAGCAGGACCGGATAGGTGAAGTCGGCGTGGCGAATGTGTTCCCGAGATCGAGGCCGATTTGCGCCTGCTGATTCCCCGTAAACGTCAGTGCGGTTTCGAGATCGGGCACCTCGCCAGCAACCAGTCCGCTTTCGTACCTCCAAGTGAAACCGATCCACGGCGCCTTCCTGCTGAACTGGTACTGCAAATGGGTCGTTTGCTGGAATGCCTGGTCGTGATCGATGCGGAACACGGTGGCATCGACGGGCGAGTTGAACAGAATGCCGCCGATTTCAGGTCCAAAAAATCGCGACCGGGTGTGACCAAGAACCGAGTATGCGGTCAGCCCGCGGTAGGACGGAAAGTTGACACGCATCGACACGCCATCAATCTTCGACTTGCGCCACTGAATTGGGAAAGCTAATGGCGTGTTCAGGATCGTGTCGAAATCGTAGTCGCCAGTTGTGAACTTCCAGAAGTAGTCGCCTGTGACGACTAGTCTTGATCCGAACGCCTGCTGGAATCCGACGTTGAAATGATTACGGCGCGCCGGGGTGATGGGGTTCTCGCCGAAGGCCCCGGACGCCAGCCCACCTAGCCCGGTCGAACTCGAAACGATTAGGTTCTCGTTATAAGGAGTAAGAAAGACCCGCCCGTAAGCAGCACGGAGAACGGTGCCGGTTCTGGCGATCGTATAGGCAAGCCCAATACGCGGCTGCACGCCGGACGCCTGAGTCAGGCCGTTGTAGTTGTCGCCACGCAGGCCGAGCATGACGTCCCAAGGTCCAAGTCTGAGCGTGTCTTGAGCGTAGAAGGCCACCTGCTTGATGTCGGTCCTTCCACGGAAGCGAAACGTCGAACCGCCGCGCGTCAAATCGATTGGCAACAGTCCGGGTTCGAAAGCCTCGTTCGGAACAAGACCCGCTGTTACGCAACGCGCTGTATCGGCCACGCCCGGAGGGGCCACCGGTACGCCGGCTGCATCGGCGCAGGGCGAGTTGAATGTCGGATCCGTTATGCCAATGCCAAAACGTTCTGACAGGAAAGTATGCGAAAACTGCCCTCCGATCTTCGCGTTGTGAATGCCTTTCACATAGGATAGGTCCGCCTTGAACCCCGCGTTGGTGAGCCTTCGGCCTTGTGAAAGCGTTACAGGCTGATCTGAGAACACGTCGGCGCTCGGGTAGTACGAAACCCTGTCCTGCCGAACGTAGGCACCCGTAATGAGTAACGTGTTCGGGTTGAACTGGTGTGTCCAACTCGGTGCAATGTTGAAAGACTTGAGTTGCTGGCGCTGGTCCTGTCCCGCCGCCTGCTGGTCGTACGTGTTCGGAACCTGGAACCACGACCTTGCGACCGACAGGTTGAGGTGCAACATGTCGGTATCACCTAGCTGGTAGTCAATGTGGTCCAGAATGCTCTGCGAGTTCCCTTTCGCGTGCAGCGGACGGAATTCCGGCGTGTCCAGGAAGCGATCACTGTTGGCGCCGCTCACAGAAAGAAAATTGCCGAAGTTCGTCCCACCCATCCCGAAGTTCAAGTCGACGTTGGAAGTTCCAAACGAGCTATAGCCAGTTGTCAGGCTTCCGGTCGGCCTCGTCAGGCCAACACCCGACTTGGTCGACGTGCGGACTATCAGGCTGGCTTTGTCTCCAAATTCCGCTGGCGCCACGCCGCTGATGACCTCCATGGAGGCAATCGCGTCCGGAGAGAGCTGGTTCGAGAACACCCTGCTTTGCTGGTCCGAAATCGACTGATTGTCGAGCGTGAAAGTTGTGTCGGCGTGCTCACCAAGGGGATGGAACATACCGTTCGAGTCAGCTACGACTCCGGGAGTGGCCAGCGCGACGATGGAACTCAAAGGCGATCCGGAATGCTGAACCGGTAGCTTCGAGATGAGTTCATGGCTCACGTCGGTATGCGCGACCGGCGTGCTTTCGATCAGGTCTTCAGAACCGCCCTCGACGGTAATGGCGGTCTTCGCTGTTCCCACTTCCATTGTGATCGGCAGGCTAATCGGTACCGCAGAGCGCACGTCGAGGTCTTTCGACACCGATGCGAACCCCGGCGCGGTCACGCTAACGTGGTAGTGATTGAAGGGGACCTGACGAATGAGGTAGCGACCGTTCGCGTCAGTCGTGGCGGAACTGCTGAACCCCGTTACCGGGTTTGACAAGGCTACAGTGGCATTAGGAACAACGGCTCCAGTCGGATCTGTGACCACACCCTGAATTGTCCCGGAACTAACCAGCGATTGCGCGGGCGCCGCCGCAACGGCTGACAACGACGTCAATACACTAGAAGCAACTAAATACAACAGCACAGGGCCAATAGCCCGATGGATACTCATGATTGCGATTCTCCATATGCGAAGACGAAATTCGTGCCGGATTCCGGCGGTTTGGGTTTCGTCAGGCCTGTGGAGGTGGGCGTACCGAAAGCGCAAAAGTGAGCAGGTGGGCGTGGGATCTGATGTGCTCCGGCGGAAGTTGCCGGTCGTTGAAAGTTGCGGCAAAAGCCGTAGTAGCTGCGGATGCAAATGCCGGCGAGTGCGCCGCCACGCAAAGAGTACACGCGGAATGCGAAACGGAGCGGCCAGGAGCTGACTCGCTTACACCGTCGTCAGGTGAGACAAGTGCGACTGGGTGGGTGTGAGCGACCTCCGCGACCGAGGCGAAAGCAAACAGGAGTATGCACAAAACGGTGAAAACCGTCTTCGCTGCTCCGGGTTTGCATTTACCGTTCCACATTGCACTAGATTGGATGCGCAACTAAGGTCCGCACGTACAAACCTTTTGTATCACACTACAAAACGCGAAAGCTCAGAAGCGGCATCTCACAAACGTGAACCGCTCGATTGCAAGTTACCCCACCCTGTGTTAGGTTCAGCTATTCAAAGAGGTTAGCATTGCGCGTAAGCATACCTGAAGGCTTGGATCGCAAAGCGGCTGAGGTGTATTCCAAGCTTGATCCGGCACGCCTTCCGCACCACATTGCCATCATCATGGACGGCAACGGCCGGTGGGCCAAACGTCGCCACCTCCCACGTGTGGCCGGTCACCGCGCTGGCGCCGAAGCAGTCAGATCGACTGTCGAGACGGCTGCGCGAATCGGAATTCCCGCTCTGACGCTATATGCGTTCTCCGAGGAGAACTGGAAGAAACGCCCGAGGACTGAAGTTGCATTCTTGATGGAGCTTCTGAAGCGCTACCTGAAGCAAGAAGTCCCCACCCTCAATGGTAACAACATTCGTTTGAATTACATCGGGCGCCAGCACGAGCTTCCACCGGACGTTCAGGACCGTATGAACTGGGCCCGCGAAGCCACGGCCAAAAATACGGGCATGGTATTGACGCTGGCGCTGAACTATAGCGCCCGCACCGAGATCATGGACGCCTTCCAGTCCATCGTAGAAGCTGCCATGAACAACGGCGGAATGACGCATGTCCAGCTAACAGAGGACATCGTTAGCCGGAACCTATACACCGGATCTTTGCCCGAACTGGATTTCGTCATCCGCACCAGCGGCGAGATGCGTCTTAGCAACTTCCTGCTCTGGCAGGTCGCTTACGCTGAGATTTTTGTCACGAACATGCTTTGGCCGGATTTCCGTGGCGTACACCTGCTGGAGGCCATCGGCGAGTTTCAGAGACGCGAACGCCGTTATGGCGGACTCCCTGAGAGCGAGACAGACCGGGCTGAAATTGCTGGCAAGCCCGAGACCACGAAAGCCGCGCACCTGACCGCTAAATGAAACGTGTCGCAACGGCTGTTGCACTCATACCTATAGTTCTGGTCCTGATCCTGCGTGCACCGCAACCGCTGCTTGCTGCAGTGGTTGCGGCAGTCGCAGTGCTTACTGTCCGCGAAATGCTTCAGTTGAGCGAGCGTTACGGCGTGCAGCCACTGCGCTGGCCAACTTATGCACTCGTCGTGCTGGTGTTCGCTGCGGTTGCTGTCGGACGCGGTACGCCATCCACCCAAGAGATAGCCATACTGCTCGGGACGGGCGTACTGTGCGCGTTTGCGCCCTTCGTGTTCGCCACCTTTGCAATGCCGCGACAGGATCTGCGAACCGCGTTCCCGGCTGGTGCAGTGAGTGTATTCGCCCTCACCTCGGTCGCCTTACCGCTTGCGTTCCTCGTGCAATTGCGCGGAATGTGGGTGGCGGCAGTGCCGGGCACCATCTGGATACTGTACCTGCTCGCAATCGTCTGGTCCGGCGACACATTTGCGATGTACGCGGGCAAGGCATTTGGGCGGCACAAGATGTCTCCGCGAATCTCTCCGGGCAAGACATGGGAGGGCGCTGCGGCATCGCTGATTGGCAGCGTTGCGGTTGGTACATTCGTGTACTCGAAGGCTTACGCGATCAGCACCGGGCTGGAGCGCATAAGTCTTATCGATCCCGACCAGGCGTATCGAAACGTGTTCGAACCTACAAATCTCGCGCCAATCATCCTGCTCAGCGCGTTCATCAATATCGCAGCGCAACTCGGCGACCTAGTCGAGTCGCTGATTAAGCGGGGAGCGGGCGTGAAAGACTCCGGTTCGTTACTCCCGGGTCATGGCGGGATGTACGATCGCATCGATGCCTTGCTATTCGCCGCGCCGGTATTGTGGGTATACGCCGTGCTGCACGTGCTTTACGCAGGTAACTGACTTTCGCGAGGTACTCGCATTACCTGCGCGATACAATGAAGCCGACTCATGAAGAACATTGCTATCCTCGGCTCCACTGGCTCCATTGGCCGCAGCACCCTGAGTGTTGTCGATTCATTCCCGGACCGCTTTCGGGTCGTATCGCTCGCAGCGGGGAACAATCTTGATGCCGTCTTCGAGCAGGCTTTTAAATGGAAGCCCCTCGTAGTTTCGGTTGCCAAGGAAGAAAATTCCCACGAGCTTCGAACCAGGCTGGAGCACGCCGGACTGGGAGACATTGAGGTCCTGAGCGGAGCGGAAGGCAGTGTTCGTGTAGCTACTCATCCGCAGGTGGATTTCGTTGTTAGTGCCATCGTGGGCGTCGCAGGACTTGAAGCCACCTACGAAGCCGTGAAGGCTGGTAAGAGCATCGGTTTGGCTAATAAGGAATGCCTTGTGGCAGCCGGCGAACTCATCACCGCCGAAGCCCGCCGCCACGGCAAACCCCTGTTGCCGATCGATAGCGAACACAATGCTGTGCATCAATGCATGCGCGGTGGCATTTCAGCAGAAGTCGACCGTGTGTGGTTGACGGCCTCAGGAGGCCCGTTTCGTAACACCCCTCTTGCCGACTTTGAGAACATCACGGTGGAGCAGGCTTTAAACCATCCAACGTGGAAGATGGGCAAACGGATCACGATCGATTCCGCGACAATGATGAACAAGGGCTTTGAGGTAATCGAGGCTTGTCGTCTGTTCGATGTTCCCCCAAGCCGGGTCGAAGTCGTGGTGCATCCCCAGTCGACGATTCATTCTATGGTCGAATTTGTGGACGGCAGCATACTTGCACAGCTCTCGGTAACAGACATGAGACTGCCCATTCTGTATGCGCTGACGTGGCCCGACCGTATTCCTTCAGACCTGAGGTTCTCGATATCTAACCTCCGACATCTGGACTTCTGCCCTCCAGATATGGAAAAGTTTCCATGTCTTCGGCTTGCTTACGAGTCGGCCGAGGCGGGCGGGGCCAAGACCATCGCCCTCAACGCGGCGGACGAGGTGGCAGTCGCAGCCTTTCTCGACCAGAAAATCGGATTTCAGGACATACCTCGAGTGATTGGCTCGGTAGTTAAAGAAACTGAGGCGATCAAACCTGAATCTATAAAGAGGGTATTGGCTCTGGATTCCGAAGCTCGATTGAGAGCAGCGGAAGCCGTTCTAAACCTGTCACGCAGTGCTGTCTCGCACCGGTGATCATTAGCCCGGAGTAGATTAGGTTTTTCATGCAAGCTTTCCTCACCAGTGTTATCGCCATGGCGGTTGTGCTCGGGATCATGATCGTGGTCCACGAGTTCGGCCATTTTGCGGCTGCCAAGCTGCTGGGTGTCAGGGTCGACGTCTTTTCCGTCGGATTCGGCAAGCGTCTGTTCGGATGGCGACGCGGTGAAACCGACTACCGCCTTTCGGCGATTCCGCTCGGTGGTTACGTGAAGATGGCCGGCGAGAATCCGATGGACCAGCGGACAGGCGACCCGGCAGAGTTCATGGCGCACCCGCGTTGGCATCGGTTCATTATCGTCGCGGCTGGCCCATTCATGAACATTGCCCTAGCTGTGGGCCTGTTGACGGGTGTCTTCATGGTGCATTATGAGCACCCTGTTTACCTCGACCAACCCGCCGTAATCGGCTGGGTTCTTGAGGGTTCGCCTGCCGACAAGGCCGGCATTCAACCCGGTGACCGCATCGTCCGAATTGGAAAGTTCCAGAACCCGACGTGGGAGGACGTCCTCCCGGAAGTGGTTCTCAGCCCTAATCAGCCGGTCAACATGGCCGTGCAGCGCGGCAACCAGATCCTGGATAAGACCGTCGTTCCAACTCCAGTCGGCCGGGAGCAGTTCGGCAGCCCGGGGTGGCTGCCAGATCAGCCCAACACCATTACTGAACTGGATTCCGGCATGCCGGCGCAACAGGCGGGCCTGAAGAACGGTGACGTGATAGCCGCCGTCAACGGCATTCCCATGAAGTCCATGCCCGCGGTCGCTCGGTACATTCAGGAGAACGGAGAAAAGCCGGTCGAGGTAACAGCCTTCCGCGACGGAAAGCAGCTCACGTTTACCGTGAAACCGATGCCGAGCGAAGTGGATGGTGAGAAGCGTTTTCGAATCGGCATTCGGTCCGATCCGCAAAAAGTTGTTAAGCTTCCTTTCACCAGAGCGTTTGCCAAGTCCATCGAGCAGAACAAGAGAAATTCGCTTCTGATACTCGAACTTGTGCAGAAGATGGTGCGCCGGCAGGTTTCGATGAAGCAAGTCGAAGGGCCAATCGGGATCGCTCGCGCCTCCGGAGAAGCCGCCCGGCAGCCGGGTTGGACGCCGCTGTTGCTGCTCATGGCTGCGATTAGTCTGAACCTCGGCATCTTTAACCTGTTCCCGATTCCGATACTTGACGGCGGAGTGATCTTGCTGCTGATCGTCGAGAGTGTGATGGGGCGAGACATCAGCCAGCCGATAAAGGAGCGCATTTACCAGGCCGCATTTGTCTTCCTGGTGCTGTTTGCCGTGATGGTTATCTACAACGACTTGGTCAAGACCATCCCCGGCCTGAGTCAGAGGCTACCGTAGGTTCAACGAGGGCGCCTTGCCCTTCCGAAATTTGCCGCGGACGTGCAGCTATCCTCGCACGTGTCCGCGGCAAATGCATGTTTGCCGCGTGCTAGACTACTTTGTTCTCCGCGTTGCTGGTGATACGCGGCAGGCTTTCACATGGCAGAGATTGAGCGTAGAAACTCGGTTCCCGTTCGCATCGGTAACGTCGTCATTGGCGGGAACGCCCCCGTTGTTGTCCAATCGATGACAAACACGGATACCGCTGACGCGGCATCCACGGTGAAGCAGGTTGCCGCACTGGCGCGCGCGGGGTCGGAACTCGTTCGAGTGACCGTGAACAACGACGCGGCGGCGGAAGCTCTTCCGCAGATCGTGGATGAACTCGCGGTACAGGGTATCACTGTTCCAATCATCGGGGACTTTCACTACAACGGACACATTTTGCTTAAGAAGTACCCCGCCTGCGCCCGCGCTCTAGCCAAATACCGCATCAACCCGGGCAACGTAAGTGTCGGGCGAAAAGACGATGAGAACTTCCGAACGATGATCGAGGTGGCAATCGAGAATGATAAGCCAGTTCGCATTGGCGTGAATTGGGGTTCTCTTGACCAGCAATTGCTAGCCCGCATGATGGACGAGAATGCCCGTCTCAGCCATCCGAAGGAAGCGCGGGACGTGATGATGGAGGCCATGGTCCAGAGCGCGCTGCGCTCGGCGGAGTTGGCTGAGAAGTACGGGTTGGGACGCGATCACATAATCCTCAGCGCCAAAGTCAGCGGCGTACAGGACCTTATCGATGTCTATCGCGCGCTGGCATCTCGTTGCGACTACGCGCTTCACCTCGGGTTAACCGAGGCGGGGATGGGAGCAAAAGGTATCGTGGCTTCTACAGCCGGCCTCAGCGTTTTGCTACAGGAAGGTATTGGCGACACAATCCGCGTGTCGCTCACGCCTGCTCCCGGTGGCGATCGAACCGAAGAGGTTCTTGTCGCGCAACAAATCCTGCAGTCGATGGGGATGCGCAGTTTCATTCCGCAAGTCACCGCTTGCCCGGGTTGCGGACGCACCACCAGCACCTTCTTCCAGGAATTGGCCGAACAGATTCAGACCTACATTCACGAGAATATGCCGGTATGGCGCGAGAAATACTCCGGCGTGGAAGAAATGAAGGTTGCGGTGATGGGCTGCATTGTGAACGGCCCTGGAGAGTCGAAGCATGCCAACATCGGCATATCACTTCCCGGCACCTTCGAGGAACCGAAAGCGCCAGTGTTTGTCGACGGACGCCTGATGACCACGCTCAAGGGCGACCACATCGTCAGTGAGTTCATCACGATTCTGAATGACTATGTTGACTCGCACTACGCGAAAGCGGAAGCGCCCGTCAACTCCATCTCGTAGCCCATTTCAAGATCAAAGCAGACGGGGCAGCACCCCGTCTACTTTCGCCGCCGCTGTCAGATAAGGCGCCAGTCTCGCACGGTTCGCTTACTCGCCGCTCACATGCTCAACAGCGCAAAAGCAGCCCAAAACCAGATTGCGAATCCCGCGGAGTTGAGCGTAACGCGAATGTACGGATTGTCGATAATCCAGTTGTACTTCGCATCCATAACTTGCCACCTCAGCCTTTCTGCCCCATTCTGCTACGTTTGACGTCCCTGTCGCCGGAACGTTATCGCCTCTGCCTTGCTGTTCCGCGGCCCGCTTTCCTTAGCGGGGACGTTCTGGGCTTCAGATACGGAGGGTGCGGCAAGTAAGTTCCATTATGTTTTGCAGATAAATAACGACGGCTGTTACGGACGGAGAGAAAACGTCTCGGACTGAACGATCTCGCGTAGGTCGGGATACTTCTGAACAAGTGTTTCCGGCGCTTTTACCGGCTTGTTGGTGATCATATGCTTGAGTTCAAGCGCGTTCACAGCGGCTTTACCTTGAAAGTGATTGTTAGCCACAACGAACGTTACGTCTGCTTTCTTGGCGACATTCTCGACCTTGCTTTTCCATCCTGCTAACTCTTTCGTCGTATAAAGGTAGTTATATCGATCTTCGCTCTTCTCGTGCTCGAACCACTGGTCGTAATTGCGTCCGTGAAGCCGAATGTATCCAATCTTCGAAGTTACGTGCTCGGTCGGCCGCAGCGATCTGCCGAGCTTCGGTTGATCGATGTTACAGAAGGCGACGCCCTTCTCCGCGAAGTAGCTGAGGATGTTTTCGTTACTCCAGCTATCGTGACGCACTTCTACCACGAGCGGGTATTCCCGGAAGCGCTGTAGCATGGTTTCGAGATAGTCGCGGTTTTCGTTCGTGTTCTTGAACGACACCGGGAACTGCGCGAGCAAGGCACCTAGTCGCCCTTCGGCAGCTATAGAATCCAACCCAGCTTTCGCAAGTGACTCATCCTCAGCGGTCGCCCTGATTGTTTCCGCCGAAGTCGATTGCAGAACAGCGATCGGCGAGTGAGTGAAAGCCTTGTTGAGCTTCGCCGTAAAAACAAAACGCGGGTTGACCGTGGCAGCCTTTCGACACCATAACTTTCCCCACTCCGGTCGAATATGCCCGTAGAACGAGGTGTTGATTTCGATAAGGTCGAAGTATTGCGCGAGATATTCAACCGGGTGCTGCTGCCTCTTCAACTGTGCCGGATAGACGATACCTTCCCAGTCTTTGTAGGACCAACCAGCCGTACCAATGAGCACATGGTCGGCGATGTCGGTCATATCGAAAGATTGAGTTGCCAAACTCACGGTGCACTCCGAAGACTACATTCCTTCCTTTGACGACTTCGCGAAAAATGTCATCACTGCCCAGTACACGCCGCTCGGATACGTCGGTGTCCGTTCAAAACACACCCCCACCGCATAGCTTCCAAGTTCGTCACTGGTGCGAAAACGTGTGACATTGTCGGGAAGCTTTTCCGGTTCGGTCAAAGTGAACGCCACTACGTAACGCGCATTGCCTTTCACGCTGCAAGCGTTGAGTTCATCGTTGTGCGCCATCGAGCAAGCCTCATCACGCAGAGACGCAATTGCTCTGCGGACGAGCGACGTCTGGCCAGCTTGCCGCCTCAATCTATCGAAGTTCCGCGCGATTTCATCCTCGACCTCTGACGCACTGGATTCCGGCAGACGATGCGCGAAGTTCTGGACGACGTAGTAGTAGCCATCGTGCTTGACGGCGGCAATGCCCACCGCATTGTAATCAGGACTGAGGATGTTGGCCCGATGAGGAGGAGAGTGCATCAAGCCGATATGCACGCCTTCAATTTCCGCATCATAGGCGACGTTTTCAGCGGAGCGGTCCAACCTCACCGAGGTTTTTGCCAGCCGCTGCCGAAGGGACGGTTCTCCCGAGAATTGGTGAGAGAGCTGCTTCTTCTCTGCCATCAAATGCGCGTGTCCCAATGCAGCCTGCGCCAGTCGAGCGTCCCACTCCAGCGGTGCGCGACCCTGTTTCGCACGCTCCTGATTCAACAGGCGGAAGAGGTCCCGCGCGCCGCTCTCGTCCGGTTTACCAGCTGGATTTGCAGCCACACCGACGGAAGCAGCAGCGACGCAGAAGATCACCAGGGCCACGGCAGTCCGTGAAGCAAGCGCAAAAAGATTGCGATGTATCGGAATTTTCCTCACCTTTATTCAGATGTAAGACAAAACACTACTTTTGTTTGCCGCCGTGAGACTCTAAACTTTTCTGCCGACGGAGAATAGCACAATGATAGTAGCCATAGTGGCCGGTCTTTTCGGCTTGATAATCGGCGGCCTAATAGCCTGGCTCGTATCGCGTTCCGGATCAGCGGCGTTGCAAGAACGCGTATTGCAGGCAGAACAACAGCTTACCGCAACACGCGCTGCCGTTGCTGCAGCCGAAGCTGCGACCGCACGGCAGCTCGATCTTAACTCCAAGCTGCAGGCCGAGACTGCCGGGCTTCGCTCCACGTTGGAGCACGAGCGCAAAGCGGCGGAGGAGAAGCTTGCGCTCGTGACTCGGGCCAGTGAGGAGTTGAAGAACTCGTTCCAGGCACTCGCTGCCGAAGCTCTCAAAAGTAACAACCAGTCGTTCTTAGCGCTTGCAACGCAGAACCTCAAAACTTTTCAGCAACAAGCGCAGGGTGATCTCGAGCAACGGCAGAAAGCGGTCGAGAACCTTGTCGCGCCCTTGAAGGAGTCGCTCGGCAAGGTCGATCAGCAGATCCAGCAGATGGAGAAGGCGCGCAGCGAGGCTTATGGAGGTCTCGTACAGCAAGTTCGATCGCTGATCACGTCTCAGGAGAAGCTCCAGGCCGAAACCGGCAACCTGGTCAAGGCATTGCGGACGCCCAACGTGCGCGGGCGATGGGGTGAGATCCAGTTACGCCGCGTGGTCGAGATCGCCGGAATGATCAACTACTGCGACTTCGAGGAGCAAGCAAGCGTCTCGACCATCGATGGCCGCCTGCGGCCCGATCTTGTCGTGCACCTGCCCGGTGGCAAGCACGTCATCGTCGATGCCAAGACGCCTCTCTCTGCCTATCTGGAAGCCTGCGAGACACAAGACGAAGCTGTACGCACAGCCCTGCTGAAGAAGCATGCGGACCAGGTGGCCGGCCATATGGCGAACCTAAGCTGCAAGGCATATTGGGATCAGTTCCAGCCTGCGCCGGAATTTGTGGTGATGTTCTTGCCCGGCGAGACGTTCTTCAGCGCCGCCCTGGAACAGAATCCCGGACTCATCGAACAGGGCGTGAACCAACGCGTGATTCCGGCGTCACCGACAACGTTAATCGCGTTGCTCCGCGCGGTGGCGTACGGTTGGCAGCAGGAGACCATCGCACAGAACGCGCAGAAAATCGCGAACCTCGGCCGTGATTTGTACGACAGACTGTGTAAACTCGCCAATCATATGGAAGGTCTGGGCAAGAATCTCGATCGCGCCGTCGAACACTTCAACAAAGCTGTCGGTACGATGGAAAGTCGCGTCTTCGCTCCCGCCCGTAAGTTCGCAGATTTGGGAACGGCGGCAAAAGAAGAACTGCCGGAGGTATCGCAGATCGAGAAGACTGCGCGTCGACTCCAATCGTCAGACTGGGACCACAGCGACGACACCAGCCGTTCCGAGAACGAGCCTTTGACTCTAGCGGCTTCGAGCAGCAACGATTGACCGAGTCTCTTTGCACGAAGCAAGACCCGAGCCTCGCTCGGGTCATCTTTTTCGGTGTTGAAGCGGTCCGATGCTAGCGACGACGGAACTGTCGATCGTGCTTCTGGCGATAGATCTGTCGAGAAAGCCGGTTCTGCTGATGGTAACTCTTGCGCGCTCTCGTGCCGTGAATCTGCCATCCGCCTTCATCCCACGGATTCTTCGATTCAGGCGTGCCTCTCGGCGCTCGAGTCTCGCTGCTTCGGCCGCGGTCAGAGATCCGCTGCGGATGCCCTGCGCAATGCGTTGCTGCTGCATTTCTCGCCGCTGGCTGATGGTGGCGTGCCTTCTTGCCGGCGGCTGTCCCGGCGATATCGCTTGCGCCGCCAAGGTCGGAATCGTTAATGCGAAGGACGCCAGTGCGAGTACAACTCTAGTGAGTTTCATTGCTCTTCCTGTGACCTGTCGTGATTTGATCTCGACGGCGCGCCCCGTTTCGATTCACTCGTCTGAACCCGACGCCTAAAGGAATGTTGCGGAAGTTTCGCCGCACGTGTTCAGTCCAAAGGGATCAGGACCGCTGGCATAGGCGAAGCCGCGCACTTCAGAATTGTCGCGGCACTGCGAGGCCGGCTCGTCTTGAAGCCTTACAACCCCGCTTCTATGCGCGACCGAGGGTCGAGATAGTCGCGTAGGGCGTCTCCAATGAAGTTGAACGACAGCACGGCAAACATCACCGCGATAGCGGGAAAGAGTACGAGGTGCGGCGCGTCGAACAGATGCGATCTGCCATCGTTGAGCATCGAACCCCAACTTGCGGTTGGAGGAGGAACGCCGAGACCAAGGAAACTCATCGTTGCCTCAGCGAGAACCGCACCGGCCATACCGATTGCGGCTTGAACGATGACCGGCTGAATGATGTTTGGCAGGATATGCCGCGTGATGACGCGCCAATCACTTGCGCCCAGCGCTCGCGCCGCCTCAACGAATTCCCTCTCGCGTGCAGCCAACACCTGACCGCGAACCAGCCGGGCATAACCGACCCAACCACCGATTGAAAGTGCCAGGATCAGGTTGAAGATGCCAGGCCCGAGAAAAGCGACGAATGCTATCGCCAACAGGATTCCCGGAAAAGACAGGAACGCGTTCATCACCACTACATTGACGAAGCGGTCCACCTTGCCGCCGTAGTATCCCGCGATGGATCCGACAATGAGGCCAAGCAGCAGCGAAGCAGCGACCACGCTCGCGCCCACTAACATCGATATGCGCGCGCCGAAGATGATCCGGGAAAAAATGTCGCGCCCGAGTTCGTCCGTTCCAAACCAGTGCGCTGCAGATGACGGGCTGAGGCGGCTGGCAAGATCGATGCGTGCCGGGTCCTGAGGTGCGAGCCATGGCGCGAACACGGCAAAGGACACAAACACGAGGACAAGCACGACTCCCGCCGCTGCGAGTGGATTGCGCTTGGCTTCGCGCATAATTCTGGGCCGCACCTGTGCGAGCGTAGCCATGACTATTGCCTGATCCTCGGGTTAACGACTGAATAAACCAAGTCGGTCAGAAAGTTGACGGCCACGTAAGTGAGTCCGATAACGAGAATGCAGCCTTGCACGAGGTAGTAATCGCGATTGGCAATAGCCTGCACAGTGAGGCGCCCAATACCGGGCCAGGAAAAGATGGTTTCTGTGACAATGGCGCCAGCCAGCATCGCGCCGAACTGAAGGCCGAGGACGGTTACCACCGGAATCATCGCATTGCGCAGTGCGTGCCGATAAACGACACTCCGCTCGGACAAGCCCTTCGCTCGTGCCGTACGAATGTAGTCCTGGCCTAGTTCCTCGAGCATCGCTGTACGCACCATGCGCGTCAGAATGGCAGCCAGCGCGCCGCCGAGGGTGATCGCCGGCAAAACGAGGTGCGCCATCGTCCCCGACCCTGAAACTGGCAAGACTCCCATATGAATGGCGAAAAACAGGATCAGAATTGGACCGAGAGCGAAGTTCGGGAACGACAGCCCAAGCAGGCTTACAAAACTGATGGCTCGGTCATCCCATCGATTGCGCCGCCTCGCCGACCTGACACCGGCAGGCACTGACAGCAATATGGCCACGCCAAGTGCGGCGAACGTCAGCTTCATCGTGAAGGGATAGCGTTCGGAGATAATGCTTGATACCTTCTGGTTGAACCGCAGGGATTGGCCAAGGTCTCCCCGCAGGACGCCTTTCCAGTAATTCACATACTGCTCACCAATCGGCACATCGAGTCCGTACTGATGACGTGCCGCTTCTATATCGGCGCTAGCGGCACCCTCCCCGAGCATCTGCTGGATTGGGTCGCCGGGCACAAAGTGGATCAGCAAGAACACCACCGAAACGACCAGCCAAACGACAGGGATGGTGTAGAGGAGGCGAGTTGTTAGGTATCGGAGCAAAAATGCGGTTTATACAATTTCAGAAATCAGGATTCCCCACCGACGCTAAGCAGGTTCTCCCCTGCTGCCAGCATGACGCATATGGCTGCTTGACTTCAAGACTTAGCGGCTGACTTTTTCGGCTGAGTCCGCATCTGCCGTTCGCGGCGCCAGGTCTATTTTCACACGCGCTATGCGGTGACCGTCCATCTCCTCAACCGTATATCGACGGCCATCGTACTCGAAGCACTCACCGCCACGTGGAATGCGCTGCAATTGCGTCAGTACGAACCCTGCGAGCGTCTCAAAACCCTCGTCCCGCGGCAGTCGAAGCTGGTACTGGGTTTCGAGGTCACGAATCGGAACCGAGCCTTCGAACACCATCGTCGTTGCACCTGGAGCCAGCGGTTGGGGTGTTATGTCGAACTCGTCTTCAATCTCACCAACGATCTGCTCCAGCACGTCTTCTACCGTGACGACTCCGGCAGTCGATCCAAACTCGTCGACTACGACAGCTAGATGTCTTTTGCGCTGCTTGAACTCTGTTAGCAGTTCGGTCAGGACCTTGGTTTCCGGTATAACCAGGACATCTCGCATGATGTGGCGAACCTGCATTCTAGAAAGCCGCGCGGAAGCCGTTGCGTCAGATTTCATCAAGAGACGCAGCCGCATCCATCGCGTCAGGTCCTTGGAATAGAGCAAACCGACAATGTGCTCGGGCCCGCGTTGCGGATCGTAGACCGGCACGCGCGAATGTTGTTCTTCCACCACGCGGGTCAGCGCTTCTTCCAGACTTAAATCCGCTGGGAGCGAAAAAATGTTTGGCCTGGCCACCATGATCTCGCGAACCGTGATGTTGCTCAGTTCCAGCGAGTGGATGATCATCTCCTCCTGCGATTGCGACAGTAACCCATATCGCCGGGTCGCTGTGACGATCAGCTTGATTTCCTCTGGCGAGTGGATTCCGCCATGACCAGCATCCCGCATCCCGAAGATCTTCAGAACTCCGCGTGCCGAGTTTGTCATGACGTATAGGAATGGCGTTGCCAGCCTCATAAAGACGTCCATCGGACCGGCGATGGCAAGCGCAACTTGTTCCGCGCGCTGCAAGGCGACTGTCTTCGGCACCACTTCGCCGAGTATGACGTGGAGGTAGGTGATGAGGGTAAACGCGATTACAACCGCGCCCGTGTGCGCATATATGCCGGCATGCGGAAGGTGCTCAAACAGCGGGTGCAGCAGGTTCGCGAGGGCGGGCTCGCCGATCCAGCCGAGCGCGAGGCTCGCCAGCGTTATGCCGAACTGAACGCCATTCAATACGCTGTCCAGCTGGTGCTGGAGCTTCTGCACTGTTCTGGCGCCGATCCGGCGCGCTTCAATGAGCTGCTGGATTCGCGTATCGCGCACGCTGACGAGGGCAAATTCCGCCGCGACGAAGAAGGCGTTTGCCGCCACTAAAAGGATTACGGCCAGCAGGCGCAGCAGGACGTAGGTAGCCATGAAATAAAAATTCTAACACCCGGGTGCACTGCTTTCCTCCGGCCGCCATTTACCGATTAGCAAACTCATCGACCACCCAATTAGAGCTCACCAGCCACCATAACTTCTGTCCTATGACTTTCCATAGGACAACCAACCCCACGCTCCTGAAACTTGTAGCGTAGGTCGAGGTACCAGCTCATGTTGATTGAAAACAAGGTGACTTAAAGCTACATCTACTCTGGCCAGCAACTTGCAAGTACCCGGGCACACCGATTTCCCTGGAAAGTTCAACTTTAGGAATTAGCTAGAAAGAGGAGGCTTTAATGTCTCACAGGTTCCGGCTCAGCCGGATCTTCGCAGTGGTTCTGGCCATCCTGCTGGCAGCGGGGGCGCTGCCAGCTCAGACCAGCCGCGGCACAGTCAGCGGTATCGTTACCGACCAGACTGGAGCGGTTGTAGCGAACGCAAAAGTGGTCCTAACGCAAGTGGAAACGAATGCCGTTCGCGACACCGTCACGAATGGTGCTGGGTTGTACCGCTTTGACGCGGTGAACCTTGGAACCTACGTCGTGAAGGTAACCGCACCCGGCTTCGCGAACGCCGAAACTCACGGGCTTGTCGTTCGCGCTAACCAGACCTCCAGCATGGATTTCCAGTTGCAGGTCGGCAACACCAGCGAGACGCTTGAGGTCGCAGCGACCGCTTCATCCGTTGCGCTACAAACAGATGAGCAACTCCGCGGCCGCAACATCGAACCGCAAGCGTTGGCGAACCTTCCTATTACCGGGCAGAACTCGCTGAACCTGATGACGCTGGTTCCGGGCATTGTACCCACCAATATGAGCGGTGGCGGCAGCCTCGACAGCGGCATCGGATCGGTGAACGGCTCGCGTCCGCGCGCCAACAACTTCATGCTCGACGGCGTAGAGAACAACGACATCTCTGTTGCCGGCCCGGCGATAACCCTTACCAACAACGACGCTCTACAGGAAGTATCCGTTCAGACTTCGAACTTCAGCGCTGAATTCGGTCGCTCAGGTGGCGCAGTCATCAACCAGATCACCAAGTCCGGCACGAACAACCTGCACGGTACGGCTGCATGGGTTTATCGTTCGCAGCGATTGAACGCCAGCAGCTTCGACCAGCGCTACTCCTATTACCAGGGCGGCGGCAAAGCCGACGGCGATCCTCTAAAGCCGTCTTTCCTCGAGCATATTCCTGCTTTCACAGTAGGAGGCCCGGTTTACATCCCCGGCGTTTACAACGGCAAAGACAAAACCTTCTTCTTCGTAGCGGGTCAGTGGGATCGCCTGAATAATGGCGCATACCAGAGGATCGTTACTGCCCCAACTGCAAATGGCGTTGCGACGTTGCAAGCTCTGGCCGCGACCTGCCCGAACGCACGACTGTACCTCAACCTGATGGGCGGACAGGTTGCAACGATCGCCGACGGCGCCACAGACATCTCGGTTCCGCAAGCGGTTTACGACAAACTCGTGGCAGATGGCGTTACGCCAACGTGTACGGCCGGAACCGCCAACCCGACGAGAGCGGGAATGAACTTCGAATACGGGTCCACAACCCGCGCCGTACCTCGCCTCTACGCTGGCAATACCATTCAGGCTCGTGTGGACCACATCCTGTCCGAGAAGCATCAGCTCAGCTTCCGGTTCTTGCAGTCCCCAGGCAGCTACAAGGGCATCTACGCCCTGGGTGTCCAGCCCGAGTTCGACGCTGGATATTTGTCCAAGAGCTACACTGGCGCGATCACGGATACGTACGTGATCTCCTCGCACGTTACCAACGAGCTGCGCCTGAACTACGCGCGCGTCGCTGTGGACTGGCCCTTAATGGCTGCTCCGGGTAGCCTCGGCGCAACCCACCCCACGATCGCAATAACCGGTTTCACCACCATGGGCACCAGCGCCAGCTATCCGCAGGGTCGTACGTTCAACAACTACGAACTGCAGGACACCATGACCTGGATTCACGGCAAGCACACCTTCCGTTTTGGCCTGGACGTGAACAAACAGATCGCCCGTCAGAGTGCTCCAGTCACGACCCGTGGCGCACTCACATACGCGGACGCCACCTCGCCACTCGGCACGACGTTTGCATTTGCCAACTTCCTCGACGACTTCTCTGGCACGGGTCTGAACACTGTTTCAAGACAGTTCGGCACGCCTGTGTATCATCCGACCACGACCCGTCAGTCTTACTTCATTCAGGACTCGTGGAAGGCTACCCCGCAACTGACGTTGAACTTCGGCCTTCGCTACGACCTCTTCGGTCAGCCAGCGAATGGGAATTTCCCGTATCCAGCGGTTTCGATGGACCCGGCAAACTTCCCGAACAAGGCTGAGATTCCTGTCGACAAGAACAACTTCGGCCCGAACTTCGGCTTCTCTTACAACCCCCAATGGGGCTTCTTTAGCGACGGCAAAACCGTCATTCGCGGCGGCTTCCAGATTGGTTATGACGGCTGGTATAACAACCTCCTGTCGAACATGGCCGCTGGCGCACCTAACAACCCAACCAACGTGGCTTACAACGGTGTGGCCAATTCGGCTACGCCCCGTGGTCAGGTCGGCATCTACAACGTGAGATTCCCGACGTTAACAGCTGCGGCGTTCAACCCTCTGGCGGATTCGGCGAGCCAATTCACGCCGAACATTCGCAACCCGTACACGATGCGTTGGTCGTTTGGCGTGCAGCGCGAAACCCGTTGGGGCATGCTGGTCGATCTGTCCTATGTTGGCTCCGTCGGGCGCAAGCTGTTCATCAGCCGCGAACTGAATCCGGTTATGCCCAGAGCTGACGGAACCGCGGGAACCCGCATGTTCCCGACTATGGGTAGCCGCACGGTCCGTGACTCGGCTGCAAACTCGAACTACAACTCGCTTCAGCTCGACGTTCGCAGCAAGGCGAAAGAAACCGTCCTGGGCGGTGTGACTTTCACCTCCTCCTACACTTGGTCGCACAACCTGGACGTGCAGAGCGAAACTTTCGCCACTTCGGGTCAGCAGAGCGCTTACGCGTCGTCTCGCTGGCTCGCTCTGCAGGACCTCAACATCGATTACGGAAACTCCGATCTCGACCGACGTCACCGCTGGGTCACGTCCTTGATTTGGGACATCCGTGGTCCGAAGCACGGATTCTTGGGGCAGGCTTTCGGCGGTTGGTCCATTACGGCTGCAATTCCCGTGATGTCCGGCACGCCGTTTAGCGTCTCGAACAACTACGATCGCGATGGCGACGGATCGGCGGTTGCAGACCGTCCAAACATTGGCAACACCAGAATGCCTATCTGGACGCGCGCTTTGATCTCGACCACAGCTCAGAACTGCGCGTCTGGCCTGTGGAACCCGGATGCTAAGGGTTGCACCACGGCTGACCAGGTGTACTGGGTTCAGGCCAAGGGTGCGCCGAACGAGAAAACTGCTCGCAGGAACAACGTGTTCTCGGAGGGCGCCATTTACGCCGACGTCAACGTCATGAAGAAATTCCGCGTTACGGAAGGGTTCAACCTCGAAGCTCGAGCGGAAATCTTCAACATCGGCAACAACATGAACTTCAACTATGCTCCGACCGGACTGAATGGCTACGGTCTGCGCATCACTCAGCCCGCAGGTCGGTTCATGCCTTGGCAGGAATCGGACTATTACACGAGCCCCGGCAACCGAACGATGCGCCTGCAGTTGAAGGCCATTTTCTAGAACTTTTCTTGCTGCACTTTGGGGAGGGCTCAGCCCTCCCCTCTTTTTTGTGAGAAGCCAGCTTCTCCGAGCGGATTACCCACCCGCAGATTTCCATTCCGTCGCTTTCCTTTTCCCCTCTTCTCGGTCTAAACGCAAGGATTCGGGGAAACAGCTCAACCACCCATAAAAAATTGCGAAGTTGCGGGAACCATTTGAGGCTGCCGCTCGTAACAGAACACAGGCGCTGAGAGCCTGACCGTCGCGCATGGATGTGGCGGCATTGAATTCAGGAGGCAGAACGTGGCTAACGGCAATGGCAACGGAAAAAAGAAACGGAGAAATCGCCTTTTCGTTATCGGCGGGTCGATCCTCGGCATTCTGGTTTTGGTAGTTATCGTTGCGGCGATGACCAGCGGTGGCACGAAGATTGATCCGTCGAAGCTGGGCAAAGTCGAAAAGGGCGATCTTGCCAAGAGCGTCGTCGCCACCGGCAAAGTCGAGCCAATCACGAAGGTCGAAATTAAGTCGAAGGCCAGCGGTATCGTCAAGAAGCTCTACATCGAAGCTGGTGACCGGGTGAAGAAAGGCCATGTTCTGGCCGAACTCGACCGCGACGAGATTCTTGCCAGTGTCCGTTCACAGGAAGCCCAGTTGCAGTCATCGCAGGCCAACCTGAGCGCAGCCGAAGCCGACTTGAAGCGCGCCGAAGTTGACGCCCAAGGGCCGGACATACCCATGCTGAAACGGGCGTACGAGCGCGCCGTCAACATGCGTAAAGAGGGCGTGGTTTCCGACTCTGCGCTCGACGAGGCGCAGAAGGCCTACGAGCTCGCGCTCAACAAACAGAATGTCGCCCGCGCGCAACTGGTGGTTAACAAAGCGAAAGTCGCTCAGGCCCGCGCCGATGTGCAGCGCCAGACCGCGAACTTGGCTCAGCTTAAAGAACAATTGAACTACACAACGATTGTTGCTCCGATGGATGGCATCATCCTCTCGCGCGACGTTGAGGTGGGCGACGCCGTCAGCTCGATCCTCGTGATGGGATCGGCCGCCACGTTGGTAATGACCGTCGGCGATACGAGCGAAGTCTACGTAAAGGGTAAAGTGGATGAAAGCGACATCGGTAAGGTCTATCTGAACCAACCGGCTCGCATTAAAGTCGAGTCCTTCAAGGACAAGACCTTCAATGGCAAAGTGACGAGAATCTCGCCGATGGGCACCGAGAAGGACAACGTCACAACGTTTGAAGTGCGCGTGTCCATCATCAACCCCGGCGGCGAGTTGAAAGCGGCGATGACCGCAAACGCGGAAATCATTCTGGAAGAACACAAGAACGTATTGCAGATCCCGGAAGGCGCGCTGATCTACGACAAGGACAAGAAAGCCTCGGTTGAAGTTCCCGACCCCAAGGCCAAGGACGGCAAGAAGAAGGTCCCGGTGCAGGTTGGAATTTCAAACGGCGCCAAAGCTGAAGTCCTGGCAGGTCTGAAGGAAGGCGATCAGGTAGTTCTTCAGTAAAGTTGCTTCATCCGTTAGCCTCTCGGAAAAATCACTACGGCGGGCCGAACCTGGCCCGCCTTTTTCGTGTTCTGCTAGCGGTTGTCTGAGCGAACATCGAGGTCACGACGCGCAACCTGAGCTGTCGGCGATTCCTTCCGCTTGTTCTTGAATGCGTAGAAAACCGCTAGTAATGGTGGAGCCAGAAGAAGACCCCAAAACGGAAAGAAGAAGGCCATAACCAGCGGCACAAGTATCGATGCCCAGATGGGCACCTTGGCCGTACGCTTCATGAGGTAGGGCTGAAAGAGAAATCCGTCAACCACGACCACCACGGCGTAAAGAATTAAGACGTAGATCATGTGCTCCCAGCCCAGGATGAACAGGGCTGTGAGAGCGGGTCCGATCAACGTAAGTACCGGGCCGAAGTGCGGTATGAACTGCAGCAAGAAGGCCAAGAACGCCCACAGCGGCGCAAAAGGAACGCGGATGATCAGCAACCCGACAAGCCAGAGAACTCCAACCGCGAGCGCGTCCTGGGACTGCGCGATGAACCAATTCTTAAGCGCCGTGCCAGTTGTCCTGAGATGATCGTTATATTCCACGTTTGCTTAGATTAGAGAAGTGGCTCTAGAGATTACAACGTGAACTCGAACCCCACAAACACGTACGCCACCGGCTCAGTCGAAACTGATAAACTCGTTGTAGCTCGACTCCGAGGTTAATGAACGTATGAAGACCGGCATCATCATCTTTCCTGGCTCAAACTGCGACTATGACGCATTCTGGGCGGTGAAGGAACTGGCACACCAGCCTGCCACGTTCCTCTGGCATGATACGCACGACCTGCAGAACTGCGACCTGATCATCGTGCCGGGCGGCTTCTCATATGGAGACTACCTGCGGACCGGAGCTATCGCCAAGTTTTCGCCCGTCATGGATTCAGTGCGACAATTTGCCGAAAGCGGCGGATTGGTTATGGGCATCTGCAATGGTTTTCAGATCCTCTGCGAAGCCGGTCTGTTACCGGGTGCATTGATGCGCAATGCTGGGCTTAAATACATTTGCCGCACCGTGCACGTTCGTGTCGAGAATACGGATACGCCGTTCACCAATGCGTGCCGCCCCGGTGAAGTTTTGCAGATCCCGATCGGCCACATGGAAGGCAACTACACCTGCGACGCAGCAACGCTCGAGGAACTTAAGCGCGATAACCGCATCGTGTTCCGCTACGTCAACGAGCAAGGAGAACCGACACCCGAGGCGAATCCGAACGGCTCTCTCGATAACATCGCTGGAATCTGCTCGCCGGGACGCAACGTACTCGGCATGATGCCGCACCCCGAGCGCAACAGCGAAGCACTGCTCGGCAACGCTGATGGGTTCAAGATCTTCCAGTCGCTCGTGAGCGCGATGGCCGCGAAGTAGCAATGCTCCTTGTGATGTGAAAAGACCCGAGCTGCGCCTCGGGTCTTTTCTTTGCTACAAAGGTTGCAGGGCATACTCCCTAGCTGGCCGGAGAAGGTGCGCGATGAAAGTCGATCCCGGCCTTAGCCAGCCTTGCACAAACGCCATCCTCGAACGGCTGATCCGTCATTCCCTCGAGGTTGATCGCCACGTTCGCTAGCGCGCTGTAAACGGCAGCATTCGCGAGCGCGGTCGCACTGGTCAGGTCGGAGGCCATCTTCGGGTTAGTGATCGGCCGTAGCTGCTCGACGATCGCCTCGACTCGTTTCGATTTCTCAACCACGCTCAGTGGAACCTCGATAGCCTGTTTGAGCGCGGCGGAGATCAGCGCGTCACCATCGGTCGAAGTCTTCGCAGCTTTGTACGCGGCCACCACTGACCTGTATGACTCGGCGTCCGCGTCAACAGCGGCTTTGAGTTCCTCGCGCAGCGTCGCCAACTCAGCCAGCACTTCGCTCAGCTGCGTTTCGTACTGAAGGTAGTTCTTCTTGCCGCGCGACATGCCCGCCACCATGGCACCCAGTGCCGCGGCCATTGCGCCTGTCGCAGCGGCTGCGCTGCCTCCGCCGGGAGCGGCCGTCGGTGCAGCCAGTTGCTCGATGAAAGGCTCGACTCCGGCACGCAGTCCGCCCACGGCCATCTTTCCGCCCATCACGGCAGCGAGCCGGTTTTCCAGAATCATCGATGAGTCGAAGTTCTCTACTTGCAAAAACCACTCGGCCGCGTCCTCGAGAGCCTTCTTCGGGATCAGACCGACGATCTCGCTCGACAACGGCATAACCCCGTAACGCGCCGCTTCCCTCTTCACGAACTCGAACACGCGGGCGATCGGCGTCTGGTCGGTGTCGGTCAGGTTCATCGACACTTGTGCCAGTCCGCGTACCGGAATGCCCATGCCCTTGACGTAACGCAGACCGCCGTTGGAGAAGCGCACTGCCTTGCCGATCTTCTTGGCGACCTCGACGTCGCTCGTATTCAGGTAAACGTTGTAGGCGACCAGGAACTTGCGCGCACCAACCACCGTTGCGCCCGCCGTCGGATGCACGCGCGGCTCGCCAAAATCGGGCATGCGGTCAGGGTTGGTCGCGATCTCCGCGCGAATGCCTTCGAACTGCCCGCGCCGGATGTTCTCCAAGTTCTGCCGCTCAGGGCGCTGCGCCGCCGCTTCATACAGATAAACGGGAATTTGATAGCGCTTCCACATCTCCGCACCGACGTGCTTCGCCATCTGCACGCAGTCTTCGAGCGTGACGCCCTCGATCGGGATGAACGGCACCACATCCGTCGCTCCCATGCGCGGGTGTGCTCCCGTGTGGGTGTTGAGGTCAATTGACTCGGCAGCCTTGCCCACGCCGCGCAGCACGGCCTCCATGATCGGCTCACGCTCGCCGACCAGAGTGATTACGCAACGGTTGTGATCGGCATCCATCTCGCGGTCGAGCAGATAGACGCCATCCATCTTCATCGCTTCAACAATGGCATCAACTTTGGCCTTGTCACGGCCTTCGGAAAAGTTCGGAACACATTCCACCAGTGTGCGCACGCGTTCGTCTCCACGGGGATATAAGGACTAAGAAGGATATAAGGGCGCGAAGGCGGGGGCAAGAGCCGTGAGAGATGGCCAAGACAGTGTTTCAGTCTTCTTTTCGCAATTTCGCGCTGTATCGGAACCATTGAACTGCGGAGACGCACATCAAAGTCCATCCGATGGCCTTGAGCAAGACGGCACCGAGCGCGATGGCATGCGAGGTATTCTCGTGAGCGTGCAGGTAATAAGCTCCGGCGCGAAAACCAGCGCTAAGGCCGATCAGTCCAAGTGCGATTCTCAGCAGTGGCTCAGTTGCAGAAATCGCGATCCAGAAAACAAGGACAGCGAGAACAACTGTGTGAACTGAAGCGTCTTTCGTCAACTCTCCCTGAGCAAGCTGTTTGAAACTGTTTACGGACAGAACCGCTGAGGCGACAACGAGGATGGCCATTCCGGTCGTGGTTGTCCAGTCGCTGTCTATGATCACGTAGCGCTTAATCATGCCGCCTCGCTCTTGAGCCTTTTACTTGAACCACGAGTACCCCACCCTGAACAGCAGCGCCGCATTGATGCCCGGATTGTGATCGCCCAGGCTTGCGTTCGAAACATGCGTCACGTGTCCGCTAAATGTGATTGCGTGATTGTTCTTCAGGAATACATGCGCTCCGAACGCCCCGCCCGGCGTGAAGTTGACATTGCTGGTGTCGGGGAACGGAACGTCTTTACGGGTAACGAGTAAGCCACCTTCCGCCGAGAAGAACGGTACGATGCGCTTGCCACGGGTGAAATTCCACGTAAGCACGACGGGATTAAAGCTGTAACCGTAAACGCGCTGTCGCCTGCCGGTCAGGACGTAGGCCACCTTGCTCGGATCTTCTGCCGCGGGGAACGCGATCGCCTCCGGCTGGTAGGTCATGTAGAGAGGGATCACATCGGCGGCAAACTCAAAATTGCCGCGAAAGAAACCGGCACCTTTCTCACCTGTCAGCACTTTGCCTACGCGCACGCCTGCGTTGAAAAATTTCCAGTCGGTACGCTGTCGCAGTCCCAACCCGCCGCCCACCCAAGGCGTGATCTCGAAGGGTCGCCTGCTGAACGTATCGTGAGCAAAGTCTTGTGCGAAAGCAACAGAAGCAAACAGCACGAGGGCAACCATGCCGAACTTGCGCATGACACTCCTTGCAGCTAAGAAGTAGGCAACAACCTAGCAGTTCTGTGTCCTTTGGAACAACAAAAAAGCCGCCTGCTGAGCAAGCGGCTTTCATGAGAGTTGTCTGGCCTTTTGCGCCTGACGCCCTGCGATACACAGGCACATCGGCGCAGGCGGTTACGCCATTGCTTCCATCTGCTCTTCGTCCATGTCGAAATTCGAGTAAACGTGCTGTACGTCGTCCTGATCTTCGAGCGCTTCGAGCAGGCGGATCATGGTGTTCGCGCTCTGCCCTTCCAGCTTGATGTAGTTCTGCGGGACCATGGCCACTTCGGCAACCTCGGGCTTTACGCCGGCGTTCTTCACGGCCTCAAGCACGGCTTCGTACGCCGAGGGGTCTGTCAGGATTTCCCAGTTGTCGCCGTCGTCGCGCAGATCTTCACCGCCGGCTTCAAGGATGATGTTCATCAGGTCATCTTCCTTAGCAGCGGACTTCGGTACCACGATCGAGCCCTTCTTATGGAACATCCACGACACAGACCCCGCTTCGCCCATGTTCCCGCCGTACTTTCCGAAGGCGTGGCGAATCTCGCTGACCGTGCGGTTGCGGTTGTCGGTCGAGAGATCCACCAGCACGGCCACTCCGCCCGGCCCGTAACCTTCCAGCATAAACTCTTCGTAGTTGACGCCCGGCAGTTCGCCGGTGCCGCGCTGGATCGCGCGCTTGATATTATCGGCCGGCATGTTCTCGGCTTTGGCCGCCGCGATCGCCGTGCGCAAACGCGGGTTCTTTTCAGGATCACCACCGCCCTTCGCGGCCATGGTGATTTCCTTTATTAGTCGAGTAAAAATCTTGCCGCGCTTCGCATCGAGCGCGCCCTTCTTGTGCTTAATGGTTGCCCATTTTGAATGGCCAGACATGTCCAGACCTCTCCAATGCCGGAAAATTGTCCTCGGGTCGAGAACTAATTAATGACGTCCTATAATGCACGCGAACGGGAATTATACCATGCTGATTCAGCGGGTTGCGGCTCTCGGCGACAGCGCACTGGTCGCTTTCGGCACCGGATAGCAGGGGTCGAAGCCAACTCCGTACGCCACCCGACCTCTTTCGCGGCGCTGAACAGTGCTACGACTGCCGACTTGCTTTCTGAGTCATCTCCAAAATAATCTGCAAGTTCGTCGAGGCTCCTCGATCTAATGGCAAGGAGTGACAATGAAAGCTCAATTCCTCATGTTGTTCGCCATCGTGATTGCCGCCACTTCCTTCGCGCAGCAACCGCCAACGGTTACTGTCCAGCCCGATACGTTGTACGTCGGAGCCGATGGCCGTTTCGAAGCCGCGCCGGACACAGCGCTCGTCCAGTTCAACATCTCCACCCAGGAATTGTCATCGAAGGCGGCCTACGACCGGGGCGCGCGTGCCGCCGAGCAGATCCGCGAAGTGTTGCGAAAAAACGGCATTGACGTCAAACAGGCGGAGATCGGCTTCTTCTCGCTAACTCCCGTGTATGACTATCGCAATCCGAAGCGAAAGCTCATCGCCTACCGCGTTAACAGCAGCGTAACTCTGAAGCTGAGAGACTTTTCCAAGGTCGGGCCGATAGTCCAGCAACTCGGGGACATCGACGTTACCGAAAATCAGACTGTGAGCTACACACTCGAAAACATTGACGCGGCGAAGGTTCGAGCGGTCGAAGACGCGTTCCAGCGTGCGCGGGCCGAAGCTGCGGCACTTGCCCGAGCTGGAGGCCGAGTGCTGGGCGAGCTCTCCTTTGCTTCCGTCGATACGTTTGAGCCGGTCCGCCCGCTTCCGCAGGCAATGTACAAAGCTTCGAGAACCATGGAAGCCACTGCTGCCGACATGGCTGCGGCGCCTCCAACGTCGGAGTTTACGCCGCAACAGATACAGGTGACCGCACACGTCAATGCGCTATTTACTTTGAGGTAAGGCCGCCGCGTAAGCAGCTACGAGCCTCACGGCTTGCCACTCACGCCATCAGCGACGCACTTGGGCACATGTATCGGCCCGATCAGTGCCCACGTGCAACTCTGGTGACGCTTTCACTGGTACACTGGCCGGTTATGGCGATACGCACGATATTCACCATGGCTGAGGACTGCGCTCATGGCGTGCGCCAGGGCTGGTTCGAGTTTGTCCGCGATTACGGCACCGTAGCTGAAAGGCTCGTTGCGCACTACTTCCCGACGTTAGCTTCCGAAACAGGCATGCGTCGTCGGACGGTGTTTGCCCGCGCTAATGCCGACGACAATGCATGGTTTAGATCGCTCGCTTTTGCCAATGAACGGGAGTTCGCGATGGCTTTTCGCGAACTGGTCCTCGCGTACGGCCGCTCGTCTGTCCGGCTTCCAGTGCTTCAATTTTCAGCAGACGATCTCGCTCGAGCCCCAGACGGTCTTGCGCTCATTCAGCGGCAGCTCTTTTGGGTATTTCTAAAGGGGTGGAGCGTCGACGAGGCTTCTGCCATGATCACGAACGCGGCAGCGACAGCCAAGGAAGCGAGAATCTTGGCTGACGACAGGATCCACGCTCTCGCAGACGGCGATAGTTCTATGGCGCACTGTGCTACCACGCTTCGAGCGATGGAGTTGGCCGAATCGGCGCGCACGCCCGACTGCCTCTCGTGGAAGACCATGGACAACATCATCAACGGCCAAATCTCGTGGCGCGATCGTGACAATGCAGAACGTCACGCGTCCGGCTGCATTCATTGTCTAAACTCGTTCACAGCTTTCCAGGAGATGATCTGGTTGCGCAAGGAAGCACAGCCGTTACCCGAGACCGAAATTGAGCAAGTAGTTCAGGGGCTGCGCCTCCAGGAGCGGAAAGGACTGTTCTCTCGCCTGCTCGCGAAGAATCGTGCGTCCTGAGAAGTCATCGAATCCGCGATTCGTCCACCAGAACGTCTCGCTGCAAGACCATTTCCATCGACGTGCCTGACTCTAGCGTCACGTCTCCGCCTCGCGAAAGAAGCCCTATGGCTAAGCCCGTTGCAGCGCCGATTCCGCCACCGATACCTGCACCTCTGGCACCCCGGGTAGCAATGGCACCGATCGCGGCACCCTGAGCCGCACTCTTGCCAACTTCGGCAGCATCCTTGCCCTTTTCCCCCTCGTGCCGAATCGTACCTTCCGGGTCGCTGACTTGCGACTTTTCCGAATCGGCCCGCTCCACGGAACCGGGCAACGAAACGGTGTAACCGCTGGGGAAAACCATCATGGTGAAATGGAAAAGCACTTCGGCACGGCCCTTCACGCGGCCGGCCCGCTGCAGGCTGCTGATGCGGCCCTGTACGTAAGTGCCGACAGGAATGAGAATTCGGTTGTCGAGCGCGACTGGAAATGTGGTCTCGGCGTAAACCCTGTCCCCCACGCGTGCGCTCTTTGTTGAGACCGCATTCTTTAGTTGCATGGGAATGCGGGTACCTGCCGGAATAACGCGTTTGCCTGGCAGGAGCTTTGAAGACTTACTCGCTGCAGCAGGAGCCGTCTGCTCGGTCGCGTTGCGAACAGTGACTGCCGGCTCTTGTGCCAAGAGCAGCAACGAAGTGGTCAGAACAACTGCCAAAGCAGCCCACGCTCGCATTCACCCTCCTTAGGGCCCCTGATTGGCCAGACTAAAGATGCTAGGAACCCGCTTCCCTGCTGAAAGTCGCCTTTTCTATTTCGCCGGTTGAGCTACGCCTTTAGGCGACCAGGTATCGATGATGACTTTAGCCATACGCGCGATCAGCAACTCGGCCTCGTTCTCCATGGTCCAGGACTGATCCTTGTTGTCCCACGTGAAAGCCGAGATGACCAGCGGTCCATTTTTCGTATAGACCAGCGCCACGTCGTTGCGAACGTCGTCGAGCGCGCCAAGCTTATCGGCGATGGCTGATGGGTGTTCCGTCGTGTCCGATGACTCAATGTAGTGCGGAATCATGTTGCGATAATCCTGGCTCTTCATGATGTCGATCATGGTTGTGCACAGATCTTTGTCACCCAGGTCGCATCGGTGGAGGCTGGCGATCGCCTCTCCCATTTCACGAGCCGTCGTCTTTCCCAAACCAAACTTCTTGTAGTCGTCCGGGAGCGGGGCGTCTTTCGGGTCAACTGGCTTGAATACTTTCTTGTACAGGTGCGTATTTTTCAAACCCATGGCCGCGATGCGCTCGTTCACTGCATTCACGCCCAACATGTCGATGGTCATGTTCGTGGCCGTGTTGTCACTAAGGATCATCATGAGTGCAATAGTGTCTTTCAACGTCAGTTCCAGCCCTGGGTCCATGAACTGCAGTACGCCTGATCCCGGAACCTGATTGTCCTTCGTGAGCTTCATCTTTTCGCCGAGGCTGTGCTTGCCCGCTTTCACCTGGTAGATCGCTTCCAGCATGATGGGCAGTTTGATTACCGAAGCGGTCTGCACTGGCTGATCGGCGTTAAGGGCCACGACATCGCCGGTTTGGAGATTCTTCGCCCAGAGCGCCACTTTGCCGCGATGTTGTGCTGCCATCGTCTCCAGCTTCGTCTGCAACTTCGCATCGGCCACCTCAGCCGAAATCAGTGAACCAGAAAGCATGACAACTAAAGCTCCAACGAGCACCACTCGCCTTCTATCCACAATCGCCTCCCACCATCTCGCCGTTCAGAATAGCTGGACCGGGTCATTGTAGTCGCACAAGCAAAATGCCGCAGCACAGTCAGCAATGCTGCGGCATCATCGTCCAGTGGAACTGAGTTGCGCTAATAAATCAGATACTTTTTTCTGATCTGCTGGAATTGCTCCAAGCCCTCCGTCCAGCCATCGACTACCAATCTCGGATCCTGTCCGGACTTGGTAGCGTCGTAGGACGCCCGGTTAACGAGCAGCCAGTTCAGCTTGTCAATTTGATACTGAGTCGGATAGAGCGTCTGCAGCGCCGAGGCCAGTTCGATGCCGAGGGCCGGCGAATCCAGCGCATTTCGGTCCAGCACCACGATGTTCACGCCGCCACACAGCTCGTTCTGGTACTTACTGGAAGTCGGCCTGAACTGAATCGGCACAAAGCGCACGCCGCTGATGCCGCGACCATTGAGATACTTAGTCACTTCCAGCGGCCTGATCCACGGAGCACCTACGACTTCAAACGGTGTATCGGTTCCGCGTCCGACGGAAACGTTCGTACCCTCGATCATGCCGACGCCCGGATACAACGTTGCTTCCGTGAGGCTGCGCATGTTCGGAGACTGGTTGATCCACAGCAGGCCAGTCGAGTCGTACCAGTCGCCACGGATCCAACCTTCCATGGGCACGACAGTCAGCTTGGCATTTATGCCGCGTTCGGTGTTGTACATCTTGGCCAGCTCGCCGATGGTCATTCCATGGCGTAGCGGTATCTGTCCATAGCTGACGAAGCTCTCTTTGCCCGGATCGGCGACGGGACCCTGAACGAAGGCACCGGTGATTGGGTTCGGACGATCGAGCACGATGATATCCTTCCCTGCTTTGGCAGCCGCTTCCAGGAAGTACCCCATCGTCGTCTCGTACGTGTAGAACCGTACACCGATATCCTGAATGTCGTACACGATGTAATCGAGCGTGCTAACCACGTCCATCGGCGGCCGGCGCTTCGCATCCCCTTCGCCGTACACGCTGTATACCGCCACGCCGGTTGCCGCGTCCTTGGTGTTGCCGATGTCAGTCGTGTCGAGAGCGCCCGCAACGCCATGCTCGGGGCTGAAGATCGCGGTGAGTTCGATACCAGGTGCGCCATTCAGCACGTCGATTGTCCTACGCCCCTGCGCATCAACGCCTGTGTGGTTCGTTACCAACCCGACTTTGATCTTGCTGCCGTTCGGCTTGAAGACGTTGAAGTTGCGCTGAGCCAAGACGTCGATACCGTTCTTCACTTCGCCATTACGGAAATTCACGCGCCGTGCTGCCGAGAACGTTTCGTTGTAGCCGGTGATGGTAGCCAGCCTCAGTTTCTCGTTGTCGCTGACTTTCAACCCCAGCGCCTTAGCGGTCGCTGTCGCGATTCGAGCACGCAAGGAGACAACCGACTTCCCAACATGCGGATGAACAGCATTCGTCAATACGACGACGTAGGTGTTCGTGACCGGGTCAATCCAGAGCGAGGTTCCGGTAAATCCGGTGTGGCCAAACGAACCGACGGGAAGCAACTCACCGCGATTGCTTGCAAACGGCGAATCGATGTCCCAGCCGAGCCCACGGACTCCCGTCGCAACTGGCGGCTGCTGCGGGGTGCTCATCTTGAGCACTGAGAGCTGGTTCAGAACTTTGAATCCGGAAAGCAAATCCTGTGCGTATTTCGCAACGTCGTCAGCAGTCGAGAACAATCCGGCATGACCGGCGACTCCACCCATGCGCCGCGCTGTGGGATCGTGCACCACGCCTCGCAGCATCTTGTTGTTCTCGTCGTACTCGGTCGGGGCGATCCGTGAAGCCCATGCCGCTGGTGGGTTGAAGCGGGTGTCCTTCATGCCGAGCGGCTCGTAGATGTATTTCGCCGCGAACTGGTCAAGCGGCATGCCCGACACTTTCTCGACGATGAAGCCGAGCGTTTCGAAATTGATATCGCTATAAAGGAACCGAGCGCCAACCGGAAATACCGGTTTCTCGTCCATCACCATGCGATAGGCGGTTTCTCTGCTTTGCCATGGGAACTTCAGATCAAGATCCTCGCGCAGGCCGGAGTAGTGCGTCAGCAGTTGCCGCACCGTAATATTCTCCTTGCCATTCTTGGCAAACTCCGGAAGATACGTTGCGACCGGATCGCCAAGTCTGACCCTGCCATCTTCGACCAGTTTCATCACCGACGTTGCGGTTGCGACGCACTTGGTGAGCGAAGCCATGTCGAAAATGGTGTCCAGCGTCATGGGTTCTTTCGTAGGCTCGAGCGACCTCTGTCCGTAGGCCTTACGATAGACGACCTTTCCGTTGTGGCCGATCAGCACCACTCCACCCGGAATGGTTCCGGACGCGACCGCCTGGTTCATGATCTCGTCGATCGGAGCAAAGGCGGCCTCTGAAGCGGGAGCCGTGGCCGACGCCTTGGCACCGCGTGTCGGCTGTGCAAAGCCGAAGGTTGCACAAAGAGTGATGAAGAGGAAGAGCGAAACTAGGCGTTGGGCGGACCACTTTCGTGAGTTCAATGTATTTATTCCGCAGTATTTGGGATCAAGCGCGAATGTACACCGGAACAAGAAAGTTGCCAAGCAGGTACACCACTGAGCTCTTTCAATCCGTTGTTTCCGAGTCGGCTCTAAGCTCCGCAGCGGCGCGTCTGCGACGTAAATCTGCTATAAAGGCCGGAACAGCGATGAAACACTCTTCACTGCGCATAAACTATAACGAGCAGGATGCTCTCTTCTCCCGAGCGTTTCGAGTACTGGACTCTGCAATCGCCGAAGGCGCTTTCCCCGGGGCCGCGGTTGCGGTTACCCTTCGCAGCGAGGTAGTTGCATTGCGAGGGTTCGGGCGGTTCACGTACGAAACCTCTTCACCGAAAGTTGCGGAAGACACAGTCTGGGACATTGCGTCCGTATCGAAAGTACTGGCAACTACCGCAATGGCGATGTCGTTGTGGGAACGCGGGAAACTCGACCTTGACGCACCGCTCGCTTCGCTTGTGCCCGAGTTTGCTACCTCTGATCCCCGTAGGCAGAGGGTTACCATGCGCATGCTTCTGACGCACTCGTCCGGTCTGCCGAGTTACTACCGCGTCTACGAGCAGGCCCACACGCCGGAAGAGCTTCTTCAGATGTGCTACACCATTCCGTTGGAGGCTGAGCCTGGAACACGCGCTGAGTATAGCGATATCGGGTTCATCCTCCTTGGTGTCGCGCTGGAGCGGATCGCCGGCGAGCCGCTCGACGCATTCTGTAGCCGAGAAGTCTTCTTACCTCTCGACATGAGCTCAACGCGCTTCAACCCACCTGAGTTCTGGCGCGAACGCATCCCGCCCACTGAGGACGATCAGCGATTTCGCATGCGTGTCATTCAGGGCGAGGTCAACGACGAGAATGCTTTCGTGCTGGGAGGCATCGCCGGTCACGCCGGAGTATTTGCCCCTGCGCTGGATGTTGCACATTTCGCCCAGGCGATGCTCAGCGGCGGTCCTATCGTTGCACACGAAACGATCGCACACTTCACACGCCGCGAGTCGTCGCCACACGGCACCTCGCGCGCGCTGGGTTGGGATACTCCTTCGAGTCCGTCCCAATCGGGGAGATACCTGTCTCCCGGTTCCTTTGGACACCTCGGCTTTACCGGTACTTCGCTCTGGTGCGACCCTGAGCGTGAGCTTTCGGTAACCTTCCTTACAAACCGCACGTGGCCGAACCGCGAATGCCAGCTCATCAAGCGAGTGCGCCCGAGTTTTCACGACGCGGTTGTCGAATCCCTGGGCCTCGTATAAACGAACCGAGCACCCTGTTCTGGTCCGGGCGTGCACACTTGCTATGATGTTCTGTCATTCCTAATCAGCGGTGTCATCCTGGGCGAAGCGAAGGACCTGCTGTTCCTGCGCACGGCTGAAGGTGCGCCCCTAAGATCACAAGGATCCATTCAATGAACGGACTAGCAGTCGAACTGAAGAAGCTTGGAACCGAAAAGCAGAATGCCGCTTCGGCGAATCTCGACACCATGAGTGCGCTCGAGATCGCCACGGTGATGAACCGCGAAGACGCGAAAGTGGCCGCGGGCATTAAGAAAGTCCTGCCGCAGATAGCGCGTGCCATCGACGTTATTGCCGATCGCCTGAGCAAGGGCGGGCGCCTCATCTATGTTGGCGCCGGGACCAGCGGCCGCATCGGCGCGCTCGATAGCTCCGAGTGCCCTCCAACCTTCAACACCGATCCGAAGATGGTGCAGTACGTCATCGCCGGGGGGCCTGGCGCACTTGGCTCTGCCGCGGAATCGAACGAAGATTCGCCCGAACTGGGACGCAAAGACATCGCCGCGAAGAAGCCCGGCAAGAAAGATGTCGTTATCGGGATCGCCGCCAGCGGGCGTACGCCTTACACTATCGCCGCCGTCGAATACGCGAGCAAAAAGGGCGCAGCCACGGTGGCGGTCGTATGCAATAGCGGCTCCGCACTTGCTAAGGCCGCCCAGGTTGCTATCGAAGTCGTTGTCGGTCCCGAGGTCCTGACGGGATCCACCCGCCTGAAGGCCGGCACCGCGCAGAAGTTGGTGTGCAACATGCTTACCACCGGGGCCATGTCGCGCATGGGCTACGTTTACGGCAACCTGATGGTCAACGTTCACCTCAAGAACGAAAAGCTTGTTGAGCGCGGAATCACCATCTTGCAGAAGGCAACCGGCGTGGACCGCGACAGTGCCCTCACAGCGCTGGAGGCGGCAGGCATGAAAGTCCCCGTCGCTTTGGTCATGCTCAACGCAGGCGTCAGCAAGGCTGAGGCACTGAAGCGCCTCAAGAAGGCCAACGGCCGGGTACGCAAGGCCATTGGCGCGAAGTAGGTTCGCCCCTTTCGAGAAAGGGCCTCATCCTAGCGCCGCACATAATGGCGCTAGGGTGAGTGCCCCGAATCAAATCAATAGATTCTCAGCTTTTTTACTGGCCCCCAAACGCGCCAATTCTGACTAGAATGTACACAGGTCATCCTGATCCGAGGCGCAATCATTCATGGA
>Ga0196970_1000344_pt1 | contig 59748 bp, 57 predicted proteins | sample S1v_513CmetaG_FD_148672 | JGI IMG/M metagenome (GOLD analysis project Ga0196970, IMG submission 148672) | Soil microbial communities from Anza Borrego desert, Southern California, United States - S1+v_5-13C | ecosystem: Environmental > Terrestrial > Soil > Desert | place: USA: California...
GGGGCGGACGGACTTTACGCGGCTTCGTCCTTCTCGCTGGTTTCTACGTTTCGGCCCGAAGCTTCGCCGCCACCGACAGGGGTGTCCTGACCGAGATTGACGTCGGTCTTGCCGAGAGCTCCGCGCGGCTTGTCGATCAGACCGACCGTATGCAGTCCCTCGGTTGGATCCTGGCCGATTTCTTCGTTCGTGGCGTGAGCCGTAGGATCCGCGGCTATTCCGAGCTCAGGGTTCCTCCCAGGTCCTGCGTTATTGTTCTCAGCCTCGGGGCCGGAAGCCTGCTCTTCAGAATTGTTGTGCTTTTCTGGATGTGCCATAAGTCCTCTTGCTGATTGATGGCGATTGCGAGCCTCATGGAGAACTGCGGGACGGGGAATCGAGAGCAGAGGAGGAGTGCTGAGAACTATCGAAAAGGTGTCCGAAGGTGAGAGCGGATCCTGTGAAGCGCACAGGATCCCCTTTTGCAGAAGGAAGTTTTGCGGATCTACTTCTTCTTTGTGGCCGCTGCCTTTTCCCGGTTGGCGCGGGCCCAGTTCTCCTTGTTGGTCTGGCGGGCGCGGCCAATTGCAAGGGCATCAGGAGGGACATCTTCTGTGACGCACGAAGCCGCCGCGACATAAGATCCTCGACCTACCTTGACTGGAGCGACAAGTGTGGCATCGCTTCCTATGAATGCGCCGTCTTCGATGATTGTCTGGTGCTTGTGTACGCCGTCGTAATTGCAGGTGATCGTTCCAGCGCCGACGTTCACCCGGTCACCGATGATACTATCGCCAAGATAGGTCAGGTGATTCGCCTTCGAACCCTTGCCGATGCGAGTCTTCTTCATTTCTACGAAGTTTCCGACATGCGCGTTCTCGCCGATCTCGCAGCCTGGGCGAAGTTGGCAGAACGGCCCCAAGATGGCGCCATCGGCAACAGATGAGTCTCGCAGAACGCATGAGTTTAGTACCGTTACCCGATCGCCGATGCTGCAGTTGTCGATCACACTGTATGACCGGACGTGGGCTTCGGCTCCCACGCTAGTGGCCCCGAGTAGCTGGACAAAAGGTTCGATCACGGTGTCAGCGCCAACCGTAACGTCGGAGTCAATCACGCAGGTTTCCGGCCGATAGATGGTCACGCCGGCTGTCATGAGTTCAGCTGCCTTGCGTTCACGCATGTACGAGTCGAGCTGGGACAATTCCGCCCTTGTATTGGAGCCCAGCACTTCGCACGGATCACTCGCCTGCATCGCGACTACACGCTGGCCGGCCTTCATCAGAATTGCCGCCATGTCCGTCAGGTAGAACTCGGAATGTGGATTGTCGGTGCGGATTTCGTCGATGTGCTCAAAAAGCACCGTGGCGTTGAAGGCGTATATACCCGAGTTGATTTCGCGTATTCGGAGTTGCTCTGCCGTTGCAGATTTCTGCTCGACGATAGCCGCCACATCTGGACTCGTCGTGTCGCCCTTGCGAACGATTCGACCGTACCCGGACGGGTCATCGGGCACGGCGGTCAGTATAGTCATTGCTGCCTGGTGCTGGAAGTGAAAGTCCCTGAGTTGCTTGATCGTTTCGGCGCGAATAAGCGGAGCGTCTCCTGACAGGATCAGCACATGCTCGTAGCTGGCGAGCGCCTCCCGAGCGACCATGACGGCGTGTCCGGTGCCGCGTTGTTCTGCCTGAAGCACAAAGCTCACCCCGGTCTGGCCCACGGCCTCGCGGACGAGATCGGCCTCGTGGCCGATGATGGCGAAAATATCCGACGCGGGTACCAGGTGTTTGGACGCTGAGATGACGTGCTCCAGCAAGGACTTGCCGCCAACGCGGTGCAGCACCTTGGGATAGCGCGACTTCAGTCGCGTGCCTTTTCCAGCAGCCATGATGGCGATTGCGAAGCTTCGAGAAGTCGCGGGAGAGGAGCTTTCTTTCACGTTGTTATTCGTCCCCATGCGCTGCGTGAACCCTGGCAAGAGATGCGCGGCCAGTAACGTCTGCGACCAATTGGATGAGATCCTTAGCAACCCTGCCGGTGGCGTGGCGCGCAACGCCGGTTTCGTCCAGATAGTCTCCAACTATGGGCTTTACCCCAAGTGCTTCGATCGCATCAACGTCGGCCACGATCTGCTCAGCGGCCTCTTGCGCGTACTTCGCGCGGGTGGCGCGCGACACCGGCGTAGCATTCACGAGCGCGTAATCGAAGATGTTCCGGCCCGCATGAGCTTCTATGGCCCGCAGGTGGCCAGCGGCTGTCAATCCAAGACTTTCGTTTGCCTCCGTCATCAAGTTGCAAACGAACACCTTCACAGCTTTCGAAGCGGCGATGGCTTCAGGAATACCGTGCACGAGAAGGTTTGGAATGAGGCTCGTGAACAGGGAACCGGGCCCAATTGTAATCAGATCGGCACGAGCTATTGCCTCGAGTGTTTCCGGCAGCGGTTTCGCATCGGTGGGAACCATCTGAAGTTCAACAATGCGCTTCGTGCTGGCAGTGATGTTAGTTTCCCCGAAAACATGAGAACCATCGTTCATCAAAGCTTCGAGCTGCACGTTAGCGGTCGTGGACGGGAAAATGCGCCCTCTGGTGGCCAGCACTTCCGCCGAGAGCTTAACAGCCTCGGCAAAATCGCCTGTCATGGCCGTCAGGGCTGTAAGAAACAGGTTACCGAAGTTGTGGCCGTTCAGAGCGGACTCGGCCGGGAAACGAAATTGGAACAACCGCGCCAGCAGAGCTTCGTCTTCGGATAAGGCAACGATACAGTTTCGTATGTCGCCGGGGGGCAGGATGTTAAATTCCTTGCGGAGAAGGCCACTGGATCCGCCGTCATCCGTTACGGTCACCACGGCTGAAAGATCCGAGAGTACGGGTGATTTTGTGCGCTCCGCTCCCGGCTTAACGTACCGCTTCAACCCGCTGAGCAGGGTTGAAAGTCCCGTTCCGCCACCGATCGCAACAACTCGAAATGCACAGTCGGGTGCGTGATCGGGGCTGACGAGAGATTCCGGGGAAAGCTCTGACATCTTTTGTCCTACCGCAGGCCCGATCCAGTCGGGTACGAATCTTCTCCATTTTCGGGATACAACAATTCAGTGAAACGAGGATCGTCCGCAAGGTTGTTAAAGTCCGAATCATTTCGAGCTTGGAATCTGTTATTCGGCGAAATCCGAATAGCTTCCGCAAGATTCCTCAAGGAATTCTCGAAGTGTCCGGTAAGGCAGTCGAGTACCGCCAGGCCGTAGTAGACGTAATCCGCGTGAGGAGCCTGTTTCAGTAGCTTTTCCAGATGTTCGCGAGCGGTAACGTAGTCTCCGACATTGATCAGCGATACGGCATAGTCGTAGTGCTCTTCCGGAGATCGAAAGTTCGTCGTGCTCCGCTCTAAATACTGGTTACAAGCGTTGAGGTGGACTGAGGCGCGGTCTGCCAGTTCCTTATTCGGACCGGCAACTACCTTCTGGAACAAAGACTTAGCACGATCGAACTTGCGTTCCTGCAATGCTCGAAGACCGTCTTGATACTGCTGGACGGCCTGGGCAAATCCTGGATCTTCGGTCTGGGTGCTTTTTTGTTGAGCCTTTGCCTTCATCTGTAAAACACGCCCATTGGTACGTTTAAGGCCCTCTCTTGTCGAGGTGTGAGAGGAACCAGCTTGACTCTTGGATACGGGTTTTTTGTTCATGTGGATCGCGACCTCGGTACTACAGCCAAGGTTGCACGACTGTTAGGTTGCGCCTCCCCTGCGTACAAGTGTAAATGGGACAGCGCTCCAATGCGACCCACGTTATACGCGGAATGTAGCTGCACGTCAACTTGCGTCTCCGATGCCGCCTAAGCTACTGAATAGACGCAGCTTTTTCCAAGTCGATCTGCTTCCATTCGCCGCGGATAATCCCCTGACGTATTTGTGCCGGAGTCTTGCCGGCTTTGGTCTGCTGGTAGCTGTAATAGACCTCCTTCAGGCAAGCAGGGCAATTGGCCGCATGGGTAGACTCGAAACAGGAACGCAGGCTGTTGTGACCAATGCGGTCGCAGTAGCAGTAGCAAGGTTGCTGGTAAATGACGTCTGAAATCTTGGAAGCGAGTTCGTAAGCGCGCGATTGATAGCGATGCTGGAAGTTAACTCCCCAAAGCGCATCCTTGGGCAGGATGGGGGGAATGAAAGCGCCTTTCTTTGGCGGACCGGGATTATAAACCGGCACTCCCGCTGGGCTCTTCAAATCTCCCTGGCCGAATACGAACAGACTGGTCAGGAACACTACGGCAACACTCAAGAGTCTTTTCATGCATATCCCCCGTTATCTATATTGTAAATGGAGCCCGCTGGCGTGCTTTTCAGGTGATACCAGCGAGGTGCCTCTTTACTACCATTGCTCGTGCGTCGTCATCTAAGATGCTGCGGGTACAAGGGAAGATTCCGCACCGACAGTTTGCGGAAGTGCGGTACAGGTTCGCACACGGTTGACGATGCCAAATTTAGAAACACCCGATAAACAAGATCAGGTTGTCGCGCATCAGCGTTCAGCTTCTTCGATGGTCGGCGGTTGGTTTCGCGATCTGCTTATTTCACTCGCCATTTCGGCCTTCATCATCGTGTTTTTGTACCAGCCGGTGAAAGTTGAAGGTACGAGCATGTTGCCCGGGTTGGCAGACCAGGAACGGATATTCATCAATAAGTTTGTCTATCGTTTTGAGAACATCAGTCGCGGCGATATCGTCGTTTTCCGCTACCCGCGAGACCCTTCAAAGAGCTACATAAAGCGCGTAGTCGCAGTGGCTGGCGATCAGGTTCGCATTGAGAATGGGCGAGTTTACCTGAACGGCAATTTGTTGCCAGAGCCGTACATTCCCCAAAACTACGAGGACTTTCGGTCGTACCCAGATACGATTGTCCCGCCTCGCCATTACTTCGTGCTTGGCGATCACCGCAACCTGTCTAACGACAGTCGCGATTTCGGCCCGGTAGGGGAGCAGTACATTTACGGCAAAGCAGCTTTCGTTTATTGGCCGCTGGACAGGATCGGGGCCTTGCGCTGACTTACCCCGAGAGAGGCTTGTTGATGTCGTCGAGCACAGATTCAACAGCAAAGCGGGTGCTACTCTCAGCATTTCTGGCCATCTGTGCCGGTGGCGTCACGTTCTATCTGATCACGCTCCTTGTCGCTGTTGCCACGCTCGGCACATCTGGAGTCAATGCTCCCGAAGCACCGATGCTGAATGCCACCGTGAGACTCATCGCTCTCCCCATATGTCTGCTCGTTGGCGGAGGCGTTTTCGTTGGTGCCATGCGTCGTAAGCCTGCATCTGGCACCAGCGATCGCCGCTCCAGCGCGGGTCCGCACAAGTAGAACGAATTCCTATTCGGGCGAGCTTTTCTGTTCTGATAAAATGTTTTAAATCCAGACCCCCGGAGCGAAAATGCAGGCAATCCTTGCGCTCGAAGACGGTCGCGTCTTCCGCGGCAAAGGTTACGGAGCACAGAAAGACGGTCTTGGCGAAGTCGTTTTCAATACGTCGATAACCGGCTACCAGGAAATATTCACGGACCCTTCTTACTCGGGCCAGATCGTCTGCCTTACCAACCCCGAGATCGGCAACTACGGCACAAATTCTGACGACGACGAGGCTCGCAAGCCGTACATCGAGGGCTTGGTTGTACGTGAATTCTCGCGAGTGACCTCGAACTGGCGGTCACAAACCGATGCCCAGGCCTTCCTTGAGCGTTGGGAGATCCCTGTAATCTCGGACATCGACACGCGCGCGTTGGTACGGCATCTGCGCGACAAGGGCGTGAAGCGGGGTGTCATATCGTTGGCGGAAACCGATACGAACCGGTTGGTCGAGCGCGCAAGAACAATTCCGCAGATGGTCGGATTGGATCTGGCGAAAGCGGTGACGACTCCAAAGGCTTATGACTGGAACAAAGGCCCGCTCGACATGGTGCTTCAGCCACCAAAACATCATGTGGTGGCCTATGACTTCGGCATAAAGCACAACATTTTGCGAATGCTGACCGGCGAATGTTGCCGGCTGACGGTTGTTCCGGCACAGACCAGCGCGGAAGACGTCCTTGCGCTCAAGCCCGATGGCGTGTTTCTGTCGAACGGCCCCGGCGATCCAGATCCGGTTACGTACGCGCAGGAGAATATTCGCAAGCTAATCGGCAGGACGCCGATATTCGGCATCTGCCTTGGACACCAGCTAATCGGCCTCGCACTGGGCGGAAAGACTTTCAAGCTTAAGTTCGGACATCACGGTGGCAACCACCCTGTAAAGCAACTCGGCACAGGGAAGATTGAGATCACAGCTCACAATCACAACTTCGCCGTCGATCCCGACTCGCTCAAGGCGAGCGAAGTCGAGTTTACGCACGTCGATCTGAACGACAACACGCTCGAAGGTTTGCGGCACAAATCACTGCCGCTGTTCAGCGTGCAGTATCACCCGGAAGCAGCGCCCGGCCCGCACGACTCGCATTATCTGTTCAAAGATTTTGTGAAGATGATGGACGAGTGGAAGGGAAGTAAGAGGTAAGAAGTCACAAGCAGAGGGAAGAGGAAAAAGGGCAGAAAGAAGACAAGTACGGGCACGCAATTCTGGACGCGACATGGAGGCAGAGAACATGAAACCACTTAGGTTTGCCTTCTCTGTGGTATTTGCAATTTTCTTGCTTCTAGAACTGGGGCTTGCGTGCTCGATGCAATCGTCGTCGAGGCTGTTGAAGCCGGATTTCACGGTGACGGTTCGGGATCCCAATCGAAAGCCTTTAGCGGGGTTGCACGTTCAATTGACTCGGAATGTCGATGACAAAGATGTGTTGTTCAGGTCCGCGACGACAGACCATTTGGGAATTGCAAGATTTACAGGCGTGCCGGAGTCGGAATATTCCCTCCGTATAGGAAACGAAGGATTCCCTTATAGCATTTGGATCAAGATTACGAAAACCGACTCACAAGCTGCACGGAGTCTCGAAACGGATTGGCCCGACGATCCGATAAGCGCGCGAAATTTGGCCGGCCGTGTTGCCGCTCCGATCAGGACCGGCAGTCCCCTATGGGATCTGGCTCGTCCGCAATTTACGCCCTTGGCAAACGCGCGAGTAGAACTTCACGACTTCGTCACTTTCGAGCTGCTGGCACAAACCACTACCGACGCCGAAGGGCATTTCAAGTTCGACGAAGAAGACGAGGGCTTGTATTTTCTTGTCCTGAAACGGGCGGGTGATGATCGGCTTCCAAACATATATGTTCCTAAAGCAGTGGCACTCGACGTCAAGTCGCAAGCCATGATTCTAGACCTCCAGTTGCGCCACATATGCGGCGAACTTCATGCGCGTCAAGCGCAGTGACAAGCTAAGAACGAGAAGCACGGAACTGACGACCTTCAATGCCACGTAGAAACGACATTAAGAAAATCCTTGTGATCGGCTCGGGGCCGATTGTGATCGGCCAGTCGGCCGAGTTTGACTATTCCGGCACGCAGGCCTGCAAGGCGCTGAAGGCCGAAGGCTATGAGGTCGTGCTGGTGAATTCGAACCCGGCGACCATCATGACCGATCCGGAAATGGCTGACCGGACGTACATCGAGCCACTGACGCGCGAATACGTCGAAGAGATCATCCGGATTGAAGCCGAGATGATGGAGAGCAGTCAGTTCTCCAGTCGCGGCGCGCAGGAAGGCAGGTCCCTCGACTCCGCCGAAAGGCGCGGCTCCGCTCGGGATGACAGCTCTTTTGGGACCGCAGCAGCGTATTCGTCTCCGAGTGACACGAAACCGTTCTCGGGTTTTGCGCTGCTACCGACGGTTGGTGGCCAGACTGCACTCAACCTTGCAGTAGAGTTGGCTGACTCGGGCGTGCTGGAGAAGTATGGTGTTCAGTTGATCGGCGCGCAGTTGCATGCGATCAAGAAGGCTGAAGACCGCCTGCTTTTCAAGGATGCAATGCAGCGCATCGGCCTTGATGTGCCGCGCTCGGCGCTCGTCGACAATCTCAAAGACGGCTTGGATTTCGCTGCAAAAATTGGCTTCCCCGTCATTCTGCGGCCTTCGTTCACGCTGGGCGGAACTGGCGGCGGCATCGCATATAACCGCGAAGAGCTGCTCGAGATTCTGGCTCGCGGTTTGGATCTCTCTCCGGTTCACGAAGTGCTACTTGAAGAGTCGGTGCTCGGGTGGAAAGAGTACGAACTTGAGGTCATGCGTGACCTCGCGGACAACGTCATCATCATCTGCTCGATCGAGAACTTCGACCCGATGGGTGTTCACACGGGCGACTCGATAACGGTTGCTCCCGCGCAGACTCTGAGCGACCGCGAGTACCAGAAGATGCGGGATGCTTCGATCAGAGTGATTCGCGAGATCGGCGTCGAGACCGGCGGATCGAACATACAGTTCGGCGTACACCCGCATACCGGGCGAATCGTGGTAATCGAGATGAACCCGCGCGTGTCGCGTTCGTCGGCGCTGGCTTCCAAGGCGACTGGGTTCCCGATCGCGAAAATCGCGGCGAAACTCGCAGTCGGTTACACGCTGGATGAGATTCCGAACGACATCACGCAGAAGACTCCGGCGTGTTTCGAACCCACACTCGACTACGTGGTCGTCAAGATTCCAAAGTGGCAATTCGAAAAGTTCCATGGAGCTGACGAGAACCTCGGGCCGCAGATGAAGTCGGTCGGCGAGGCGATGGCGATCGGGCGCACGTTCAAAGAAGCTCTGCTCAAGGGCATTCGCTCGCTGGAAACGGGAAAGAAGCTTGCTGCGGAAAGAATAGAACCGCGCATTTTGACCAAGCGTCTCGTTTCTCCTCATCCGGAGCGTCTTTCGTATATTCGGTACGCGTTGCGCGCCGGATACTCTGTTGAGGACATTCAGGAGCTCACAAAAATCGACCCATGGTTCCTCTGGCAATTGAAGGACATTTCTGATGCCCAGGTTGAACTCGAAACTAAGTCGCTGGACGAAATGTCGGCTGAGGAAATGCGCGAAGCCAAGCGCATGGGCTTTTCCGACGAACGCTTGGCCGATGCATGGAAGCTGAGTAACGGCAAAGGCGCCGCGGAAAAGGTCCGGCAGGCGCGGGAAGCGCTGGGCGTCAAACCTGTTTACAAACAGGTGGACACCTGCGCAGCGGAGTTCGAAAGCTATACGCCGTACCTCTACTCCACGTATGAAGAAGAGGACGAGGCGGCTGCGACTGCCCGCAAGAAAGTGATGATCCTGGGCAGCGGGCCAAACCGGATCGGGCAGGGCATTGAATTCGACTACTGCTGTTGCCATGCCTCATTCGCGCTGCGCGAAGACGGTTTCGAGACCGTGATGGTGAACTGCAATCCTGAGACGGTCTCGACTGACTACGACACCAGCGATCGCTTGTACTTCGAGCCGCTCACGCAAGAAGACGTGATGGCCGTTTTCCAGCATGAGAGCGCGGGTGGCGCTCCGGTCGGTGTGCTGGTGCAGTACGGCGGACAGACGCCGTTGAATTTGGCGCTGCCGCTGAAGGCGGCGGGTGTGCCAATCATTGGGACATCGCCGGAGTCGATCGATTTAGCTGAAGACCGCAAGCGCTTCGGCAAGTTGCTGCAAGAACTCGACATTCCGCAGCCCGAAGGCGCAACCGCGACGAGCATCGAGGGCGCGCTGGAGGCGGCGAACCGCATCGGTTATCCGGTGCTGGTGCGGCCTTCGTATGTGCTCGGCGGTCGGGCGATGGTGATCGCTTACGACAACGACGAAATCGAGCGCTACATGAAGCAGGCGGTCGAGTACTCGCAGGAGCGTCCGGTGCTGATCGACCGGTTCCTCGAGGAAGCGGTCGAGGTCGATGTCGACTGCCTGTCCGACGGCGAAGACGTCGTCATCGCTGGCATCATGCAGCACATCGAAGAGGCCGGTATTCACTCGGGCGATTCATCATGCGTGCTGCCAGCCGTCGATCTTTCGCCGGAAGTGCTGGACACGATTCGCGATTACACGTTCAAACTGGCGCGCGCGCTGCGCGTTGTTGGCTTGATGAACGTGCAGTACGCGATTCAGCACGATAAGGTCTTCGTGATCGAGGTCAACCCGCGAGCGTCGCGCACCGTGCCTTATGTTTCGAAAGCGACCGGCGTGCCTCTTGCTAAGATCGCGGCGCGCTTGATGACCGGACGCAAGCTGCGCGAGTTCCTGCCGGAGAACGTCGAACAGCGCTCGGACCTGAGCACCGGGACGCATTACTACGTGAAGTCGCCGGTGTTTCCGTGGTCGAAGTTTCCGGGCGTCGATACCGTTTTGGGGCCGGAAATGAGATCCACCGGCGAAGTGATGGGCGTGGCCGACAATTTCGGCGAAGCCTTCGCGAAAGCGCAAATGGCCGCCGGACAGTTGTTGCCGACCAGCGGTGAAGTGTTTATCACGTTGAACGATCGTGACAAGGAGCACGGCCCCGAACTCGCGAGGCGATTCGTCGAGCTTGGGTTCAAGATCGTTGCTACCCGCGGCACGGCCAAAGTGCTGGAGGCAGAAGGCATACCAGTCGAGAGCGTCTTCAAGGTCAAAGAGGGCCGACCAAACGTCGTCGACTTGATGAAGGGTGGGCGAATTCAGCTTATCGTGAATACCCCGAGCGGCCCGGACCCGTACTTCGACGAAAAGGCGATCCGGCGTGCGGCGGTTACGAGCCGAATCCCAACCATTACCACGTTGGCTGCGGCGCGCGCAGCAGCGGAGGGGATTGCCGCGCTGCAGAAGGGCAAAATCACCGTTACGGCGCTTCAGCAGTTGCATTCGCGTCAGGAAGTCGTGGCGCGGTAGTTGCGTTCGGGCATTTAAGTATTAAGTATCCGGTTTGGGTCGTCCCTACGGGACTCTGGTCGATCATCGTCGGTAACCCGGCACTGAAGTGCCGGGCTGACCGAATGCCGCCCCTACGGGGCTGACGGGCGAATCCGCCATGCTGGCCGAAAATGCTTAATCCCGGTTTTTCAGAAACTTAGGTGACCGTCCGCAACAGACAAGGCTTGACAGCGTAGTTCGAGACTTTGAAGAAAAGCGTGCGGACTAGGCGATAGGCCGCAGGTGCATTGCGTATTCGATCAACTCGTCTACGTTCTCCGTGAGCATCAGGGCGCTACCCGTTGGGCTGATCTCGCCCAAGGTCAGACTCGTGCGGCCGCCGATGTCGCGGATCCGGTACGGCCTTACTGGGTCGGCGAAAAAGACCACTGTCACCGATGTGTTGCCGCCTTCCGGCTGGAAGTAGTATCCAGGTTTGTCCTTAATGATCCAGCCTTCGAAGCGCACCATGTAGAACTCGTGGAAAATTCCGAGATGAAGCTTTGTGCGGTACTGGCACCATGAGTTCAACAGGTCGATAACCTTTTCGAACTCGCGAGTTTGCTCCAGTTCGTCTGTACGGCTGTCGAGGGAGTCGGGCAGGCGATTCATGAACGTGCCTCCGGCGGAGAAATGATAAATCGCCGAGTGACGGTTGTGGTGCAAGCGGGTGTTTTCTTGTGTCGTTGGTTCCGTTTTTGGGAGGAAAGGAAACACCCAGAGGTGCGCGCGGGGAACGCAGCGAGACGCGGAAGGCCACTGAAGCTAATCACTTAACCACTGCGGTGAGATGCAACGAGGGCGGGCCGCCCTCGCGACAACCGGCGAGCCGCCGGCGCTACGTCGATTCAGGTACAATGCTGGACTCTGGAGGAAGCATGCACCGCAAATCCCCTGGTATGAGTACCATCAGCACCGTTCGCCGCATGCCCAAGACGATTGGGCTGGCGATTTTTCTCCTGCTGCTAGTAGCAGTTACAGCGAGCTTTGGCCAGGCGCAGAACGCGGCAAAAGTGATCACCACGAGCGTGCAAGACCAGACGCTTCATAAGCCCGGTCCGCTGGCACATACGTTTTCGATCGTGGCGCGAGATCCGCAGACGGGCGAGATGGGTGCGGCGGTGCAGTCGCACTGGTTTGCCGTGGGGCAGAGCGTGATCTGGGCAGAAGCGGGAGTGGGCGCGGTGGCGACACAGTCGTTCATCGATCCGAGCTATGGGAAGCTGGGGCTCGAGTTGATGAGGGCGGGGAAGAGTGCACCGGAGACGTTGGAAGCGCTGCTCGGCGGTGATCCGAACAACCAAGTTCGGCAAGTCGCGATGATCGACAACACGGGCCGGGTAAGCGTGTTCACAGGATGCATGGACATCTCGCACGCGGGGCATTCAGTTGGGCCGGAGCCGGGGAAAAAATTCGTGACCAGATTAGTTCCGTCCCCGAACAGCAAGTGCGAAAGCAGACAGGATTATGGCTCTGGATTTTCCGTGGAGGCCAACTTGATGGCTAACAGTCAGGTTTGGCCAGCGATGGAAAGAGCATTCAAGGAAGCCAAGGGTGACCTGGCGGACCGCATGCTCGCGGCGCTGGATGCGGCACAGGCGGTGGGTGGTGACATACGCGGACGGCAGTCGGCGGCGCTGATCGTGGTGAAGGCGCAGTCGAGCGGGAAGCCGTGGCAGGACCGAGTTTTCGATGTGCGGGTGGACGATGCGACCGAGCCGCTGAAAGAGCTGCGCAGGCTGGTGCTGCTGCAGCGGGCCTATAACCACATGAATGCCGGCGACCTTGCGACAGAGAAGAAAGACAACGAAGGCGCGTTGCGCGAGTATGCGGCGGCCGAGGCGATCGCGGCGAAAGCGGAAGGTGTGCAGCCGAGCAGGCTGGCGGAAATGATGTTCTGGCACGCGGTGGCGCTGGTGAACATGGGGCGCGTGGATGACTCGTTGCCGATGTTCTCGAAAGTGTTTGCGATGATGCCGAGCTATCGCGAGTTGACGCCGCGGCTACCGAAGTCAGGGCTGATAGTCAATGATCCGAAGGTGATTGAGAGGATCGTGGGGCTGAAATAGTCTCAGGCCTGGAAAGAATATACGCAGAGGTGCGCTAAGGTCACGCGAAGGTTCGCAGGGAGAAGGCAGAAGGGCGTATCCGTTTCGGGTACGCCCTTTCTGGGCGATTACCTTCACTTACTTGCGCTATGGCGTGAAAAAAAATTGGTTCCGTCCCTACGGGACTCGCTGCGAGCGGTTGATCAACCCGGCACTGAAGTGCCGGGCTGACCGAATGTCTCCCCTACGGGGCTTGCGCTGCGACAGCCACTCCGCCCTGTGCTGCCTGCACGAGTTTCTGGATCGGCGGGGCGATCATGATGAGTGTGCTGGCCTGTGGTTTCTTCGCCAGGTCGATGACTGCCAGTTGCTGCTGAGCCCAGGTTGGCGGTGGCGTGATGCGGGTCTCAAGGTAGTCGATTGCCTGCAAGGCGGCGGTCGCGACGGCAGCGACGTTTTGCGAAACGGGCGCAAGTTCTTTTTGCAGGAAGTTGCCCGATTCCAGAACGGTCTGAAGATGAACCCCGTTGTCCCGCCACCTGAGGAGAATGGCGCGCAACCGTGTCTTTTCTTTCGGCGAGGCCTGGCCGGCGAGGATGCGGTCGACCAACCGTGAGAATTCACGTGCGCTGTCGCTCTCGGGCTTCAATACGTCAACCAAGCGAGTGTAGGACGTGTCGGTCGAGAGATTCTTGTCGATTGCGTGACGCTTGTATTCCTTTGGCGGTTCAAGCACATCGGCCAGGACCATAAGTGAATGCGTATTCGCCGGCCCGGCGATGCGCTCAATGGCCTGCTCGTAATAGGAGTTGTGGATGACCCCGGTCCAGTCGAGATTGTGGCTGACCACGGCCAGACGCCGGTACATGGAATCGACGTCGGTGACGGACTTCGGGGACCAGAAGCGCTCGGCAATGGCAGCCGTACGAGGCCAGATACGGGAGTCGATTGTTTCAGGAGTGACGAGTTCGGCCCAACTGGTGGCCTCGCCGCCGAGGATGAGCTTCTGCTGCTCGGGGGTGAGGTTTGCGGCGTCGCCAGAGACCGGTTCGTTGAGGTAGTGGTCGCGCGCGGGGAACATCAGGTCGATGTAGTAGCCGTTGGAAAGCAGAACGCGATGGCCTGCTCTAGCTGCTTGCGCCAGCCCCTTCGGGCCGCGCCAGGACTGGATAACGACGTCTTTTGGAGTGTCGTCGTGGAGTACTTCGTCCCAGCCGACCATGGTCTTTTTGTGCTTCTTGACGATGTCCTGCACGCGCTTCGTGAAATAAGCCTGCAGGTCCTCGTTCGACTTCATGGTGTGGGCGCGCTTGAATTCTTGGATCTTTGGATTCGCGTCCCACTCCTTGCCGTTCACCTCGTCGCCGCCGATGTGGAAGTATGGGTCGGGGAAGAGCGCGGCCATCTCGCCGATGAACTTGTCTAGGAATTTGTACGTGGACTCGCGGGTCGGATCCATGGCCGGGTCGAAGATACCGAACTTCTTCTCCATGGCGTAGGGACCGGGGCCACTGGCGAGCTCCGGATGTCCCACGAACCAAGCGGTCGCGTGGCCGGGCATGTCGAATTCGGGGATGACGCGAATACCGCGGTCATGTGCATAGGCGACGACTTCGCGCACCTGATCCTGCGTGTAATAGAGGCCGCCAGAGCCCAGTTCATGCAGTTTGGGAAACTTCTTGCTCTCGATGCGGAAAGCCTGGTCGTCGGACAAGTGCCAATGGAAGACGTTCATCTTAACGGCGGCCATGGCGTCTAGATTGCGCTTGATGACCTCGACCGGTGACCAATGACGCGAGACATCGATCATGAGGCCGCGCCACGGGAATCGAGGCTGATCGGCGATGATGACTGCCGGAACGAAAAAGCCATCTGGGCCGGACTGCACCAGTTGAGCGAAGGTTTCGATGCCGCGCAAAACGCCGAGGTCCGTCGGGGCGGCGATACGTGCTACGGTTGGCGTCACCTCAAGCCGATACGACTCGTCTTCGCCAAGCTTCGGTACGGACTCTCCGGGCTTATCCGCGGAGAGAATAAGTGTTCCCTGAGAAGCCTCGGCGAGTTTGATTGAGATCGGGATGCCGGTCTGCCGCTGAAGGCGGTTTATGAAGCGTTCGGCAGCATGCTGCATGCGGGCAGTTGGCTTGCCCGAGATCGCGACACGAAAGGACGTCGTGACCGGAAGTTGGCCCGAGCCAGCCTGAACCGAGGCGGGCATGGGCATAAGGTTAAGTTCTGGCTGCGTCTGGGCTTGGGCACAGATCCCGACCAGGAGGAGAGCACCGATAATCAGGCTGAGGTATTTCATGGCAGTTGTGAGTTGCTCATCATAGTGGAGAAAAAGAAATTCGTGGAGAGGGAAACGAACAATGATGTGGAGTGGCGCCAATGTGGTGTACGCTGCTGTGTTGCCGACGCGGTGAGGTGGTGAGGAACCGCGGTCCTCGCCTCTATGCTTCGGCTGTTTCAGCGCGAGTGTAGGGAGAACTGCAATGCTTCTGCATGGAGTATTTCCGCCGATCACAACGCCGTTTTATCCGGACGGCAATATTTACTGGAAAAAACTTGAGCACAACGTAGCGCGATATTCCAAGACGCCGGTGGCGGGCATCGTCGTGCAGGGTTCGACGGGAGAGGCGATCCTGATGAGCGATCAGGAGCGGCGCGACGTGCTGAAGGCTGCGCGGGAAGCCGCGTCGCCGGAAAAGGTGCTGATTGCCGGAACAGGGATCGAATCTGCGCAGGAAACATTGAAGCTGTGCGACTACGCGGTGGGACTGGGGTACGACATAGCAATGGTGCGCACGCCTCACTACTACAAGGGGCAGATGAACAAGGCGGAGAATATGCTGGCGTTCTACCGCTTTGTGGCCGATCGGTCGCCGTTGCCGGTGATCATCTACAACTTCCCGCAGGCGACCGGGTACAACATGCCAACGGAAATCGTCGTGGAATTGGCTGAGCATCCGAACATCTTCGGCATTAAGGAATCCAGCGGCGACATCGAGAAGGTCGGCCTGATCGTAGAGAGCACACGTCACGTGCAACGCTCGACTTTTGTGACAGAGACATTTAAAGCCCTGACTCCGCGAATGCTCAAAGCGGCTACGGCTGCGGCGGGCGCAGGCGGTAAAGTGATCCCGGCGGAAGCGCTTGGAGGAATAAGCGCGGTGCCGGACGGTACAGCCCCGAAGCCGTCTTCGTTCGGCGTGCAGATGATCGGTGGGGTTCGCGCGCGAAAGAAGGAAATTGGATTTCAGGTTCTGGTTGGAGCAGCGCAAAAGCTGGCGCCTTCGATGGAGGTCGGTGCGGTGGGCGCGATCTTGGCGTTTGCCGATGCGGCTCCGACGGCCATGTACGAGATCTATACGGCATGGAAAGAGGGCGACAAGCAACTGGCGCTGGAGAAGCAAGAGAAAGTAGCGGGGGCAGCGCAGAGAATTGCCGGAGAGATGAGTATCCCAGGTGTGAAGTATGCGATGGATTTGAATGGCTACTACGGAGGTCCCGTGAGACTGCCCTTGCTGCCGCTGAATGCTGAGTTGAAGAAGGAAGTCGAGCGGTTGATGGCGGACATCAAGAACTGACCTTGCAGATGGATTGTGTTGAGCGGTGTGAACTGTCATTGCACCGCTCTACTTTTTCTGGTACATCTCTCCTTCCATGAAAAAGCTGCTTGTTTGTGCCCTTCTCACATTCTTTGTTATCACCGCTTCTGCCAAAGAAAGATCTGGCAAAGATGGAAAAGACGCTCCCAAAGGGCAGCCAACAGTTCTGAGTTGGCCGGCTGCTGAGAAACCGGTTGTCCGTTTCACGCTCGGACCAATTGTCAAACTGGGCTCAAGTAACGGTAACAACGGCTATGACATCGATGTTAAGGCTGAGAATCTCTGGGACAAGTCGATAGATAATGCGGTGTTCCTTCTTCAGTTTTTTGATGCCGAGAGAGTTCGAGTCGGGGAGCGCGAGATGCACCTCAGGCAGATTGGCGCAGGCGAAGTTGCGAAGTTTCGGATGACGGTCGGAACCATTGGCGACCCGGTCAGTATGCGCTTGATCGCTCAGGAAGTGCCGGCAGAGCTTCAGAACTTCGCACTCCCAAAATCGATTCAACTTACTGTGTACAGTGTGCCCTCGGGTGCAGAGCTTAAGTTGGACAGTAAGCTCATAGGCAGTACTCCACAAAAGTGTCACACTGACCACCGGCAAGCACGTTCTGGAGTTTTCAAAGGATGGATTTCGGCCGGGAGCGCACACCCTGAACGTAGGGCCGAATAGTGTTTCTGGCGGGGCAATAACTTACGAATTGGGCAGTGCTGCGGGGGACACGGTAGAACTGCGAGACGGAACTGTGCTTGTAGGGGACATCGAGTTGCTAACAGGTAACGAACTGTCCATCCGCATCGCTGGAGGGAGGCAAAATTTCGACCGCAACCTAGTTAAACGCATACTGCTGGTTCAGCGAGAGAAAACACCGCCCGCTGTGAAATGAAGACGTACGTTGTTGGCCATCACAAGGGACCTACGCATCGATGAAAAGCAGAGCAGTTTCTTGCATTCTCCTATTTCTCGTCTCCACCGCCATTTGGGTGCAGTCCGCGGATACCGTGCTGACCTGGCCGCCTGAGGGCCAGCCTTCGCTGAAGTTTTCGATCGGAAAGCTGCGGCAGGTGAACTCATATTCGGGTCAGGCGGACTATGTCGCCGACGTGAACGTAACCAATATGGGCTCTAAGCCGATGACCTTCGCTTCGTTCTATGTCTATTTGCTCGACAAGAATCAGAAGCGAATCGGCGAGGGCTACATCGAGTTGAGTAACGTGGGGCCGGGGCAGCAGGTGAAGGTGCCGCTGACCGCGCATGCGATGGGTAGTGTCGCATCCATGCAGTTGCATCCCCAGCATCTGCCTTCGGATGAGCCGCGGAAGGTAACGGTCAATGTTGCGAGCGTCCCAGCGGGAGCCAGTTTCAAGGTAGATGGACAGGATGGAGGCGTCACGCCGAAGGCTCTGCAACTGGTTCCGGGCAAGCACACTCTGGAGTTCACAAAAGAAGGATATGCGACCGGCAGTACCGATGTTGAGGTTACGGCGGGATCGCTGCCGAGCATCGTGAACTATGAGATGGCGGGACTGTCGCATGACACTGTCGTACTTCGAGATGGGACGGTGCTGCTGGGGGATGTGGCGTCGGTGACCACGACCGCGCTGAGTGTGAAGGTCAGCGGTAAGCTGCGAAAGCTCGACCGCAATCAGGTCGCCCGAGTGTTGTTTGTGGAACGGAAAGCGGCGCCTAAGCGCACCACTAAAGGCAAGCGATGAAGTGAACGGCCTCCCCGATGCGGGAGGCCGTTTGTTGATTTGACCCGACCCCTCAAAGCTCAGGCAACGCGTTTTTTTCGATTTGGCTTCGTGACGCGAACGGCACGGGTCGTGCCGCGCTGTCCGCCCTCATCGACGGCGTCATCCACGTCCGCGACCGCCGTCTGTTCGGGACGCTGCCTTTGGGGGCGGCCCGTCGCACCTGGTTGATGTTCGGGCGAGGCATCACTGGCGTCGGGACGCTGGCTGCCGGTGGCTCGTGCCGGACGCATTTCTCCGTGAGCCTCGCTTGGCTTAACCCGGCCTACTTCGGCTGGTACGGCCGTGCCCCGTCCAGCGAACGGCTCCACGCGTCCCTGATCGGCACCTAAGGGTTGTTGAACCTCAGCGGAGGCGGAACGTTCACGTGGTTGCTGCTGCTCGTTACCCCGCTCTCCTCGGCTGATCGCAAGCGCGTCGGTGCCGGGGTCGATGCCTCTGTCTCTGCCGGTGGCAGGATCGACGATGTACAAAAGGTCGACCAGATCGCTTGCGTGCTCTTCTTCTTCTGCGAGGATGTGCTCCAGCAGAATGCGCGTGGTTGGATCTTTATCGCCAAAATAGCGAACCATCTCGCTGTAGACTTCGATAACGCTGCGTTCGGCGATAAGGTCCTCGCGAATCATGTCGGCCAGCGTTTCGCCCTCAACATATTGCGCAACAGAACGTTGGACCAGGGTGCCCGGATTGAAGTCAGGTTTGCCGCCCAACTGCTGAATGCGCTCGCCGATCTCGTCGGCGTGCTCACGCTCACTGTCGGCGTGTTCCTTGAATTCTTCTGCTACTCCCTTTCCGTGCACACCTGTCGCCATGAAGTAGTGGTGCATGTAGCGCAAAACGCAGACGATCTCAGTGGCCAAAGCTTCGTTCAGTATTTTAATTGTCCGCTCTTTGTCGGCCTGATAAGCCTGCGTGACGGCGCCCTCCTGGATGTCCTGCATTGCGCGCCGGCGTAAATCCTCGATGTCCTTAACAAATTCGGGCATGGATCCCTCGATGAAAGGCGAACGCGAGCGTTGCCTGAAATGATACCTGCCGGACGCTTTAGATTTGTGGCGAGAGAGGGCAGATGCCTAAAGGAGGAACGAGTAGTGACTGACGAGCAAGTGGTGGTGACCGCGACGGAAGGTCTGGTGGGAGCTGTCGAACTCCGTTACCAGCAATCATTAGTGATGTCCGGCAACTTGCGTCTGGAAACCGCATCCAATAGCATGTGAACGAACGTTCGATAACGGAGGAAGGCGCATGCCCGCACCTCATGACTCCAAAATCGATTCTCCTTACCGGAATCCCGTGCAGGGTGACACGAGGTTCGACCGCCGATTAGCCGAAATCCTGGGACACGCGACCGACGTTTTCTACGACAAGGGCTACGAGGGCGCGTCGATGCGCGACCTCTCCCGCGCGACGGGCATGTCGCTGGCAGGTCTTTACTACTACTTCGAGTCGAAAGAAAAGCTGCTTTACGTCATTCAGAAGCACACGTTCGAGACCATCCTCGCGGAGCTGGAGCCAAAGCTGCGTGACGTACAGGATCCGGAGCGTCGGATTCGTGTGTTCATCACTAATCACCTGGAATACTTCCTCGCCAACCAGAAGGCAATGACAGTTCTTTCGCACGAAGACGGAGTTCTGAAAGGGGCCTTCGGGGACGAGGTACGCGAGATCAAGCGGCGCTATTACCAGATTTGCCGAGACCTGGTAGAGGACCTCAAATCCGAATGGAACATCGCCGTTAACGCGCGAATCGCCGTGTTGAGTTTGTTCGGCATGATGAACTGGATTTATACGTGGTACCGCCCGCAAGTGGATGCTGATGCTGCCGAGTTGGGGCGGCAGATGGCTGACATCTTCTTGCGTGGGATCGCGGGGGCGACGATGTCGCGACCAAAACGGGATGGCAACGGCAGGTCGGCAGTGAAAACGGCAGCCCGGAATCCCAGGACTGCATCTTCCACCATCTGAATTAGTACAGCGAGATAAGGAGCGAAGAATGGCCACAACGACACACACCGTCGATGCGACCAGGCAGTTGATTCAGTACAAGACTGATGCCGGCGTCGCCGTGATCACAATGAACGACCCGCCGGCGAATACCTACACGTACGAGATGAACCGGCAGCTCGATGACGCGATCCTGAAGGCGCGCATGGACAACGAAGTGTATGTGATCGTGCTGACGGGTGCGGGCGACAAGTTCTTTTCCGCCGGTGCCAACATTCGCATGCTGTCGAGCGTGGATCCGACTTTCAAGTACTACTTTTGCCTGCACGCGAACGAAACTCTGCTGCGTCTTGAGCACACGCCGAAGCTGGTGATTGCTGCCCTGAACGGTCACACCGTCGGTGGAGGGCTGGAGATTGCCATGGCCGCTGACCTCCGGATCGCACGCCAGGATGCGGGCAAGATTGGATTGCCGGAAGTTAATCTGGGTGTGCTGCCGGGTACCGGCGGAACACAGCGGCTATCGCGCATGGTCGGCAAGTCCAAAGCCATTGAACTTATCGCGACGGGAAACACGTTCTCCTTCGAAGAAGCAAAGGAGATGGGCATTGTGAATGACGTGTTTGAGCGCGAGAACTTCATGGAGAACGTCATGGAGTATGCGCGACAGTTCTGTCCACCAAACAAGGCAGCGAAGGCTGTTGGCCGAATCAAGAGGTCAATCCAGACGGGATGGGAACTGCCAATCGAAGCCGCACTGGCGCTAGAGCGAGAAAACCAGCAGCTTCTGTTCCAGAGCGAAGACGCGAAAGAGGGGCTGGCAGCATACGTAGAGAAGCGGCCGGCAACATTCACTGCGAAATGATTCTCCGCCTCCACCGTTCCTCTGCGTTCAGCCGAGCTTGAGAACGCAGAGGTAACGGAAGAGACGGAGAAAGCTGAGGACGAGAGATGTTAACGGCAACCAAGGCCAAGATTGCGCCCGGCAAGTTGTTCATTGGCGGTGAGTGGCGCGACGCGAGCGGCGGGAAGACATTCGAGACGATCAACCCCGCAACGGGTGAGGTGTTGACGCAGGTTGCGGAGGCGAATGCCTCGGATGTCGACGCGGCAATTCAAGCTGCGCGTCGAGCATTCGATCCGAATGGTGCGTGGCGGAAGATGTCGGCCAGTGATCGGGGAAAGGTGCTTTGGCGAATCGCTGATTTGCTCGAGGAGAACATCGAAGAGATCGGCGAACTTGAGACCCTCGATAACGGCAAGCCCATCTTTGAATCCCGCTATGTTGATTTACCGATGGTGGTGGACGTCTTCCGCTACTACGCCGGGTGGGCGACAAAGATTCACGGAGAGACGGTAAACACGCTCGAAAACGCCTTCACGTACACCCTGCGTGAACCCGTGGGGGTGGTGGGCGCCATCGTGGCCTGGAATTTCCCTTTGCTGCTGGCGAGTTGGAAATTGGGTCCGGCGCTGGCTTGCGGCAACACAGTCGTGCTGAAGCCGGCAGAGCAGACACCCCTGACAGCGCTGCGCTTTGCCGAGATCGCGAAGCAGGCCGGCTTGCCTGACGGCGTTCTCAACGTGGTGACGGGAGGCCCGGAAACGGGCATTGCGCTGGTGAAGCACGAGGGGGTGGACAAACTGGCGTTCACCGGATCTACCGCGGTCGGGAAAGAGATCATGCGGAGCGCGGCGGACACGTTGAAACGCCTGACGCTGGAGCTGGGCGGGAAATCCCCGAATATCGTCTTTGCGGATTCCGATCTGGATGGAGCCGTGAAAGGAGCCATCAATGGAATCTTCTACGGCAAGGGAGAGGTTTGCTGTGCGGGTTCGCGCCTGTTTGTTGAAAACAAAGTGAAAGACGAGTTCATGGACAAGCTGGTGCAGCGTACGAAGAAGCTGCAACCCGGCGATCCGCTCGATCCCAAGACCCGGTTGGGGGCGATTGTCAGCGAGCAGCAGATGAAGACCGTGCTCGGGTACATAGAGTCCGGTAAGCAGGAAGGGGCGGAGTTGGTGGCCGGCGGCAATCGGGTGACTATCGGGAACGGCAACGGCTATTTCCTGGAGCCGACGGTCTTTGGTGGCGCCACGAACGACATGAAGATTGCGCAGGAAGAGATTTTCGGTCCAGTGCTCGCCACGCTGACCTTTGATGACGTGGACGAAGTGGCGGCGCTGGCGAACAAGAGCAATTACGGACTGGCCGCTGCGGTGTGGACGAAAGACATAAGAAAGGCGCATGCCCTATCGCGCAGGTTGAATGCGGGCACGGTCTGGATCAATACGTACGGCCTGATGAATGCTGCGTTGCCTTTTGGGGGCTACAAGCAATCAGGCTTCGGGCGAGAACTGGGCATGCACGCCATCGAGCACTACACGGAGTTGAAGACCGTGTGGATGAATCTGTAGATCGGATTATTTAGCCATCGGGTCATCGCGCCATTAAACCCGGGTGCTCTGAGAACAGGAACACACGAGTTCATGAATTGGGGTGAGGAATCATGCCGTCGATGTTGAAAATCGGCACGTTTGGTGACTGGGTTGATCTGTTCGAGAACTGGCGCAAGGAGATCGGAGTTGATCGCGACCAGATCAAAGACTTCAAGTTCGAAACACTGTTTGGTGCCATCGAGACCGAGGAGATAGGGTTCGGCCATTACAAAGGGCGGAGAAAGTGGGAGAACGTGCGCCAGATCCCAACGCAACAGATCCGTGATGCGTTGCTGAACATGATTGTGTACCAGGGCGACACGGAGTTTGCCAGCGTCGAGCAGCAGCGGCACCTTTTTGAGAGTGCACCGACCGACTGGGACCGCAAGGCTCTTACGCGTGTGATGATCGAAGAAATGCGTCACGGATGGCAGATGTGCGCGTTGCTAATCGATCATTTCGGGCACTCCGGGAAAGTTGAAGCTCAGAAGATGCTGGAGCGCCGTGCGTTCGAGAACAAGCGTTTGCTCGGCGCATTCAATGTCGATGTAGACAACTGGATGGACTTCTTCACGTACACCGACTTTGTGGATCGTGACGGCAAATTTCAACTGCAGATGTTGAAGTACTCAAGCTTCGCGCCGCTCGGACGATCGATGTCGTACATGTTGCGGGAAGAAGCGTTCCATATGGGCACGGGAAACGACGGGCTTTCGCGCGTGGTGAAGGCGGGAGTAATCCCGGCATGGCTCATTCAGAAATATCTGAACAAGTGGATTTCGGAGTCTTTTGACCTCTTCGGCACGGACCACTCATCGTCGGCACACTGGGCATATGTATGGGGCGTGAAAGGGCGCTACGACGAGCCGAAAAATCAGACTGCGCCAGACCTCGACGATCTGAACGACTACAACCGCAAGCTGTATCGTGACGAAGTTGATGGCCTGGTGCAAAGGTTGAACAATTGCCTGCAACCTGGAGAGCCGAAGCTATACACACCGGACATCAAGTTCAACCGATCAATAGGCCGATGGGCAAACCAGATGTTCCACCCGCAAACCGGTCAGCCGATGGAAGAGAAGGAATACGCCGCACGAAGAGACGAGTTCCTGCCAACGGCAGAAGATAAGAAACTGCTGTTGGACATCATCTCGACCGAGAAGAAGTGGATACTGCCGAAGATAGGCGCACGCGATCCGTTCGAGACAATCGCGGAGCCTAGGAGAAGCGCGATCAATATCGCTATCGCTGCATAACCGAGGCCAGGTGATGCGTGCCTGACCTTCGAAATGTGCTAGCGTCAGCAACGACATGATTACTCAAATACAGCCAACGTTTTCGAAGATCAGGCTTCAGGTTGAAGCGCCGATTGCGCGAATCGTTCTCGAGAATCCACCGGTTAATGTGATCGACCTGAGGATGATGGACGAACTGCTTGGGGCGATGCAGCACGTGCAGGAACGTCCGGATATTTCGGCTGTCGTGTTCAGCGGAGCCGGCGTGGATTTTTCCGCGGGAGTGGACATCAAGGCCCATACGCCCGACCTGGTGCGCGGCATGCTTGAGAAGCTCCACTCGGTAATTCGCGCTGTGGCCAGCAGTGAGAAGGTGACCATAGCGGCGGTGCACGGGAATTGCCTTGGCGGGGGCGCAGAGCTCGCTCTGGTGTGCGACATGGTGTTCTGCACTGAGAATGCGCGGTTTCAGTTCCCGGAGATCCAACTGGCGTGCTTTCCACCTGTCGCAGCCGTGGCACTTGCAGCCGTGGTGGGCCAGAAGCGCGCGGCTGAGATGATTCTGACGGGAAATGTTGTGCACGGCGATGAAGCGCTACATATCGGCCTCGTTAACGATGCCGTCGCAGATGACAACGAACTCTTCGAAGTGCTTCAGGATGTGGCGGAGCGGTTGGCGTCGTTAAGCCCCGCTGCTTTGAGAGTTGCGAAGAAGGCGCTCTATGCCTGGGACTCCATGCACTTTGACAAGGGCTTGCAGAAATCGGAAGCGATCTACTTGAACGACCTGGTCAAGACTGAAGACGCTCGCGAAGGCATACAGGCGTGGATCGAAAGGCGCGCGCCGGTGTGGAAGGGTAGATGACGCTCGGCAAAGACATTGAGTTTGAGATTTCAGCGCGAGACGTGAAGGCGAGTTTGGATAATGGCCAGCGCGTCACGCTGGTCGACGTCCGGGAGCCCTGGGAGTATGCGACGGCGCGGATTGAGAATAGCAAACATATTCCGATGAACGACATTCCAGCTCGCGCCGGGACAGAACTCGCGCCGAATGATCATATTGTGGTGATCTGCCATCATGGAGTTCGCTCGGCGCGCGTGACGGCGTGGCTCCGGGAACACGGGTTTGAAAGAGCGCAGTCAATGCGTGGCGGAATCGACCTGTGGTCGCGAACCATCGATCCGCAGGTTCCGCTCTATTAAGGTCGAAGAATGAAGAAGAATCTTTTGGAGCTGCGCGTGAATGGCCGATCGCACGAGATTGCGGCGGAACCGAACGCACTTCTCATCGATGTATTGCGGCGCGACCTTGGGATGACAGGCACGAAGCGCGGTTGCGACGATTCGTCTTGCGGAGCATGCACGGTGCAGATCGATGGCGTCCCGATGTTGGCGTGTACGTTGCTGGCCGCAAGCTGCGAAGGTGCGGAGATCACTACCGTTGAAGGCATTGCGGAACATGGTTCCCTGGCAGCGATCCAGAAGGCCTACGGTGATTGGGGCGGGGCGCAATGCGGTTACTGCACTCCGGGGTTCATGATGACTGTAAGCGCGTTGCTGGCAAACAATCCGGACCCAACCGAGGACGAGATACGCCACTCGCTCAGCGGCAACCTATGTCGCTGCACGGGCTACGAGCAGATGTATCAGGCCATCAAAGCGGCGATTGAAGCCGAGAAGAAAGGCATGGCGGCGGCAGGAAGGTAGTCGCACAAGGCTCCGCTAGCATCGTGAAGGTGAAGATGAGCGAGTTTTCGGTAATCGGGAAGCCGATAGCAATGGTCGACGCGGCCGGAAAAACTACCGGCGGGGGCAAGTACGCGGACGACCTCTCCCTCCCCGGCATGTGGTATGGCAAGATACTGCATTCCCCATATCCGCATGCCAGAATCAGGCGCATCAATGCCACCCGGGCGCTGGCGCTGGATGGCGTTGTTGCGGTGGTGACTGGTAAGGACGCACCGGTGAGCTATGGCATACTCCCGATCGGCCACGATGAGCACGCACTTGCTGTGGACAAGGTTCGTTACGTAGGTGATAACGTCGCTTGTGTCGCGGCGGTGTCAGAGGCGGTCGCCGATCGCGCGCTGGAATTGATCGATGTCGATTACGAACTGCTGCCCGCCTGGTTCGATCCCGAGCAGTCGATGCAGGCGCAAGCCGAGTTCATACACGAACAGCGTCCCAACAACATCGAGAAGGAGTATCACCACGCGTTTGGGGATCCGGACAAAGGCTTCGCTGAGGCGGAGTACGTGGCCGAAGCGCGTTACATAGCTAACGAGGTCACTCACGCAGCGATGGAGCCGCATTCCACGCTGGCGGCCTTCGACCTCGATCCGCACACCGGCAAAGTGGGACGACTGACGGTGTGGTCCTCAACACAGGTGCCTTACTACCTTCAGCACAAACTCTCGCTCGTGCTGGAGATGCCAATGTCGCAAATACGCGTGATCAAGCCCCTGGTGGGCGGCGGTTTCGGCGGGAAAAGCGAGATCATTCCGCTGGAGATCATCGCGGCGGTGGCGGCACGCGCGGCGAAAGCTCCCGTAAAGATCACCTACACGCGTGAGGAAGTGTTTTGGGCTCATCGCGGACGTCCGCGAACCATCATCGATTTAAAAACCGGCGTGAAGCGCGATGGACGCATTACGGCCGTGCGTGCGCGAGTAGTGCAGGACGGTGGAGCCTATTGTTCGTACGGCCCAGTCACGATTCTGTACTCGGGGGCTCTGCTCGGTGCGCTCTACGACATTCCGAATGTGCAGTACGACGGCTACCGGGTGCTGACCAATAAGCCTGCATGCGGTGCGATGCGCGGCCACGGCACAGTCAACGTGCGGTTCGCATTTGAATCGCAGATGGACGAGATTGCTGCGGAACTAAAGATCGACGCTGCCGAGATACGTCGGGTGAATTTGCTGAAACCGCCCTGCATCACGGTAAACGGGCTTCGCGTGCTCAGCTACGGACTGCCGGAATGCATCGAGAGGGTCGTTGAGAGGTCAGGCTGGGCAGAGAAGAACGGGCGTATCCGACGGTCGTCCGCCGGAGACAGCGCCGCGACGGACGAACGTCGCACGAGCTTACGTCGCGGACTGGGGCTGGCATGCAGTCACTACGTGAGCGGTGCGGCGAACTCGATTATCCGGTCGGACATGCCGCATTCGACTGTGAACATTAAGGTTGACCGAGATGGTGGCGTGATCGTCTACACCGGTGCGGCGGAGATCGGACAGGGTTCCGACACGATGACCGCGCAGGTCGTCGCCGAGGTGCTGGGGTGCGCGTTGTCGCGGATAAAAGTCGTGGCAGCGGATACTGACCTCACTCCAATCGATCTAGGGTCTTATTCAAGCCGGGTAACGATGATGGCCGGCAACGCGGCACTCCGGGCGGCCGAGGCGGTCAAAAAACTCGTCGTACAAGCCGCCGCGAAAAGATTGCAGTGCTCACCAGAGGACGTCGTGATGCGAGATGACGTGGTGAGTAAGCGGGCGGGAGATACTCTCAGCGATCCGTTGGAGTCTGCAGCGCAGATACTCGAGACAAGAGATGCACCGCGCGGCGCGGTTGAAACTGTCGCGCGCGGGCGCGTCGAAGGGCAGATCCTGCGCGGGTCCGTGCTACAGAAGAGAAAAGAGGATGGGCCGAAAGATCGCATGAGTTTCGAAGAAGCGGTGGTTGCGGCGATCGACATTTCGGGGGCGCTGACGGGAACGGGATCGTACTCGCCGCCACAGGATGCACGCGGCGGCAACTTCAAAGGCGGTGGCGTCGGACCGTCGCCAGCATATTCGTACTCCGCGCAGGTGGCTGAAGTCAGCGTCGACGAAGATACCGGCGAGGTGACGGTACACAAAGTGTGGGCCGCACACGATTGCGGTCGCGCGCTGAACCCGGTAGCAGTGGAAGGCCAAGTGATCGGTTCGGTGTGGATGGGCTTGGGGCAGGCACTCCAGGAAGAGATGGTTTGGAAAGACGGTCTCCTGATCAATCCCGGGCTGCTCGGCTATCTCAGCCCGACTTCGAGCGAATCGCCTGAGATCGAGGCCATCATCGTGGAGAGCATTGATCCGGAAGGGCCATTCGGAGCCAAAGAGGCTGGCGAGGGGTCACTGGCAGCAACGATTCCCGCCATTTCCAACGCCATCTACGACGCGGTTGGTGTACGGCTGCGGGAGGCTCCATTCACGCCCGAACGCGTGCTGGCTGCCTTAAAAGGGAAGCGGATCGCTGAATCGGGCAAAGCTGTCCCCACGAACACTGGCATCACGCAGCCCGGAGGAGTCGACCCGACACGTCCGGCATATTTGCGTGAGCACGGTGGAGCACTGTGGTTCAAGGGCAGAGGACCGTCGCGTCATCCTTTGGACCCCGCACGAACACAGCCCGTTGCCGCAGAGACCGGAGGTGGCGATTGAGCCTCCCCGAGTTCAAACTGCTTCGGCCTCGTACAGTCGAAGAAGCTGTCGCGTTATTGGGCAAGCACATCCCAAATGTGCAAGTGATTGCCGGCGGCACCGACCTGATCCCGTCCATGCGGCAGCAGCTGTTCGCCCCAGAGTACGTGCTGGACATCCGCGGCATACAGGAACTGCGAGGAATTTGCGCGCGCGACGGAGAGGGTCTTGAGATCGGTGCACTGACGTCTCTGACAACGGTCGAAAACTCAGAGTTCATTCGACGGCACTATCCGGTGTTGCACGAAGCGGTCGCGACTGTTGCGTCGCCTCTTCTCCGAAACATGGGAACGATCGGCGGGAACATCTGCTTGGATACTCGGTGCGTCTGGTACAACCAGTCGCTCACGTGGCGAAAGTCGTGCGGGTTTTGCATCAAGAAAGATGGAGATTTGTGCCACGTAGCTCCTGGCGGGAAGCGATGCTGGGCGGTGTTCTCCGGCGATACGCCACCTGCTCTGTTGTGTCTGGATGCTGAGGTCGAGATTGCGAACGCGTACGGATTCAAGCGTGTACCATTGCGTGACCTCTACACGGGCGAGGGCGATGCTCGCATCAAGTTGGGAAAAGACGAGTTGCTCACGCGCGTCTTGCTTCCGGAGTCGCGTGCCGGATGGCGCGGCGTGTATCGCAAACTGCGCATACGAGGCAGCATCGACTATCCGCTGGCGGGAGTGGCCGTTGCGATTAAAATTGCGAACGGGGCTGGTAGCGCAGTTCAGGATGCACGGGTCGCAATTACGGCTGTTAACCCCGCGCCGATGCTGGTTGCGGGAGCGGATCGTGCCCTGGTCGGGCATAGCGTCAACGAGCAGGTTGCTACCGTCGTCGGTGAGTTGGCGGCGAAAACGGCGAAGCCCCTCACAACTTCAGCCCTGACGCCGGAGTACCGGCGCGAGATGGTGCGGGTTTTCGCGAAGCGCGCGGTGCTCGCCGCGGCGGGATCGGGCGAAAGCAAGAACTGAATGGTCACTGATTGCCATATACACATTCAGCCAATCGAGATGTTCAAGCCGGCTGCGCTTGAACTCATGAAAAGGAAGCGGCCGGAATTCCAGCGCATTGTTGAATACTCGCAGTCTCCGAAGGCTTTTCTGAAACACCTTGACGAGTCGGGCGTCGACCGCGCCGTGCTGATTAATTACGTCGCTCCGGATGTCATTGGATTCACCGCGGCGGTCAACGAATGGGTCGCGAACTACGTCAAAGCAGATCCGCAAAGGTTGATCGCGTGCGGGAGCTTGCATCCGCGTCAATCACACGATGTCGTCCGAGACATGGAGCAGATCGTTAGACTCGGCATCCGGCTTATTAAGATTCATCCGCCTCATCAATTGCTTTATCCGAATGATTACCTGAATGGCGTTCATCAGCTTGAGGTCATATATCGCATCGCTGAGGCGAACGGAATCCCGGTGATGTTCCATACCGGGACGTCCATCTTTCCGGGAGCGCGGAACAAGTTTGGAGATCCCATCTTCATCGATGATGTGGCGATTGACTTTCCGAATCTAAAGATTCTGCTGGCGCATGGAGGAAGGCCGCTGTGGATGGATACGGCGTTCTTTCTTATTCGGCGGCACCGAAACGTTTATCTGGACATCAGCGGAATACCGCCCAAAACATTGCTGGAGTATTTTCCTCGCCTGGCGAAAATCGCGGAGAAGACCCTGTTCGGAACGGACTGGCCGGGACCCGGCGTTCCGGACATCGGTAAAAACCTGCGGGAGTTCAGCGCCCTGCCCTTACCTGATGACGCGAAGACCGCGATTTTGAGCAAAACGGCTCTCAGCCTCTGGCCTGCTTAGCGCTCGAAGGAGTCGCCGCTATCGAGTGGCTTCGTAAATGTTTGTCCGCCGATCAGTTGCTATGTTTAAAATCCACGTGTGACGTTCACGCTGCGCGAATTTCGGCAGGAAGATTTCACCCGCCTCTGGGAAATCGACCAGGAGTGTTTTCCACCGGGGATTGCCTACTCGCGGCTTGAATTGCTGCACTATATACGACGACCTGGGGCGTTCACGCTCATTGCGGAGGCAGGCGGAGAGGTCGCGGGCTTCACGGTAGCGGAGCAAACCCATCACCGGGGCCACGTAATTACGCTTGATGTGCGCAAGCAATTCCGGCGGAACGGCGTAGCATCGCGGCTGATGGATGCGGCGGAGAAGCGTTTTTTGGCGATGGGGTGCAAAGTGTCGCTGCTTGAGACGGCAGTGAACAACTTGGGAGCTATTGCTTTCTACAAGCGACGAGGCTATGCGGTGCTGAAGACAATTCCACGCTACTACGAGCGCAATACGGATGCGCTATTGATGGGCAAGAAGTTGGTGGACGCAATTCGCGAGCAGGGTGCACGAAAGTTGTAAGTTTCCCCAAATCGACAGGCATGAGGATTCGCTGTGGACAGATTATATGAGCTGTTTCAGCCGTTCGGAGCCGGCATGACGGCGTCGGTGATCTCCCAGATGATCCTGCGCCTGGTTGTGGCTTCTCTCCTTGGTGGCATCATCGGGTTGGAGCGCGAGATTAAGCGCAAGCCGGCTGGATTGCGGACTAACCTGTTCATCTGTTTTGGATCAGCGTTTTTTACGATCCTGTCGGACGCGTTCGCGGAGAAGTGGGGCGGAGATCACACGCGAATAGCAGCTCAGATCATCCCGGGAATCGGCTTCATTGGCGCAGGATCTATCCTGCACTCGCGAGGTTCGATCACGGGTGTGACGACCGCCGCGACGATCTTCGTGGTTGCGTCTATTGGCATGGCGGTCGGCGGGGGATTGTTTCTGCCGGCGATCTTTGCGACCGTGGTGATCGTGCTGTCATTGATGTCGCTGGGGTGGATCGAGGGGCGGTTCAACTTGAAAGCTGTGAGCATGGCGTATGAAGTGCTTGGCCATGACGCCGAGGCGGCTGTTGCGGCGGTGAACGAGACTCTGCGGGAGCAGCAGCAGGCCATGAAAACCGTGCAGATTGCTCGATCTGAGCACGGGTTCCGGCTTGTCTTTACCGTTGAAGCTCCTCAGAAAATGCAGGATGAGATCTGCAGGCGTTTGCGGCAGTACTCTGACCTGAGACGGGTTGAGTGTTTGGGCTCCACCACGGACAGAGATTAAAGAAGAGGATCAGTATTCATGGCTGTCGTCCCATTCATAAAAGCAAGCGCGTGCGGTAACGATTTTCTGCTGGTGAACCTCTCAGATGTGGCTTCACGGGGGTTGGAACTGCCTGATTTAGCACGGCGTATGTGCGACCGCCACGACGGTGTTGGTGCAGACGGAGTCGAATTCCTTCTTCCCGACGAGACGGCTGACGCAGATGCGAGAGCGGATATCAGGGCTAAGCTCATTAACGCCGACGGGTCTTTTGCAGAGGTCTCCGGAAACGGCACGCGTTGTGTAGCGGCATATGTCGTAGGAGAAACAGGGAAACAGGTTGTTTCAGTGCGCACTGACGCCGGCGTGAAGACATGCACCCTTATCAAGAGGGACGGGAACAGCTTCGAGTTTGAAGCGGCGATGGGTGAACCGGAGGTCGGCGAACAGTTCTCGTTGAAGATAAGCTCAGGAGAAGTGCAGGGAACACCCGTTTCTATGGGCAATCCGCACTATGTCATTTTCGTTCGAAAGTTCGCCTCGGGGTGGCAGGCGGAAGGCGCGGAGATCAGCACGCACGCTAAATTCGAGCAGGGCACTAATGTGGAGTACGTGCACGTGCGCGACGCCAGCAACATCGCGGTTCGTTTCTACGAGCGCGGAGCCGGAGAAACGAAGTCCTCGGGTACGGGATCTTGCGCAGCGGCTGTGGCTTCAATCAACGCCGGAAAGGTCAACTCGCCTGTGACGATTCACACTCTGGGTGGTGAACAGACGGTTCGACTGGACGGCCAGGTATTTCTTCGCGGACCGGCGCACCTTGTCTGCCGAGGCGAGTTTTTCATTTAAGATGGCTGTTCGCGGCTCCGGCGTGCGTGAGCCAGGGCTGCGTATCACGCACGACAGAATGTGTGTCGCAGGCCTAAGAAATTCATGGCTCAATCCCTCATCAATCTTGAAAATGACGCAAAGCATCCGCGAATCAAACCAACCGCGCTGGGCGAGGGTGACAACGTTGGCATCATTGCGCCGGCAGGCCCGATTGAACGGGAGTTGCTGGATGCAGGATGCGCTGTGCTACGAACGTTTGGATACCATCCCGTGTACCTCGATTCCATTCTCGAGCGGGATGGCTACTTCGCGGGAAGCGTAAAGCGGCGCGTCGATGAGTTTCACGAGATGTTCCGGCGCGACGACGTGCGGGCCATCATCTGCGCACGCGGCGGGTATGGGTGCAACTACCTGCTGCCGGAGATCGATCTCGACGTAGTTCGCAATAACCCGAAGATGCTGGTCGGGTACAGCGATGTGACCTCGTTGCTGACTTACATCAGTGATGCTACCGGGCTGACTACGATGCATGGTCCGATGGTGACCAAGGATTTTGCAAGGGAAGGCGGCGTTGACGAGGCATCGTGGCGCGCTGCTGTTTCCGGGTGGGTCACGCAATTGGAGTTCCCGGAAGGATCGGAAGTCGTGCCGCTTGCACGTGGGTTCGCTCAGGGCAGACTTTACGGAGGCTGTATTTCGATGCTTGCCGCGTCACTGGGCACGCCGTACGAAATCCAGACGGACGGCACGATTCTGTTCATCGAAGATGTCGCCGCTCATCCGTACCAGGTCGATCGCATGCTGATGCAGTTGAAACTTGCCGGAAAGCTGGACGGCGTCCGGGGCATTGTATTCGGAGTGATGAAGGAGTGCGACGCGACTCCAGGCAATGGTTATTCGCTGCAAGAGATTGTTGCAAGAATTGTGGGTGACCTCACTGTTCCGGTCGCTTACGGGTTGCGTTCAGGGCATGTGGACGGCGGAAACATGACGCTGCCGATAGGAGTACAGGCGGTCCTACAGGTGCAGGAAGATGTGCGGCTGGGTTGGGAGCCAGGAGTGGTCGCGGACGCCAGTGCCAAACAACAGGAAGACTGGAAGAAGTCGGTGAAATGAATAGAAGCAAGCACATCCATTTGATCGGGGTTTGTGGGACGGCCATGGCGTCGCTCGCGGGCATGTTGAAGCAGCGCGGTTTTCACGTGACAGGCTCAGATGCCGCCGCGTATCCGCCGATGTCAGACTTCCTGGCGTCTTTGGGCGTAGAGATTCGACAGCCATATTCCGAGTACAACCTGAATGATCGGCCGGACTTGGTTGTGGTCGGAAACGCGATCTCACGAGGAAATCCGGAACTGGAGCGTGTGCTCGACGATCGCATCGCCTTTCGATCCATGCCGCAGGTGCTCTTTGAGGAGTTTCTGACCGGGCACGAGCCAATCGCTGTGGCCGGCACGCATGGGAAGACGACCACAACGTCGATGCTGAGTTGGATTTTTCATGTCGCAGGGAAATCGCCATCGTTCCTGATTGGCGGGGTAGCCGAGAACTTCGGTTCGAGTTTCGGGCTAGGGGAAGGTCAGCAGTTCATTCTTGAGGCGGACGAGTACGACACGGCGTTCTTCGATAAAGGTCCCAAGTTCCTGCACTACTTTCCAGATGCGGTGATTCTTACATCGGTTGAGTTTGACCATGCCGATATCTATCGCGACTTGGAGGCCGTGAAGACCGCTTTCCGCCGGATGGTTAACCTTGTTCCTCGGCGCGGGGTGATCGTCGCACACGACAATCCCGGCAACGTCAGCGACGTCTTGAAAAAGGCTTTGTGTCGCGTGGAGCGCTACGGCTTCACGGCGCAAGCCGATTGGCAAGCTGTCGACGTCCGATTTGAGCCCGAACAGACGACGTGGTCCGTGCTGAGAAGTGGAGAACTCTGGGGAAAATTTGGGTTCTCTCTTGCGGGCGACTTCAACGTGCTCAACGCGACCGCTGCCGCCGCGCTCGCCTCTCACTTCGGCATTGAACCGCCGGCGATTGCGAAGGCGTTGAGGACCTTCAAGAGCGTGAAGCGCCGACAAGAGATAAAAGCGGAGATCGACGGCATCACCATCATCGATGACTTTGCTCACCACCCGACTGCAATAGCCGAGACGTTGAAAGCTTTGCGTACGCGGTATGACGGAAGGCGCTTATGGGCCATCCTGGAACCGCGGTCGAACACGCTGCGGCGAAGCGTCTTCCAGGAGGAGTTGGCTGAGAGTCTTGCCATCGCCGACTCCATCGTGCTCGCGAGCGTGTTTCATAAGACGACAGACGCCATCCCCGAGAACGAGCGTTTGGATACATCGGCCGTCGTTCAGGCATTGAGGCACATGGGACGGCCTGCGGCACAGATCGCCGATGCGGATGGGATTGTCGCCAAAGTTGTTCCGGAGCTGAAACCCGGCGACGTCGTGGCCATCCTTTCCAACGGCGGTTTCGGAGGCATTTACGAAAAGCTGCCGCAGAAGTTGAAAGAACTGCGCGGGGTGACGGCATAAGTGGGCCGCGTACCGAAGCTGGTCCTGATCATCGCGATTTGGCTCTCGTGCGCGGCAGCGCAAGAGCACCAGCCCATTTCAGCGGCCCAGCAGTCGGTCGGCACCCAAGCCGAAACTTTGGTACTTACGTACACGGTGACCCTGGCGGATGCGGCTCGCAACCATGTTCACGTGAAGCTGTCGCCGATTGGGCCGGACGGTGTCGTGCAGTTGCCAGTCTGGAACGCGCTTTACCAAGTTCGCGACTTCGCGCAATTCGTGCAGTCAGTCCGCGCTACTGACCGCCACGGCCGGCCAGTGGCGGTTCGCAAAATCGACAAGACAACATGGAGTGCGCCCGGTGCCAACGCAATTGAGTACGACATCGTACTGAACACACCCGGTGCTTACAGTGCTCAGATCAACCGGGAGCATGCGTTCCTAAATCTGGCCCAAGTGTTGATGTATGTTCCCGGACCGGGACGGGAGTGGCCCATCGCGCTGTCGTTTGAGGCCGTGCCCAGCGACTGGCAGATCGCAACCGTGCTGAAGCGCAGTCCTGGAAATCCCAAAGAATTCAACGCCCCTAAGTATGACGCCCTGGTGGATGCACCGGTCGAGATAGGCAGGTTCCGCGAAATCGCCTTCGAGGACGGCGGAGCAAAGTATCGCATCGTCATCGACGCGCTAGACGGCGATTACGACGCCAAGAAAGTTCGTGAGAATGTGCGCAAGATCGTGCGCGCAGGTGTTGACTGGATGGGCGACCGGCCGTGTGCCGAGTACCTGTTCATCTACCATTTTCCGCGCGAGTACGGCGGGGGCGGAATGGAGCACGCGTGCTCCACAGCTATCGATGTTCCGGCCGGTCGAATGTCCGGCACGATGAGTAGCTTCAACAGCGTGACCGCACACGAGTTCTTTCACCTGTGGAACGTGAAGCGGATACGGCCGCAGTCGCTGGAGCCTGTGGATTACACGCGCGAGCAATACACGCGGGCGCTTTGGTTCAGTGAAGGTGTTACAAGCACAGTTGACGGATACATTCTGCTGCGGGCTGGGCTGATCGACGAATCGGGATACCTGAAGCGGCTTGCCGCTGAGATCGGGATGCTCCAAAGTCGGCCTGCACACCTGACGCAGTCGGCAGAAGAGTCGAGCCTGGATACTTGGTTTGACAAGTACCCGTTCTACCGGCGCCCCGAACGAAGCATCTCGTACTACAACAAGGGCGAAGTGCTCGGAGCGATGCTGGACCTGGCAATAAGGGAATCGACGGGCGGGACGAAGTCGCTGCGTGATGTGTTCCATTGGATGAACGAGAACTATGCGCGACGAGGGCGTTTCTTCGATGATTCTGAAGGCGTTCTCCGCGCTGTTGAAGCCGTGACCGGCAAAGAATTCGATTGGTTCTTCCGTGCGTACGTGGCCGGTACGGATGACATTCCTTTTGACAGGTTCCTTAACACGGCCGGGCTGCGCTTGGGCACAAATCGACGGACTGTTGCCGACGCTGGGTTCGCCACGTCGCGCAACTTCGATGGTCCACCGCTGGTGACCGATGTTTACGGAGATGATGCTGCCGCTGCTGGATTGCGAGTCGGGGACGCAATAGTGGCCGTTAACGGCAAGCGAAACGTTAATGTCGGGGATGAGATGGCGTCTGGGTCTGCCGGCCAGATCCTGCGCTTGACCGTGCGTAACCAAAGGACCTCCAGGGAACAAGACACTTCAATCAGGGTAGGTAGCAGGGAAGCGGTCGAGTTCTACATTGCTGAGCTTGAGCAATCGACGCCGGAGCAGAAGAGGCGACGGGCGGAATGGTTGACAGGCCCCAGGCAGCAAGCATCTGTGATTCGTGAAAAACAGCGGATTTCTGTGGCAGGGAGGACCGCTGGAGCGGCTCGTACGGAGGCTTCGACGCCTTGATCCGAAGCCTGTTCACGCTGATGTTCTGGGCTGTTGCCACGCCATTAGCGGCCTTGGTGATGTTCCCATGGACGCTGCTCACGCGGGACATCATGCCGCTCTATCGCGTGGGTACCTGGATCGCGTGGACGGGAGTGAGGATAGCGGGAGTGCGCGTTGAGGTGGTCGGTCGGGCAAGGCTAGACGCGCAACGCTCGTATCTGTACATGTCCAATCACACCTCGAATCTCGACCCGCCTCTGCTAATACCGCTCATCCCGAAACGAACTTCAGTTCTTGTTAAGAAGGAACTGTTCCGCATACCTGTGTTTGGACAGGCGATGCGCATCGGTTCCCTTGTTCCGGTGGATCGCTCGAACCGCGAACGGGCCATCGAGAGCCTGCGGCAGGCTCATAGCGTGCTGAAGTCGGGTATCAGCATGACCATCTTTGTCGAGGGCACAAGGTCGCGTGATGGACGATTGCTGCCCTTCAAGAAAGGTCCGTTCTACCTGGCAATGGACACTGGCGTGCCCATCGTACCCGTGACCATCGCTGGAACTTACGATCTGCTGCCTAAAGGCCGCATCTTCGCTCGTCCGGGAACAGTGCGCGTCGTATTCCACGAGCCAGTCGATCCTGCATGGTTTGGCGACGACCGAGATGCACTTGTCGCAACAGTCCGGAACGCAATCGCGAGCGCACTGCCCAGAGAAAAACAGTAGTGGAGCACACCGGACAGAGACTCAAACTACGGAACAGACTCAAACTAAGTAGTCGGATGCGAGCAGTGCATTATGATGGAAGTGTCGTCAATCTAAGCGAGTCTGAGTCCCATTGAGAGCATTCATCACAGGTTCTGGCGCGTTCCTTCCGGAGCGGATCGTCCCCAACGAGGAGATCGCGCACAAGCTCGGCCTCACGCCTGAGCAAATCTTCGAGTCATCGGGAATTCGCCGGCGTCGCTGGGCGGCACCGGGGACAAAGGCGAGCACCCTCGCGTGTACTGCCCTTCGCTGTGCGATTGCGAATGCCAACCTTCTTCCAGAACAGATGGACTTTCTTCTGCTCGGAACTATGACGCCTGACCGGTTCATTCCAGGCACGGCGCCTGCAGTGCAGAAGCAACTCGAAATTCCGCCTCTGCCGTGCCTGGACATACACGCCACCTGCTGCAACGCGATCTACGGCCTGCAACTTGCGCGTTCGATGGTTGTGGCTGGCACGGCCAAGAACGTGGCGGTGTGCTTTGCCGATGTTCAGTCGGCGTGGCTCGACATTTCGGCGGAGGCAGGCACCACCTCTATGCTTTTCGGGGATGGCGGCTCGGCATTCATAGTGTCGGGACATGAGCACAAAGGGTCGTTGCAGGTGCTCGACGTGCTGCTACGAACGGATGGCACATTCGTCGACGACCTGGGCATACGGTGCCCGGGGACAGAATTTGGTAATCGGTTGAACGAGAACTACGCTCAGCGCGCGGATTTTCTGCCACGAATGAATGGACAGAGGGTGCTCATGCGGGCTTCTCGCAACATGGCTGCGGTTTGTCGCACGCTGTTGCAGCAGCACGAACTGACGGCTCAGGAGATTGCTTGGATCGTCCCGCACCAGGCGAACTTCAACGTCATGCGGCAACTCATGCGCGCGCTCGGCCTTTCGCGCCACATGGAAAGATTGGTCTCAGTCATCGAGGATTACGGGAACACATCATCGGCGTCGATGGGCATAGCGCTGGACGCTTTGCGCAGATCGGGACGCGTCAGGCGTGGAGATTATGTGCTGATGCCGGCATTTGGTGCGGGGTTCACCTGGGGCGCGGCGCTATGCAGGGCGGTGTGAAGTTTCGCGAATTCCGTCGTATAAGGTACTGTGTTACTGGTGTTGGTCGCCCTTCTATTTATCTACTTGACGCCTTTGCGCTCAATCAGGCGCGCCGTTAACATCACGCCATCGCGGTTGTCATGGAGCTTGATCGGGAACACTAAAACGTTCCACGTCCAGTGGCGGCTCTTGACAGGAAGATGCGGTACGCCGAGGAACCCGCGATCTATGTAGGTTTCGCGCGTGTCGGCGACAGTCGAAACGATGTCACGCCAGTCTTCGCCCAATTCAGGGAATTCCTCAAAGAGATTTTTACCTGCGAAGTATTGGCGCTTGTGGCCAATGAGGGCTGCGAAATATTCGTTCACGTATTGCCACGTGCCCTCGCGGTCCATGATCTCCAGCACGATGTCATCCCCCATGCTGGTGCTGATGCGCTGGTAATAAAAGTCCTGCGCATCGACCACTACTGGCTTGCCACGGCGTTTGGCTTCGAAGTTGCGTAACGCGTTCACCAGATCATCTACGGAACTATGGCCCTTCAGCAGGTGCATGTCCGCAATGCCGCCAAAACGACGTTCCAGTGTGGCGGAGAGGATGATGATAGGCACCTGCGGCCGCTTTCTCCGCAGGACTTCGGCGACTTCAGTTCCGAATTTCCCGGCACCGAGGTGATAGTCGAGAACGGCGATATCGATTTCGTCAAGGTGCCGCTCGGCTTGCTCCACTGACTCTGACGTCACGACTTCATACCCCTTCTGCCGGAGTATCGTCGCGCGAAGGAGAAGGTTCTCGGGAAGGTCGTCCAGCAGAAGCACGCGTATAGGCTTCGCCTCGCCACCGCCCATGGAAAGCACTTTTGCGCCACCAGTATGTGTCTTTTCGTCCATTCCTATCTGCCCGACGAACATCGCACTCAGATGGGGAGGCGAGGCTTACTCTCGTTCTGATGCGACGTTCGCCTTTTCTGTGCTTTTGATTTCCGCGACCGCTCTTTCCAGGCTGCGAATCGCACGAGCAATTTCCGGCAGTTTGTTGTACGCCGCGACGGTGCGGAGCCATTGGCGGTTCTCTATGGCCGGGTATCCACTTACGATCTGACCGGCCTCGACGTCGTTTGGAATGCCGCTTTGTGCGGTCGCGATGGCGCCATCGCCGATTTTGCAGTGGCCCGCGACGCCAACCTGCCCTGCAAGGATGACGTTCTTGCCGACTTCAGTCGATCCGGCAAGACCAACCTGCGAGCACAGCATGGTATTTTCGCCTACCGTGCACCCGTGGCCGACCTGCACAAGGTTGTCGATCCGAGCGCCCCTCTTAATTCGAGTCTCGCCAATACTTGCGCGATCAATGCAGGCATTAGCCTGAACTTCAACGTCATCCTCGAGCACCGCCGGTCCGGACTGCACGATTTTGTGCCAGTTACCCTGATCATTCTTCGCGAAGCCAAAGCCGTCGGCGCCGATAATGGCACCGTTCTGGAGGACGACGTTGTCTCCGAGGCGGCAGTACTCACGGACTACCGCGTGAGCGTGGGCGAAGAAGTCGTTTCCGATTCGTGCGCCACGATAGATCACCACGTGCGGCAGAAGAACGCAGTTGTCCCCGATTTGTACGTCTTCATCGATCACGACGTACGCACCAATCGAGGCGTTCGCGCCGATCTGCGCCGAAGGGTGGACGACGGCTGTTGTATGCACACCAGGCGCGTAGGCGGGGGAGTGGTAGAAGAGTTCAATTGCTCGCGCGAAGGCCAGGTATGGGTTCTTCGAGCGGAGCGTGGCCGAAGGAATCTCGGGGAATTTGTCGTCAACGATAACCGCCGAGGCGCCCGTGGTCTTCGCGGCAGCGGCATACTTCGGGTTGGCTACGAAAGTAATGTGTCCGGTCGACGCTTCCTCGATGCCGGCTACCCCGGTGATCTCCAGTGCGCCGTCGCCGTCGAGACGCGCGCCAAGTGCGGAGGCGATATCTGCTAGTTTCATCGTGAATGACTGCGAGAACGCAGGCGTTGATTGTAAACGTATGAACGGCGAGGCGCTACCGCAGCATAGAAGTGTCTGAAAGCGGTATTTGATACCTCTCCCATCAAGATAAGCGCTATTGCTCGAACAAGCCCACTTGTCGTCCTTGTTCGGCGCTGGCGGCGGTTTTGCGCCTGCGGGTACTGCCTCCGATAACTCCCAGAACGGTGAGTTCGGAGAGGGCAGTGCGGGGTACAAAGATACGCTGGGTATTCGACCTCGTGTCGGGCGGGTTAATCAGGAAGCCTTCTGGGCCGATTGGAATCAAGTTGTTAGGCATCATGCCTTCAAGTAGTTCATTATCCCTGAACTTCAGGCGGACCCAGAGACCTTCTGACCGGGGACGTGTGGTGAACGTCTTTCGAACCAGAGCTTCGGAGTCCCCGAATTCCCGTACGAAGTACACGCCCTTGATATCGGCCAGGTCGATATGAACCACATTGCCCGCCGTATTGAGCATCTCGAGTTTGCCGTCGACGACGAATGCCGCTCCGACGTACCCGTTGATGGAGTCGCGGTCCATTTTGCGAACTATTACTTTTTTGTGTGTCGAAGGCATGTTAGTGCTGTGAGCCACACCGAATATTCGGGTACTCTCTACCCTGACCCCGGACGGCTATAAGTTGGGGGTATTGGGCACTGCCCCATTGAATGGGGCACCGAGAATTGTCGCACTTTCCACAAAAATGTGCGTGGAGAAAGCTTCTAGTGTAGCCATATTAATAACATTGTGGTATGTTGCAGTGTCTATCGTAGGCCAGCACTGGCACTTAAGTCCCGGAAACGGAGTCACTTACAGAAACGGAAAGCGATGCCACCGTGGCGGCGGGCGGCTGTTTCTCCCCGGATGAACCGCGCTGTTGTCTAGCGCCTATTCGCCTCAGCCCGGTATCGTGAACGCAAGGAATGCCCGACTTCATATACGCAATTGAGACCCGGCTGACGCCGGAACAGCAGCGCGCGCTCGCAGCGGTCACAGAAGCAGCACGCGCACAGGAAATGAACGTTTATCTTACCGGCGGCACCATTCGTGACCTGGTGACCGGCTTCCCGATCCGGGATCTCGATTTCACCGTGCAAGGCAACGTCCTTAAGCTTCAGAAAGATTTGGAGCGGGCGGGAGCGAGCATCACGGGGACAGACGAAGACCTGAAAGTTCTTTACGTCACGTTACCGGGCAATGTTCGTGCGGAAGTCTCGATGGCGCGTTCCGAGACGTACGACAAGCCTGGGAAAGCACCGGTTGTCGCCGCTGCAACGATTAACGAAGATCTGCGCCGACGGGATTTCACCGTCAACGCGATGGCATTGTCGTTGAACCCGGGATCGCGAGGACTGCTGCTCGACCCGTTCAACGGAATGGCAGATATCGAGTCGAAGGTGATTCGAATACTGCACAACTATGCTTTCCTCGAGGATCCTTCTCGGCTGATCCGAGCTACCCGATTTGCCGCGCGATTCCATTGGCCGCTGGAAGAGCGAACCCAGGCGCGCTACGACGCTGCAAAAGAAAACAACTACATCGAGTACATCAGCAACAAGGCCATCGGCTACGAGATTGAGCAGTTGGCGTATGAAGAAGATCCGCTGCACATTCTGCGGGCGCTTGAGAAGGAAGACTGGCTCAAGGTCTTAAACCCGCACTGGAGTGTGGCCAAGGTGGACAATGCCGGCTTGGCTCAGCTAACCAAGCTGCGGCAGCAGATGGTCGACTTGGGCTACACCCCGGATACGGCACCAGTAGTGCTGTACTTCCTCACACGCAGGCTTTCGGACAAGGATAGCGCCGACATCCGCAAGTTGATCCCGCGCAAGGACTTGGTCGAAGCGTGGAAGCATCTGGAAGAGGACGCGAAAGACCTTGCGAAGAAGTTGACAGGCAAGGAATCCGCGACTCCTTCGCGCACCTGGCAATTGTTGTCGCAGGTTCGCCCCGAGCTGATTCTGTTCCTGGAACTGACAAGCAAACAGCAGGCCGTCACACAGAAGATTTCGAACTTCTTCGGCAAGTGGCGCCAGGTAAGGCAGAAACTCCCGTTGCCGGAAATGATCGAGATGCGGATCACGCCGGCGCTGCCGGAGTATCCGAAGATCGCGGAAGAAGCGTTCCTGTTGATGCTCGATGGCAAGCTCCGTTCGCGGACGGAGATTGTGAAATTCTTGAAGCCATACGAACCGCCTCCGCCGCCTCCACCTCCGCCGGCAAGGCGTGGACGCGGAGCGAAAGCGGCTGCCGCTGGGGCGGGAGTCGGCGGTCCCGCCGGTCCTGGAAGAAAGCGACGTCCACGGATTCAAGAAGAAGAGGAGCTACCAGAGGACGAAGTAGAACAGCTACATAAGTCCATTGGTCGCGATGAGGACGAGGAAGAGGAACTCGAGGAGCTCGACGAACTCGGCTTGGGCGAAGACGAGGAAAAGGAAGAGGAAGAAGAGATAGGGGAGGAAGAGGAAGAGCCCCGTCCTGCAAAGAAGGCACCTGCAAAGGCGGTCAAGAAGAAGGAGCCTCCTAAGCCGGTTCCGCCGCCGAAGCCTGCTGTTCCAGCAAAGGCTCCGGCACGCGCAGCGAAGGCTGCACATGGCGCGAAGGCTCCAGCGCATGCGGCCAAGGCTCCGGCAAAGAAAGCCGCAGTAAAGAAACCTGTTCCCCCGGCGAAGAAGGCGGCCAAGAAGAAAGGTCGCTAGACAATTTGTTAGATTGAAATCAAGCCCCGCAATGTTTAGCGTTGCGGGGCTTTTCGTTTAGCAGGTATTAGCGCTTCAGGCCTCGATTCGGGTGAACGGGATAGCACCTGCATACAGCCGTCAGCTTCCAAGGATAAAAAATGCGAGTCAAGAGTGATGATGCCGAAATTTTTTACGACGTTATCGGTAAGGGTCCAGACGTGGTTTTACTGCATCCGTTTCCGGCGAACCACGACGTGTGGGTACCGGTTGCCGAGGCACTATCGACACGTTACAGGTTGATCCTCCCCGACTTACGTGGTCACGGCGATTCAACCGCAGGGGACGGGCCGGCCACGATGGAGAAACATGCTGCCGATCTCCGTCGTGTGCTGGAGGATGCAGGTGTCGGACGAGCTGTGTTCGCGGGAGTGTCCATTGGAGGCTATATACTTTTTGAGTTTTGGAGAAGGGAGCGCGAGCGTTTTGCAGGAATCGTGTTGAGCGACACGAAGGCTGCAGCCGATACGGACGAAGCTCGAGGAGCACGCCTGAAATCGGCTGAAGATGTGGAGCGTTTTGGCCCCGAGCAGTTCCTGGAGGCACAGCCGGCACGATTGCTGGGCCGCACAACCCAGCGCACCCGGCCTGATCTGACGGACCGCGTGCGTACGATGATGCGCAAGATGACGGTGAAGGGGATCGCCTTGATTCAGCGAGGCATGGCCATGCGCCCGGACTCGACGCCTATCCTCCGTACTGTCGATGTGCCATGCCTACTTATGTTCGGAGACGAGGACGAACTTACAACTGTCGCCGAGGCGCAGCACATGGAACGGCAGATCGTGAACAGTCGCTTGCAGGTGATAACCGGGGCGGGACATTACGCGGTTTTCGAGCGCCACGAAGACGCCGCTCTGATTCTCCGTCAATGGCTGGATCGTCTCCCGCGTTGGTAGGGCGGCCCGACTAGAGCTTATGGAGCAGGATGTTCGCTTTGTTACAATCGTTCCGCCATGTTCGACACCTACCTCATTCCTGAAGGCACGATGGTAACCGCGAAGGGAGATGGACCCGCCGTTGAAATCAGCGCGGCCCAGAACCGCACGTTTTTGCTGCTGCTCAACATCACTGAAGTTGTGGAACAGGAGTCGCTCGACCTGACTCTTTGGGGGGCATCCGACGCGCAGAACTGGGGAACGAAGCCGCTAGCCAGCTACCCGCAAAAGTTCTACACGGGAGAATATCCGCTACTGCTCGACTTAGCAGGAGAACCAGAGCTGAAATTTCTACGGGCACACTGGGAGCTGAATCGATGGGGCCGCGGCCCGGAAACTCCGATGTTCAAGCTGAGCCTGCGGGTGACAGAGGTCGCGCCGGAGGTGCTGCGGGAAGCGAACACCTCGCGTTGACAGCAGCGGCTTGCGCGAGACCAGCATCTCAGGAACGACGCATCACAGCTTCAAGGCCATCAAGATAGTCGTGCGTGGCGATCGTTCTTAAGGACGTCCCTGCTCACTTCGCTGAAGCCATGAATGATTTGATTTCATCGACCTGCTGACGCACTTCCCCGACTGCCTCCGAATCATCCTTCTCTGCAGCGAGGAATTTCTCGAATGCCTCAACTGCGGCGGGGTAATTCTTCATCCCCAAGAGCGCGTGCCCTTTCACCAGATAGACAGGGCCGTACACTTGCCCTAGAAGTTCTTCGGCTTTTGTGCTCTGGCGCAAGGCGGCTTCGAAGTCACTTTTGCCAAGCTGCGCTCTGGCCATCTCGAAATAGGCGTGCCAGGAAGTCGGGTCCAGCGCGACACCTCGATCGAGTACACGCAAGGCATCTTCGAACCGCTTGGTCGTGTTGTACAGCGCTCCCATGGCGACATAGGCATCGGCGTTGCTTGGATCGTATTGGATGGCCGCGTGCAGATCTTCAGCAGCGGATGCCAGATTTTTCGATGCCAGTTGGGTAATCGCACGAAGCGTGAGCGCGTCAGAATACTGCGGGTAAATCTCAAGCGCCTTAGCCACGTACTTTCGGGTCTCGTCCAATTTATCCTTCGCCAGAGCTTCGCGGGCTTTTTTGTATTGCTTCCGCGCCTTGTCGGGCACTCGCATGTCAGCAACTGAGATGGTCGCCTGCGTGTTGTCTGGGCCGGTCACGTGGGGCATGCGCAGCGTGACGGTTACGTCCGCGCCGTCGACGCGAACGCGATCACGAGCCTCTGACAGGCCTGACGTCGCAATCACCTCATAACTGCCCGAACGTACACCGGTGATTTCGAACACGCCGGAGGGAGAAGTGTATCCTGAGGCTACCGTTGCTCCCGTGCCGATCTCGTGAACTTCAATGCGTGCGTTACCGAGGGGACGATCATCCTGGGTCCGAACGGAACCGCTGATACCCGATGTGAAGCGGCTGTCCGATGATTCCATATTCGGAGCCACTACAATGCGATTGTCGAGACGTCCGGGGTCCTGCGCGAAGAGAGGAGCCTTGAACGCGAACGAAGCGGTCAATGCTATGGCGAGCACCGCTTTCCGATACGACATGGGTTGACCTGCACTGAGCCTTACGAGTTCGGAATCGGTGTCAGAAGCCAGGGGGTCTTACTGTGCTTGCGAGACCGCATCTCGGCACGACATGCCGCTACGTGCTACAACCTCTGATGAAAGCTTGGAAGTGAAGTTGCCCCTAGGGTGGCGACTTATTGAGAGCTGCTGGCTTTAGAGTGGCAGCACAAGGAAAAGGCGGTGCCGTATTGCACAACATAAACTCACACGATGTACTTGTTGAACCAGCGACGAACATCGCCGGCATGGTTTCCCTTCCTGGAGACAAATCGATCTCGCACAGGTACGCGATGCTGGCTGCGATCGCAGAAGGGCAGACGAAGATTGAGAACTTTTCGACCGGTGCCGACTGTGCCAGCACCGTTGCGTGCGTCAGCTCATTGGGTGCAAGGGTCCAGCGTGACGGTAACAGGTTGCTGATCGATGGCCGTGGGTCTGAACTGCTCGCACCAGACAAGCCGTTGGACTGCGGAAACTCGGGGTCAACCATGCGAATGTTGTCAGGCATACTGGCCGGTCAGTCGTTCGAGACCGTGCTGGTGGGCGATGCCTCGCTCTCGCGACGTCCGATGAGTCGCGTTATAGAGCCGCTGTCGGCTATGGGCGCGCGGATTTCCGCAACGGACGGCCATGCACCCTTGCGCGTGCAGGGAGATCGTTTACGAGCTGTTGACTACACTATGCGGATCGCCAGCGCACAAGTTAAGTCGGCGATATTGCTGGCCGGTCTCTACGCACAGGGCGAAACCAGCGTGGAGGAGCCGCTGCCAACACGCGATCACACTGAATTGGCGCTGCGAGCCTTTGGCGCTACTGTCTCGAAGGCCAAAAACCGCATCAGCGTGGCCGGTGGTCAGAAACTACGGGCCATTGACACGACCGTACCCGGAGATATGTCGTCGGCGGCTTTCTTCATGTGTGCCGCAGCGCTGTTCCGCGAATCAGACCTGCTGTTGGAAAACGTCTCTCTGAACCCGACACGAGCGTTGCTGCTCGATGTGCTAGTGGGTCTCGGGGTGAAGATAAGGGTGCTACAAGTTGAAGACCGGCACGGAGAACTTGCTGGGAGCATTCATGTGCAGCACGGGGTTTTGCGCGGAATCAAAGTAGAGGGCGCAACTTCGGCAGCGCTGATCGATGAGTTGCCAGTGCTTGCGGCGATCGGACCGTACACTCAGGAGGGAGTAGAAATTAGGGACGCTCGGGAACTCCGAGTGAAAGAATCAGACCGCATTGCGGCAGTGGCTGCTAATCTTCGCGCGATGGGAGCTGAAGTCGAAGAATTCGATGACGGCCTGCGGGTACCGGGCAAACAAAGTCTGCGTGGGGCAGAGCTTCCATCCTTCGACGATCACCGGATCGCGATGGCGTTCGCTGTAGCAGCGTTGCGGGCCGAAGGTGCCACGCTTATTCGCGGAGCCGATGCCGCACGTATATCCTTTCCTGAGTTCTTCGATATGCTTGATGCCGTCGCAAGACGGTGATTGACGCTGAAATCCCTCGTTATGGGATTTGAGACGGCGCTGCTGCCCAGAGCAGCGCCGTTTCCGCTAGAGCAAACCTGCACGAAACGTGATCGAAGGATTGCAGCCCACCCCTGCTCAGGCAAGTACATCCAAGTTGGTGTCCCCGAGTAGAAGATGTGCTTCAACGGCAAACGCCGAAGGGAGCACTCACGCCTCGGGTGAGGCTAGAAAGCAGGAGAAAGCCAGACATGAAACGCTTTGTGATATCGGCAGCTTTGGCGATGGCGCTGTTCGTGCCTGCCGCCTTCGCTCAAAACAGCGGGGAGATTGGAGCATTCGCTGATTACGTCCGGTTAGGTCACGCGAACAACGCGAACTTCTGGGGCTTTGGAGGCCGTGCTTCCTTCAACGTACACACCAACGTAGCAATCGAAGGCGAGGTTTCTTACGATTTTCAGAGAGCCTTCACGCGCAATCTCGCCGATGGCGGAACTATCACGACTGTCCGCAGCGGACTCACACTGCTGCACGGGTTATTCGGCCCTAAGGTGCAGACCGGCGGCGGACCTGTGCGCGCATTTGTTACCGCGAAGGGAGGTTTCCTAAACTTCCGCGCGACCGGTACAAGACCCACTGTCGGCCAAGGTTTTGTCGATCAAGTCGGCGGTGTTCTCGATGGTGACACAAACGGCGTGTTCTACCCGGGAGGAGGCCTGGAGGCGTTCTTTGGGCCGATTGGGTTTCGCCTCGACGTGGGTGATTTGATCTACTTCGACGACGGTGCGAATCACAACCTGCGGGTCACATTCGGTCCCCACATACGTTTCTAGCTGGCACCCTTCTATGAACGGCACGCAAAGGAAGCGACCTGAGCGCGCTTCCTTTGCCCGGCAGGGTCTTCGAAGCTGGCGGCATTTGCAGTGCGGGAAGTAGTCCCGAGAGGCGTTACTCTGTTTACCTGATTGACAAGGCCAGCAACTTTGAAGAAACTGCGGTTCGCATGTACTCCCATCGCGTGCTGGAACAGTTTCAGAATACGAGACGAGTCGGCGAATTGCCCGATGCAGACGCCTATGTGCAGGTGGACAATCCTGCATGCGGCGATCTGCTCCGCATGAGCGTGAAGGTCTCGCATGGCAAGATCGTTGATGCCCGTTACCGCGTTCGTGGCTGCGTTGCCGCTGTTGCATGTGCAGCACAACTGGCGGATATGCTATGCGACAGATCGCTTGCGGAGGCACGTGCTCTGACAAGGGAAGAAATCGTGGCGGCTCTCGGAGGGCTGCCAGAAGCTTCAGTTCATGCCAGTCATCTTGCAATGGACGCGCTTGCCGCCACCCTGAAGCAGTTCTGATGACCCGGCCTGAAGTTAAACTGACAACCGAGAGAAGAAGCCTGTGCGGGGGCATTCTCGGTTGTCAGTCCGTCCAAGCTACTTAACACCAAGCAATTCGATATCGAAGATGAGTGTGGCGTTGGGAGGAATCACTCCACCCGCGCCGCGGCTTCCGTAGGCGAGTTGCGATGGAATCCTGAGCTGCCTCTTGCCGCCGACCTTCATGCCCTCGACACCGTCTTCCCATCCCTTGATCACTTCACCGGCACCGAGCCTGAACTCGAACGGCTGGCCGCGATCGACCGAACTGTCAAATTTCTTGCCGCTGGTGAGCCATCCGGTGTAGTGCACCCGGACCGTCTGGCCGCGCCTGGCTGCAGGGCCATCGCCGACTTTGAGGTCGCTGTACTCGACACCGCTCATCGTGGATTTGTACTTTTCCACCTTTTCGGGACCGCTGTTTGTTTGTCCATTCATAAGTGCTCCGAGAGCAAATACCAGCAGGAACGTAGCCGCTGTGCGTAGCATTCGGGGAGAGACTCCTTTCTAATGGCGTTAACGCTGCGCCGGTTCAGGGAAATAGATGCTCCAGCCCCGCTCGCGCGCGAGTTGCCCGAGGTCTGGATTGGGGTTAATCGCAAAAGCATTCGCTGCGATCGAAAGCATGGCAGCATCATGCATAGAATTTCCGAAGACTGCGTCCACCTCACGCGCAATGACCTCGCGAATAGCGGTGGCTTTTGCTTCGTCGGTAGGCACGCGCAGCAAGCGGTCCGTCGCACATGAGTTTTCAATGTGCACGCACGCCGCGATGACGTGATTGTCAGGAATGCCGAAACGTCGGGTGCCAGCGCGGACGACCCACTCGTTCGTGGACGACACAGCCCAAAGCTCGCAGCCACTTTCGGCCAATCGCCGCGTGAGCTCACGCATGATAGGGAAGATGTTGGGTTCAACGTTTTCTTCGAAGAAGCGCTCCGCTGCGGATTCCAGATCAGATTCGCTCAGGCCTGCATGGATGGTGACCATCTCACCGCACATGGTGGCTTCGTCCACTTTGCCGGCCTTGTAGTCGGCATACCTCGGCTTCACCCATCTCAATACTTCGTCTGGAATGAGACCCTGCTCGATCTCCCAGAAGAAGAAATCTCTGCCTGCATCACCCGACCACAAGGTTCCATCGCAATCGAAAACCGCAATACGCGGCCGCAAGCTTAGGGCTGATTGGAGGAACTGCTCTGGAGTTAGATTCGTGCCCGCCGGGAAAGCGGCGGGCGCATTCTGGATTGCTTCGGTACTCATCCTTGAAAGGCCTTTGCGGTGATTTGGGCGTAATCTTCCGGAGTGTTCAGGTTGGCGACAACGTATGGATCGTCGACACTGACGTACTCAATGCGCTCCTGGTTCGCGTGCTCCACGTCGCGAGCGGTCGATGTGACAGGTGCCATCAGGAACGTCGTAATCATCTCTCGTGCGATAACGATCGGATGTCCGTGGCGGCCCTGATACTCCGGCACAACTGCCCATTTTCCTGAGAGAAGAGCTTCCTCGAAGGCGGTTCGCAATTTTGCCACGGTAATCAGGCTTGGTGCAGGACGATCAACAAGCGTGACCATAGCCGCATCGCGTCCGCGGTTCAGGACTTTCTGCAAGCCAACCTGGAGAGAACTGAACTGGCCGCGCGCGGGGGCCGGATTCGCAATCGTAAACGCCCCGGCAGCGTCTGCAAGGGGGCGTATGTTCTCAAGGTTCTTGCCAGCTACCACGACTACCAGTTCGGTTGACATCGCAAGCGAGCGGATGGCGGTTGTGAGGAAGGTCTCTCCACGCCACGGAAGCAGGGCTTTGTCGCGTCCCATCCGCGATGATTCCCCTGCCGCCAGAACCACTCCAACCAGACTTGGTGCGCGTCCCATGTGGGCAAGTGTAACAGGTGAAAGGAGTAGCCGGTTACCGCTTCGTGTCTTCGACGACTTCGCCCGGGGAGGTTTGGGCTGTCTTGCGCACATAGCGCATGTGGGGCAACGCATTTTCCGCACGCCGTCTGATAGCGATCATCTCAGCCACTACTGCCACGGCAATCTCCTCGGGAGTGATGGCGCCAATGTCTAGACCTACAGGGGCGTGGACGCGGTCAAACTTCTCGGGTGCTATACCTTCGTTCTCGAGTTCGCGGTAGATGGTCAGAACTTTGCGCTTCGAGCCGATCATGCCGATGTAGCGCGCCGGGGTGCTGACTGCCCATCGAAGCACGCGCATGTCGTCGCGGTGACCGCGTGTGACGATCACGATGAAGGATGACTCGTCTGGCGAGAGCTTTTCGAAGGCTTCCTGGAAGTCTTCGGCATGAATCTCGCGCGCGTCGGGGAATCGTACAGCGTTCGCGTAGGCTTCGCGGTCGTCGACGACGACCACTTCAAAGCCGGCGATGCGAGCCACTTTGTACACGCTCGCCGCGACGTGACCCGCGCCAAAGAGGTAGAGAACTGCCGACGGAAGCACCGGTTCCACGAATACCTCAAGAGTCCCGCCGCAGACCAGTCCGGTGTCGTACTTCGGGTTCTGATTAAGATTGAAAGTCAAAGTGCGCGGCTTCTCCTGTTCCATGACTTCTCGCGCGGCCTGCCAGACTTCAGCTTCAACGCAGCCCCCACCGATCGTGCCGAGGATCGAGCCGTCGTCGCGGACGAGCATTTTGGCAGTCTCAAAAGACGGGATGGAGCCCCGCACGTTAACAATTGTGGCCAGTGCGGCTTTTCGGCCTTCGCGGCGCAGTTTGACGATCTCTTCGTAGATATCCATGGTACCCGGCAACATTATTGGATGCCCTGACCTCAAAGGCAATGCTCAAAGCGACCGAACTCTGGCGGCAGGGAAGCCCGCCAAGTGTAAGATGTTCGTCCTATCTGGAGGCAGGCTATGAAAGCGATTCGTTTTCACGAGTTTGGCGGGCCCGAGGTTCTCAGATACGAAGATGTACCAGACCCCGTGGTACGGAAAGATCATGTCCTCGTGCGAATCAGGGCCTGTGCCTTGAACCACCTGGATATTTGGTGCCGGAAGGGAGTGCCGGGTGTCAACCTGCCCCACATCAATGGGAGCGATATCTCAGGCGAAATTTTCGAACTGGGCGAGTACATCACCGATCTTAAAGTGGGGCAGCGCGTTTTGCTCGTCCCGATGTCGTTCGACAACATCTGCCCGAAGTGTGTGGCCGGACAGCAGAACTTTTGTCCGCAGTTCACCGTGATGGGATACAAGAACGACGGCGGGAACTGTGACCTGATCGCGGTTCCGCGTGTCAATGTTGTTCCAATCCCGGACTGGCTTGGATACGACGAGGCGGCCAGCGTTCCGCTGGTGTTTCTGACGGCGTGGCACATGCTGGTCGGCCGTGCGCAGATCAGGCCAGGTCAGACTGTGCTGGTGCTGGGCGGAAGCTCGGGCGTGGGTACAGCCGCCATACAGATCTGCAAGATGTTCAACTGCACTGTGATCACGACTGCGGGAGACGAGCACAAACTGGAGAAGGCAAAACAACTCGGCGCTGACTACCTGATTGACCACTATAAGCAATCGATTTCGGAAGAGGTGAAAAGAATCACAGGTAAACAGGGCGTGGACATTGTCTTTGAGCACGTCGGCAGAGTCACCTGGACCGAGAGCATGAAAGCACTCAAGCCGGGGGGAACCGTTGTCACCTGTGGCGCTACTACAGGTCCGGAAGCTGGGATCGACCTGCGTTTCGTCTATTCGCGCCAGCTTTCAATGCTGGGCTCGTTCATGGGTAATATGGCAGACTTTCACGAAGTCATGAGCCACATCTTCAGTGGCAGGCTGAAACCCGTGGTGGATCGCACGTTCCCGTTGAGCGAAACGCAGGCGGCTCACGAATACCTTGAGAAAAGCGCCATGTTTGGCAAGGTGGTGTTGAATCCGTAAGTTCGAGTCCAGGGGGCGGTCGGTAGTCACCGAGCCCGCTAACTACGCGGCGTCCCGAGTCCTTACGTATGCCCTAGCATCTAAAAGAAACAAACAGGTAGAATGGGAACAAGATGAACGGACAGCAAAGGTTCGAGAACCTTATTGGCACCGATGAAGGCCGGGCGCACCTTCGCGAGGTCAGCTTCGGGAACACGCAGCACGAGGGCATCATTCTGACCAGCCTCGACAAGGTTGTGAACTGGGTTCGGAAGAACTCGCTTTGGCCGATGACTTTCGGTCTGGCCTGCTGCGCTATCGAGATGATGTCCATGGGGGCATCAAGGTTCGACATTGCACGCTTTGGCGCCGAGGTGTTTCGTCCCTCGCCGAGGCAATCGGATCTGATGATCATCGCCGGACGGGTCTCTCAGAAGATGGCACCTGTCATCCGTCAGCTCTGGGAACAGATGCCAGAGCCGAAGTGGGTGATCTCGATGGGTGCGTGCGCTACCAGTGGCGGCGTTTTCAATAATTATGCGCTGGTGCAGGGCGTCAATCAGGTGGTTCCTATAGACGTTTATGTGCCCGGATGCCCGCCGCGACCTGAGCAATTGATCTACGCCATTACGCTCCTGCAGGAAAAGATCATGCAGGAAAAGGGATCCTTCAAGAGGGCGCTGAACATCGGCTAATTGCAGTGGTTGGATTTTCGCAACGGAGCAGCTTCGGCTGCTCCGTTCTTATTTGCGTTCGAGATCGCGCAGGCAGCAGGCGTGAGTCAACCGGCATCTCACGCTTGGCACCGACTTATGCGCGTACTTCATTCAATATTCCTTGTTCTGTTGCTTGCGACGGGTGCACTCGCTGCGGAGTTGAGGCAGATTGCCATAATCGACCTACCAGGCGAGCCCGGCTTCGATGGACTAGCTTTCGCTGGAGGCTTCCTTCTGATCAGCCATACTGCCGCAAACACGCTGGATGTGTTCGATCCGCAGAAGCGGCGGTTGGTGGCGCAAGTGAAGGACATCCCGGAGCCTCAAGGGGTTGCGGTGGATGAGCGAGTTGGGCGCGCCTACGTATCGAATGGAAGAGCGAACAGGATCTCCGTGATCTCTACAAGGGACTGGAAGGTTGTTGACACAATCGCGACCCAAGCCGCTCCTTATGCGCTTGCGCTGTCCACAGATGGCAAGTTGCTGTTCGCCGCAAATTGGCGGGACAAGTCGATCACCGTTGTTGAAGTCGGCGCAGGGAACCGCGTTCGGACGGAGCGAGTTGACGGCACGCCTTATAGCCTGGCCTACGATCCCAAGGGCCGCGTGCTCTACGCCAGCATGCAGGACTTGCAGGAAGTTGCGACGTTTGACGAAAGCCTCAAGCTCGTACGGCGCTTGAGGCTTGTGGCATCGCAGCCGACGGGGTTGGCTCTGGATGCTGAAGCTCGGCGGTTGTACGTGGCGGTCCGCCATGCCGTGGTGGCTGTGCAACTGGACTCGGGGACCGAAGTGGGGCGAGTGGCCGCCCCGCCGGGGGCCGATACGTTGTGGCTGGACAAGGCAAGCGGCACGTTGTATGCGGCGTCGGGCGGAGGCTTTGTTACAACGGTACGGGCTGACGGTTCAGTGTTTCAGACCATAGATGAGATCCATACGAACGTCCGCGGGCACACTCTTGCTTATGACCCCCAGCGGCAGTTCGTCTACCTCCCGGGAGGTAGAGAAGGGAAGTCTAAGCTGCTGATTCTGCGGCGCGTGTCGGGGGCCGCGCCTACCCAAACGACGGAAATCTCCGAAGCACCGTAATGTAATTTAGGTTTCTGATTTCGCCGCAGGCGGGTACCATGACGTTTCAGCGCCCTCATCGTAAAAATGCGAGATCAGAACCCTCAATCGATATCTCCACTTCACGTGTCTACCGAGGAGTTTCGGCAAGTTGCCGAACAACTCGTTTCCTCGTGCGCGGCTTTGCTCGAGTCTCTTGAGACGCGACCGGCGTTCCCTACTCATGTCTCCGGCGCGATTACGGAAGAGACTTTCCGAGAACCGCTGCCGTTTAAGGGAATGGGCGGCGCTGCACTTGCGTCGATAGCATCGTTGGTAGACCAGTCTCGAGTACCAAGCCCACGCTTCTTTGGGTACGTATTCGGTTCTGGCGACCCAATTGCCGCGTTAGGCGACTTGTTGGCTTCCGTTCTGAACCAGAATGTTACCGCGTGGCGATCAGCCCCGGCGGCAGTCACCATTGAACGCACGGTGGTTGCCTGGCTGGCTGAGGCAATCGGGTGTGCTGGATTCGCCGGGAGTCTCTGCGGGGGCGGGTCTTCCGCCAATCTGATGGGCCTGGCGATGGCGCGAGAGGCGAAAGCGGCCGCCAACCAGGATGGCGCACAGCCGGGCGTGATCTATACCTCGACCGAAGCGCACATGTCCATTGCGAAGGCTGCTGCTCTGCTTGGGCTGGGGCATAAGTCGAACAGGTTTGTATCCGTCCAAGATGACTTTCGGATGGACGTAGGAGCACTGGCGCGGGCTATCGACGAAGATGTGGCCGTCGGCAAGCGTCCCATTGCTGTTGTGGCAACCGCCGGCACCGTGAACACCGGAGCGATCGATCCGCTGGCTGAGGTTGCCGAAGTCGCACACTCGCGTGGCGCCTGGTTCCACATCGACGGGGCCTACGGAGCTCTTGCAGCTATCGCTGTCCCAGAGAAGTTCCGCGGCTTGGAGCAGGCAGATTCGCTCTCGTTAGATCCGCATAAATGGCTTTATCAGCCGGCGGATTGCGGGTGTCTCTTGTACAAGGATCCAGGGTGGGCGCGAGTAGCTTTTTCTCACAGCGGCGACTATGCGCGCCCACTCAGCGAGGATCCCGTCGAGGGCTTTGCATTTTTCGAGGAATCGATGGAGCTCTCAAGGCGATTCCGCGCGCTGAAGCTGTGGCTGTCGCTGAGGTTTCACGGCATTGAGGCATTTCGGGCGTCAATTCTTAAGGACTTGCGGCATGCCGAACTGCTTCGCGCCGCAATCGAGCGCCAACCTGCCCTAGAACTCCTGGCCATAGGTCAATTGAGTGCGGTGTGTTTCCGGTTCGTGGGAAAACCCAGGATGATGGATGAGGCCGAACTTGACCGCATAAATTCTCGAATTTTGCGTCGAGTCGTGAACGAAAGAGGAAGGGTGTTCATCTCGAATGCTTCGATTCATGGCAAGTTCGCATTGAGGGCATGTGTTGTGAACCATCGCAGCACCGAAGCGGATATTGAGGCTGTAGTTACCGAGGTGCTTGCGGCGGCAGTTGACTTAGGTGTTGCCTAGTACGCAACGTACTTTCAGTTAAACCCTTTCATTCGAGTTCCTGAGCGTGGTACAAAAACAAAATGCAATCCGGTAAACCTTCGTATGGCGACGGCGCGAGCGCCGTCGTCGCGCAGACCCCTTGCCGAGCCGATCTGGCCGGCAGCACTCTCGATCTTTGGCCGTTGTACCTCTTTCATCCCGGCGCAGTTACGGTGAATTTCGCCGTGAACATTATGACCACGTGCCGGATCACCCCAGTGAAGGGGCAGACGATACACTTCCGGTCGCTCGACACGCGCCGAGAAGAGAAATTCGCGAGTCTGGATGAGCTTCGGCGGGCGAAGTCGTTCAAGCACCCTATCGGCGGCTGGCTGACGAAGTTCTTCGCTCCTGAGAGCGGGTTTGTGCTCGAAACGCATTCGCAGTCGCCGGCGGGCGCTGGCATCGCAGGATCGTCGGCCCTGATGATTGCGACGACAGCCGCCATGGCGAAGTTCAGCGGTCGCAAGCTGTCGAAAGAGGAAATGCGTGTCATCGCGCAAAACGTCGAAGCGCAGATCATCAATGTGCCGACCGGTTGTCAGGACTACTACCCTGCCTTGTACGGCGGAGCCAGCGCTGTGCGCCTCGACGCTGACGGAATTCGGCGTCAGGATATTCCGGTTGCTGCCGACGAGATCAACGAGAGATTCCTGCTGGTCTACACCGGGGCACCGCGACAGTCGGGCATCAACAACTGGGAAGTCTTTAAGGCACATATCGACGGCGAGAAGAAGGTTGTGCGCAACTTCGAGCAGATCTCCCAGATCTCGCGGGCGATGCACGCAGCGCTGTTGAAGCAGGACTGGAGCGAAGTGGCCAGACTGCTTCGCGAAGAGTGGAAACTGCGTCGCGCGAATTACAAGAATATCTCCACTCCCTTGCTGGACAGGTTGGTTGCGGTTGCGCGCAAGAACGGGGGCCGTGCAGCCAAGGTCTGCGGTGCAGGTGGGGGCGGCTGTGCTGTTTTCATGGTGAAGGAAGGTGCTAAGCAGCGTGTTGCGGATGCACTTCGCACCAACGGTGGCCAAGTGCTCGCCTTCAGTGTTGAGCCAAACGGGTTGACTGTGACGACACCCAAGGCCGGAACAGCGGATGCGCTGGCCGCCCGCGCCAAGGCTTCGGCCCTGGCTGCAGGGAAGTGAACCTATTCACAGCACCTGATGGGCGATTGCGCTCAATCTGGCGCTTCGTCCTGGCGATCGTCGTAACGTATTTCGCCAACGTCGTGGCGGCGGGATTTGCCGCCGGTGCAGGGCGCGGACGACTGTTTGAACTAGCGTACCGCTCGCTTGCGGTTGTTTTCGTCCTTGGCGGATACAGTCTGCTGGTCGTTCTGGCTGACCGGGTAGTAGGAAATCCGCTCGCCGCGATGGGGTTGGCATTCCGGAGGCAGTGGTTTCGGGATTGCGCGTTCGGCATTTTGCTGGGCTTCGCAATGATCGCTTTTGCTGTGGCCGTAATCGCGATCTTTGGCGATCTTTCCTTGCGGGTTACAACGCCGCCCCGAACAATCCAGCGGATCATCATCGTGATCGCGACGCTTGTCTCTGGCGCGATGCTGGAAGAGGTGATGTTCCGCGGATACCCCTTTCAGCGACTGGTCGAGTCTGCTGGGCCGACAGGGGCGGTTCTCATCCTTTCCGCGCTCTTTGGTGGCGTCCACTGGTGGAATCCGAACGCGTCCGTGTGGAGCTTTTTGAACACGACCGCTGTCGGCATTCTGTTCTGCTTGGCTTATCTTCGCACCCGGTCACTATGGATGCCTTGGGCTATTCATTTCTCCTGGAATGCCTCACTGGGCCTGCTTTTCGGGTTGCCGGTCAGCGGCCTGACGGTCTTCTCGGTCGTGGTGCGGTCTAAGGCCAGCGGTCCGACCTGGCTGACAGGCGGCGAATATGGCATCGAGGCAAGCGCCCTGGGAACCTTCGTCATCCTGCTCGGGATAGGAGCCATTCTGCTTTTCGTGAAGCCCAGGCTTGAGGAACAATATGTCCCAGTTCAGTTTGGTTGCGAGCCTCCGACCAACGGCTCTGACGAGAATCCTACGGAGCGCATCCAAATGTAGGCTCGGAGATTCACGAAGAGCGCGTCCGCTCCTCCCTTGATCGGCGGATTTATAATCTACGTGGCCCGGCTTGAGTGCTGACATGTCGATCCTTCGCACATCCGCGCTGTTCTCAGCAACCGTGATCCTGGCTGCTACCCTCGCCCTTGCCGACGCCAAGTCAGCACAGTCGAACAACAAGCGGCCCATGGAGAAGGAAACGCGCATGCTTGTAATCCGCAGCCTGAACGCGGAACTTGTATTCGTGCGCACACCGTTTCCCGTTGGACAGAAGGGCCTCACGATAAAGAACGGGGAAATCACGCCCGGCGGGCAGGACCTGCAGATGCTCATCGCGCAGCACGGTATGGCGGCCAAGCCGGGCGATCGTGCAAGAATCACCAACATCGAGATCAAGAAGGACCGCATCCGCCTCGAGATCAATGGTGGTCCGAAGAAAAAGCGGAAGTGGTACCAGCGCATTCAGGTAAGCGGGATGGGCGGTACCGTGCCCGTTGCTCCCAACACTGACAACCCTAATCCGAAAGGTTCTTTCGTAGATCTGGTCTTCGAAGATTACGTGCCGGAGATGACCGGCGACCAGATACGCGACATGCTTTCTCCCGTCCTTGATTTCCACGCAAAATCTGCCATAGAGGCTTACCTCGATACGGTGCCGCCGAAGGTGAAAGAGGCGGTGAAGAACCACAAAGTGCTCGTCGGCATGAACCGCGAGATGGTGACCTACGCCAAGGGGCGCCCGAAGCAGAAGATTCGCGAAAAGGACGAGCAAGGTATTGATTACGAGGAGTGGATTTACGGCGAACCGCCACAGGACGTTACGTTTGTCCGGTTCGTTGGGGATGAAGTCGTACGTCTGGCAGAAATGAAAGTCGACGGCACGAAGATGGTGCGCACGGAAAAGGAAGTCGATATTAAGCCAGACCGAGTTGAACTGGCGGAAAAGCAGGCGCAGACTCCGAAGAAGCCTGCCAGGGCACCGACGCTTGTTCGCCCCGGCGAGAAACCGGAAATAGACACAAATCCCACTTCACTTCCGGGGCGTCATCCGGGGCAACCGCCTCCGAACCAGGTTCCACCTGACTCCCCGACGCCGTCACCGTCGGGAGTTCCGCCGCAGTAACTCGACCGCCGCGGAAGCGCGGGGCCCCTCATTGTCGGACACGCATTTCGCGCTTTACACTGGATGGCGTGAAAATAGCTCTCGGTCAGATTAATCCCACAGTCGGGGATTTCACCGGCAACACTGCGAAAATTGTCGATTTTTCGCGCCGCGCCATGAGCGCTGGTGCGGGCCTGATCGTATTCCCAGAACTGGCAGTCTGCGGATACCCTCCAAGAGACCTGGTCGAGAAACCCGCCTTCGTCGCCCGCAACAAGGAAGCGTTGGAAAAGATCGCGGCTGAGACTTCCGGAATTGCCGTGATTTGCGGGTTCGTTAGCCCTGCTCACTTCAGCACAGGCAAATCGGTACTGAATTCGGCCGCGCTGTTACGCGACGGCCAGATTGCATTCATTCAGTCGAAACGATTGCTGCCTACCTACGACGTATTCGACGAGATGCGCAATTTCGCTCCCGCTGAAACACAGTCCTTGTTGCCGTTCTGTGGGCGCCAATTGGCGTTGACGATTTGCGAAGATGCGTGGAACGACAAGCAGTTCTGGGATCGCAGGCTTTACCAGATTGACCCTGTAGAAGACCTAATGGCCGCTGGCGGCAACTTTCTGCTGAACATCTCGGCATCGCCCTTCAGGATGGGCAAGAGGGAAGTCAGGCGTGACATGCTCGCTGCTCTAGCCAAGCGCTATAACGCCCCCGTGCTGATGTGCAACCAGGTCGGAGGGAACGACAGCCTGGTGTTCGATGGATCGAGCCTTGTGCTGGCGCCGGACGGTGCGG
>Ga0196970_1000345_pt1 | contig 59626 bp, 55 predicted proteins | sample S1v_513CmetaG_FD_148672 | JGI IMG/M metagenome (GOLD analysis project Ga0196970, IMG submission 148672) | Soil microbial communities from Anza Borrego desert, Southern California, United States - S1+v_5-13C | ecosystem: Environmental > Terrestrial > Soil > Desert | place: USA: California...
CTCTACGCGTGGTGATATCGGTGCCTATCCGTAAAATTTGTCTGTCTCCCAATTTCGGGGGTTCTCTGCGATGTAGGCGGCAATCCGGGAATAGGATGCAGCATCGCGTATGATATGGTCGTGGAAACGTTCCTGCCATGCAAAGGTCAATCCGCACCGGGATGCATGCCGTGTTACCGCAGATTTATAGGAACGGATAATGGCAGATATCGTTCCGGATTTGGGTGAGATGTTTGCCATTTGGTTGTTTTTAATATTACTTGGGAGATTTCCAGTGTTGTCTGGAGACGTTGCTGTGTTATTGTTGGGATTTCCTGTGTTGTCTGGAGACGTTGCATGCAACGTCTCTACTGAATAATCAATATTCCGTGAATATGATTGGGCATTACAACGAATTCGCCTAGTTCAACATTATTCGTGTGCTGGTTTATTTCGTGCCACAATGTATCTGCAATGACCCCCAATGGCGTATATACCATTTTGCCGTCCTCTATCTCTCCAAAATAATGAACCCGGTCTTTGGTGCAGATGGTGATAAAATAGGCACCCACACTGCTATAGTCCCAATCTTTTAGCCGAGCCGATGGTATGCGGTATTTGTTCAGGAATTTTTCCAAGGGTAAAGAATTCAATTATAATAGGTGATTTCTGTAGAGTCATTGGAAACGAGGTTATTTGACGCCAATTGCAAAGATCTACTGTGAGAGAAGGTCATTTATCAAATAGTACACGTTGTCTTTTACCCCCCGATCTTTAGTGTACTGTATCGTGCCCAGTTTTACAAAGATGATCTTATTGTCAGGACCAATAAGAATATTCGTGGGGTAGCCATTGTTGAAGTTTAATCTGCCAGAGGAATCCTTATGGCCAACAGAGACTATCGGGAACCTAATACCGTTCTCTTCAATGAAATCGGGCAGGCTGTCCTCCGGATCGAAGGTGATGGTGATCAACATGAATTCAGGATTGTCCTTTAGGTCTGAAAAAATATTATTCAATATCGGGTATTCAACCATGCAGCCGGTACATGCTTTGAACCAAAAGTTTATGAGAGTTACCTTTCCTTTGATACTATCACTCGTTATCACGTCACCAGAGATTGTTCTCAGATTGATTGGGACGTAAGGCTTGCCTGAATGTGTACGGTTTACAGAGTCGATTTCCCGCATAGTGAGGAAACCTCGCTTATGTGTCTGCGCATTGAGATCAATAGCAACGGAAAAAATAATGATTGTGAAAGCAAGTCTGCAAATCATTGTTAGCAGGTGTATGTTCATGTGCCTCGGATCTGCGCACGCTGGTGACTAACTACCAACGACTATCTACTAACTACTATCTAACGACCCCCTACTAAAGACCATCTACTACCTAATCCAGCGGACTAGTAGCTCTCTCCTTACCAGACTCTCTAATCTTCCACACGCCATACATCGCTTCTTTTACGATGCCTTTGGTCATCTTGGACATGCCCTCAAGGCGGTCGATGAACGTGATAGGTACTTCCTTTATCTTAAACCCAAGTTTCCAGGCGCGGTACTTCATTTCTATCTGGAAGGCATAGCCTATGAACCTTACTTTACTCAGAGGTATTTCTTCCAATACCTTCCTTCTGTAGCATACAAAGCCTGCTGTAGGGTCTTTTACGGGCATGAAGGTGATCATCTGGGTGTAGAAGGCGCCGCCTTTTGATATGAATATCCGTTCCCAGGGCCAGTTTACTACCCGCCCCCCTTTTACGTATCTCGATCCTATCGCCACATCAGCCCCCTGCACACATGCATCGTACAGCCTGAGCAGGTCATCCGGATTGTGGGAAAAGTCAGCGTCCATCTCGAAGATATACTGATACCCCCGCTGCAATGCCCATCTGAAACCGAAAATATATGCTGTGCCCAATCCCTGCTTGCCGCTCCGCTCTACCAGGTGTACTTCTTCCGCTAGGCTCTCCTGCAGTTTCTTTACTATACCCGCAGTACCGTCAGGTGATCCGTCGTCCACTATAAGTACGTGAAAACCTCCCTCCAGCGAGATCACCTTTCGGATGATCTTTTCGATGTTTTCTTTTTCGTTGTAGGTGGGTATGATTACGAGCTTGTCCAAGTTGGGCAAAATATTAAAAGCACCAAAATAATAAATAAAGCAGAACCAGCAGGTTAATTCTGCTTAACTATCATAAGATGGTAATGAGGTGACACACAGATTTCCATCTGTTTACGTTGCCCCTCTTCTCTATATCTCAGGTGTATTCTACTCTTCTGAAGCTTAGACAGCATCACACTTTCAGACCGCTCTTTTGCAGCTTCATTCTGTTCAGTATCTCTGATATCTTTTGCTTCGTATGCAGTGGGAAATCGGCCTGCATCATCCAGTCGTAGTACTGCGGTTCTGTATTGAAGATATCTTCTACCTTTCTTCCCTTGTACTTGCCAAAATTGAAAACGGTATGGCCATCCTTTATGGTAAGCCTTCTTGCATAATCCACAAAGTTCTCTCCCCCGGTAAAGCTATGCAGCGCTTTCACCTCTGTTCCCAGGTTCTCATACCTGTCCAGCTGCGCTTCCAGCACCTCTATTGTGGCAAGTATGTCCGCCTCGGCACTATGCGCGTTCTCCAGTTTCTTATTGCAGTAAAAGGTATATGCGGCACTCAGTGACCTGCTTTCCATCTTAAAGAAGATCTGTTGCACGTCCACCATATGTCTTTCAGTGAAGTCTACATTGATGCCCGCGCGCAGAAACTCTTCTGCCAGCAACGGGATGTCGAACTTGCTGCTGTTGTAACCGCCCAGGTCGCAGTGCTTCATCCATTCGTACAAGCCATGGGCAATTTGCTTAAAGCTCGGAGCGTCCTTTACATCTTCGTCACTTATCCCGTGTATTGCGGTACATTCTGCAGGTATTGGTATTCCGGGGTTCAGTCTCTTTACATAGCTGTCCCTGTTTCCGTCTGGCAGCAGCTTCACCAGTGCTATCTCCACAATTTTGTCTTTGGCGTGGTCTACGCCGGTGGTTTCCAGGTCAAAGAATATGATAGGGCGTTTAAGCTGCAGTTTGGCCATTACTTGTAGTTTCTACTGCGAACTTACGCTATTCCAGTCAATTCCATCGAATGTGCCGGAGCTCATAAGTAGCAGGCACACTGGTTTCTGTCTTGTTTTTAACATCTCGCTCACCTTTGTTTCCAGTGAGTCCCTGTTATCTATCACATTCAGGTCTTCCCTGCCAAAATGTTGCTTTACGGTTGCAGTATCCAGCTCTGGCAGCCCCTTTAGCGATAAAGCATGATGACTGAAGTACACAACTGCGTTATCTGCTCCGTTCATGCTGTCCTTGTATTCGCTGAGAAACTCCTCATTCAGACTGCTATAGGTATGCAGCTCAAAGCAGGCTATCAGTTGATGGTCGGGATAGGCCTCTCTCACAGCATCCAGGGTGGCCTGTAGTTTGGATGGCGCATGGGCAAAGTCCCGGTACGCCACCAGGTTTTCCTTCTCCAGTATCTTCTCCAGCCTCTTTGCTGCTCCGGTAAAGCCGGAAATTGCCTTATAGGCGTCAGTCCTTGATACACCCAGCGCCTCACAAACAGCAATAGCCGCCTCCATGTTCAGCAGGTTATGCCGGCCAAATACCGACATCTTTACCTCTCCCTCACCTGTATCCACTATAGCTTCCCCCTTTTCGTACCTGAACTTTGGCATCCTGTAGGGCCTCGCATCCAGCTTTCCTGCAGATTTTTCCACTATCCTCACCACCTCGCTGTCCTCAGCATTGTAAAACAGCTTTGCTCCCGGTTCCATGTTTTCCAGGTAGCGCTCAAATTGCCAGCAGTAATTCTCATAGGTAGGGAATACATTGATATGATCCCATGCTATACCGCTGAGTACACTGATCTGCGGGTGGTAGAAGAATATCTTTGGTCTTTTCTCTATAGCTGAAGCCGGGTACTCATCGCCCTCCAGCACTATAGTGGGGGCATCGCTTAGCTGTACGCTCTGGTCAAACCCCGCCACTTTTGCACCCACCAGGTAGTCGAACTGCAGCCCCCGCTCCTTAAGAATGTGCATTACCATCGAGGTGATAGTGGTCTTGCCATGGCTACCTGCCACCACTACCCGCTTTTTGTCCTTGCTTACTTCATAAACGTACTCCGGAAAGGAGTAGATGGGAATATTGAGCTCTTGTGCCCTCTTCAGTTCTGGGTTATGCTCCTTTGCGTGCATACCCAGCACCACAGCATCAAGGTTTTTATGGATCCTGTCGGCGTGCCAGCCTTCCTGTTCGGGTAGGATGCCGGCCTTCTTCAGGTTAGTCTTTGCAGGGTCGTTGATCTCATCATCACTGCCGGCTATTTTATAGCCTTGTCTCAGTAGTGCCAGTGCCAGCTGATGCATAATTGCACCTCCTATCGCTATAAAATGTATATGCTTCATTTATTTTACTTAACTTCGTACAAAAGTAACAGAGGTTTTTAGTTTTCAAATAAGTAGACCATCATATGCAAGCATTTTCAACAATCCGTCGCATAGTGCCTGTAGTTGCAGTAGTAGCGCTTTTTCTGCTGGCTTCCTGTGCTTCTAACAAGAAGTACGGCTGCCCGAATAAGCTTCAGGGTACTTCCATCCTGCGCTAATTAGCTTCAGATCACCACATTAACCTGATAATAACAAGGTTGGTAAGTTATCTTATCAGCCTTTTGTTGTTTTTACTGATAGGGGTGATAAAGCGAACAGTTACCCCGCATAGTCTTCGACTAATTCTTTCGCCGCGAAGACATATAACAAAAAACATAAAGGCACCTGGGATATCTATGGGACTGCACTGGGATATCACTGGGATATCACTGAGACTACACTGGAACAGCACTGGATGTTCAATGCTGCACCCCGGGCAAAAGTCAGGCATCACACAGGCGCTTTCAATGCGGTCTTAAGGCGGACCAAAGGCGGTTTAAAGGCGGTTTAAAGGCGGACCAAAGGCGGTTTACTCTCGAAAAATCCCAAATAGCAAATCACAAATTCCAAACTTTATGTAGTGACACAAATCAGATCATAGACCATCCCATACCTCAGACCAGTACACAACCTGGGATTTGTACTTGGAATTTAACCTCTTCGGCCTTTGGAATTTGGATTTTGGAATTTAGCCTTGGGCTTTGGAATTTGGAATTTGTTACTTGGGATTTTCTCTTCGTTATTTGTAATTTCCCCTAAAGTATAGAATAGCCAATATGCAGTTGCAGGCTTCGCTGCTTCCAGGCGTCGTCTATGGACTGCCCGACAGCGTTCTTCGGATCCCCCTCCTGGTTGATGTTGGACAAGCCGATGATGTACCTGGCGCCTATGTTCAGGTGAGCCGGCAGGTTTAGCTGCACGCCTATTACCCCATCAAAGCTGCTTTTGAAGAGTCCCTTGGCGTCTTTAAATAATTCGTCTTTGTCCTGCACTGAAGCCACACCGCTGAACTGCGGACCCAACTGTATCGTAGCTCTTGAGAAAAGCTTTATATTCAGCAGTACCGGTATGCTCAAGTAGTTAACTTTGAAGCTGCCGCCTTTTATAGAATCCTTGCCAGTCTGGAATGCATCTTTGTAGATCTCATTGAACCTGTCACCGGTTACATAGGTGCTTTGGGAGAATAGTCCTTCCAGGTTTACACCCAGTTTGCCACCATTCACCGCCAGAAATAGTCCTCCTAAGAAGTTGGCCTTATACCCGCTCTCCCAGTATTTGCCATTGATGTTGCTGAAGTTTGCCCCTACTTTTAGGCCAAGGTCTACTTCTGGCCGCTGCGCCAGGGCACCTAATGGCAGACACAATACTATAGCGGTTATCAGGGTAATTATCCTGTTCATATTCGTGTGTTTATGATTACAAATGTACCTATCCCGGCATAAAAAGTATGCCTTCGTTATTTAATCAACTTCTTCCACTACCATAAACTCCTGCCTCATTGGCTCCATGCCCTCCTTCAGGGTATCAATGAACTTGTCGCCAAACTGCAGGTAATATGTAATGAAGTTCTCCACCCGCTCCTGCAGACCAGCATTGGGAAACAGGTGCGCCTTCAGCTTCGTGATCTTTACCAGCCTGTTCTGCATTTTCTGCTTTTCTGCACGCAGCATCTTCTTCTCCAGCACCTGCAGTTGGTGCCTTATTTTGGCCATTGCAGCCTCTGCCGATGCCCTCAATGTTGGGTCCAGTGCAGTGGCCTTAGCTTTTAACTGAGCCATCGTTTGCTCCATGATGGCAAGCTCCTTATCCGTCTGCCAGTCGTCCTTACCATGGCGCAGCAGATACTGGTGAATGATATCAGCCTCAGGCTTGAAGATGTCTTCTATAGTCAGCCCCAGCTCCTCCTTCAGTTTGCGCTCCTTGCTGCCTACCCACATTACGCTCTGCCGCAGATGTACCGAAGGGTAAAACACTCCGTAGTGCTCGAAGAGCGGCTTCAGCTGCAGCCAGTACGCTACCTCGGCACCGCCTCCTATGAAGGCAATGTTGGGCAGTATCGTCTCCTGGTACAACCCCCTCAGTATTACATTAGGACTAAACCGGTCGGGGTGCTGTTCCAGTTCCTTGGTCAGTTCCTCTTTCGTCCAGGCAATATCAGTGTGCAGTACCACCCACTGCTCGCCCTGCTGCTCAATACGTTCCCGCACATTATCCTTCAGGTAAAACAGATTTATGGGCCGGGGGTGTGCCTGTACCTTGTAGTGCTCGGCCAGGTTGGCTATGTTCTTGGTTACGATGTCATATGCTGAGTGACGCAGCAGGTCATCTTTCATTACCCCTGCAAACTCCCTCTTGAGTTCCGGGTCATCAGCATCCAGAACAAGCAGACCGTTCCTTCCGAATAGCTCGTTGACAAGGTAGGTGGTGGCTTCTCCTATAGTTTCATGCTCCAGGTAGGCTTCCTGCAGCATTACCTGTAGGCGATCGCAGTGCTCACCTGGAGGTCCCAGTTGCCTGTTCAGCTCGGCCAGCACCGGCTTCAGGCTCTCAGTCTTCATGCGTCCGACTGCGCCCGTCTGGTTGCCGCCGTCCCACGCGAACTTGTGACCATTGTAGCGGAAAGTGCCCAGCTCTTCCAGGTCGTTATCTTCGCTGCCCATGTAGTATACGGGCACAAAGTTCTTTTGCGGGTACTCGGTGTTCAGTTCCTCAGCCAGGCGTATAGCGTGCAGTATTTTGTATATAAAATACAAATAGCCTGTAAGCAGATTCGGCTGGTGAGCCGTGCATATGGTGAATGTATTTTCGCTTTGCAATAACCGGATGTTAGCCTCCACCTTGTCGTATACAGGCATTCCCTCATATTGCTTCAATAGTGTCTTTACCAGAAGATCCCTGTTAACCCTGAAACCTTCCCGGTCAGCTATTGCCAGTTCCAGCCCTTGCTTATTAGCAGGGTATTGATAGAAAGGCTTGAGATGTTCATGGTTGCTGAGGTAATCCGTAACCAGGTGTGAGAACGAATTGGTGTTGCTATATGGGAGATAACTGGTATTGAACGGCACGCCTATAAAGGAATTTAGAGGCTAAGTTAAATGTACCACACCACAGTTCTGTTATTTACTGATAGTAATTCGTGATAGCTACAACAGATTAAGTGCACATATGACGCCAAGGATTATTTATTCACACTGCTGGTTTTTTCTATTTTGCCGCTGATATTCCGGCTACAATGGTTGAGAAAAACTTTGTCAGTATTAAGAACTGGGTAGAAGATGAACGTCCACGTGAAAAGATGATTCAAAAGGGACCTTCGGCTCTGAGTGATGCCGATCTCCTGGCAATACTTATCTCCAGCGGCACCCGTGAGCGGTCGGCTATAGACCTGGCAAAAGACGTACTTGCACTTGCTCAAAACAATCTGCATGAGCTGGGCAGGCTATCCATACAAGAGTTGAAGAAGACAAAGGGCATTGGCGAGGCGAGGGCCATAACCATAGCCGCTGCACTGGAGATAGGCAGGCGCAGGCAGATAGGGGAGGGGCTGCAACGGCCTACATTGCAGCAAAGCAAGGATGTTGCGGAAATAGTAATTCCGCTGATGAGGGACCTGAACCACGAAGTGTTTTGTGTATTGTTTCTCAACCAGGCCAATCGGCTTATCCGACACGAACTCATAAGCAGTGGCGGCATGACGGGGACGGTAGCTGATATCCGTATCATCCTGAAGAGTGCGCTGCTGTACAATGCCAACCAGCTCATCATAGCACACAATCACCCTTCCGGCAATCTCACCCCCAGTGCGGCAGATAAAGAGTTGACCCGAAAGCTTAGGGAGGCGGCTTCTTTCATGGATATCAAACTGCTCGATCACCTGATAGTAGCAGGTGTAAGCTACCTGAGCATGTCAGATGAAGGCATTATATAATATGGATCGATTGTCATTCGCGCGTTATAATCGCTTCACGCCTGCCATCCATGGATAATCCCCCTTATACTACTCCTCTTTTCTTAGTATCTTGCACGACTGTTTTTGTCCTAAGAACTAATCATTTATCAAGTCAGGCAATCAATGCTAAAGGTAGGAATATTCGGTGCTGGTCATTTGGGTAAGATCCATATGCAGCAATGGAGAGAAATTGCAGGTATCGAACTGGTGGGGTTCTACGATCCCGACGATGTTCAGGCTGCCATAGCTATTGCTCAATACCAGGTTCCGCGATACAAAGACCTTGAGCAACTGATACATTCTGTAGACGCGGTTGACATCGTTTCCCCTACCACTACCCATCATGAGATTGCCCGTATCTGCTTTCTGAATGGCAAGCATGTGTTCATAGAAAAGCCCCTGGCACATACGCTGGATGAGGCAAGGGAACTGGTTAAGATGGTAAACGAGGCGAATGTGAAATGCCAGGTAGGCCATGTGGAGCGTTACAATCCTGCACTGCTTGCACTGGGAGAGCAACGTCTTCAGCCAATGTTCATAGAGGCACATAGGCTGGCGCAGTTCAATCCCCGTGGTACTGACGTTGCCGTCATCCTGGATCTCATGATCCACGACATAGATATAGTGATGCACCTGGTAAAGTCTCCCGTGAGGAGAATATCTGCCAGTGGAGTATCCGTGATCAGTGAAATGGCGGATATAGCCAATGCCCGTATCGAATTCGACAACGGCTGCGTAGCCAACCTGACGGCTAGTCGCATATCTCTGAAGAAGATGAGGAAAATGAGGATATTCCAAAGAGACGCCTACATCGGCATCGACTTCCTTGAAAAGAAGACGGAGGTGATTCGCCTTAAGGAGAACGGGCAGCAGAATGGCATGATGGATTTCCCGATAGAAGTGGGTAATGGCGAGAAGAAAATAATATCCGTGCAGCTACCTGAAGTAGGTGCTGGCAACGCTATCCGTATGGAGTTACAGGACTTTGTAGATGCCATCGTTCATGGCAGGCCTACATCGGTGTCAGTGCATGATGGTTATCAGGCCATGGATGTTGCGCACCAGATACTAAAGAAAATGAGTTTGCATAATGAGATGCATAATGTTTAACTAAGAAAGAGTAAAAGACGATGAGGCTACTGAGTTCAATATTAATATTCTTTGGTTTCCTGATCATCACCAGTTGTGAAATGATCAACCCTGAAGAACAGGTGCCAACCTATCTCCATATAGATTCATTTAATTTTCAGAAGACTCCTAACACAGGCACTGCTTCTCAAAACATTACCAGTGTGTGGGTATACTTCGATGGTGAGCGAGTAGGCGTGTTCGATCTTCCTGCAACCGTACCGATCATTGCTGATAAAGTGGGACAGGTAAGTGTGCTGCCAGGGGTCACCTATAGCGGCATTAAAGATATCCTGACTCCCTATGTTTTCTTCCTCTCAGACACCATGACGCTTACCCCGGCTCCAGGTGAAATAGTGAGCTGGACTCCCACTACCCGGTATATGGAAGAACAGTACCTGAATATACTCAATGTAGATTTTGAGGCAGGCGGCAACCCATTCACCCAGTTCGATGGAGATACGTCGCTTCAGGTTGTTTCTGATCCTAACCTGGTGTTTGAGGGAAATGCATCTGGGTATATCTACCTGGACAACATGTCCCGTTCTGAGAATATGCTCTTGCAGCAGTTTTTTGCCGATAAGGAAGCATACATAGAGCTAAACTACCGGGGCACACTGGACTTTGAAGTTGGTCTGCAGTCTACCACAGCAGGTGGGCAACCCTTCACCCAATACGTCTTTGGGTATAAGGCAAGGCCCGACTGGAACAAGGTGTATATTGGCCTGCAGGATTTTATATCAGCAAATCCCGGTAAGGCATACCGGGTGGTGATAAAGGTAGCTCCGGGAAGTCCATCCACTGGGTTTGTATTGATAGATAACCTAAAAGTGATCTTCCGAAAGTAGATAATGCGCCTATCCCCGGAAAAGAGAAAAGCAATTCTTCAGCTAGCCTTTGCAGACTACTGGTCGGCAGCTATTGCATGGATTATCTTGTGGGGGTACCGGCAACACTATTCAGGAAAGGCAGACTTCTTTCAGGCATGGGAAGTGCTTCAGCCGAAGGACTACCTTGCCGGGTTAATCCTCATACCGGGGGGATGGTTATTCCTCTATCTGCTTTCAGGCACCTACTTCGACCTTTACCGTAAGTCCAGACTGAATGAGATCAACCGTACGCTTATCTCATCCATCATTGGCAGTGTGCTAATAGCGTTGGTTGCGTTTGCCAACGATACTTCCGACTACTCCTATTTCATAAAAATGACCGGAAGGTACCTGCTGATCCATACTACCTGTACGCTGGTTTTCAGGCTGTTCGTGCTGAATGCAGCAAAGCGTCGGCTGGTGCAGGGAAGTGTTGGTTTCAATACCCTGATAATAGGAGGAAACGACAAGGCTATAGACATATACAAGCAGCTTTCCGAGAGCAGGAAGATACTGGGGAATATCTTCAAAGGATTCATCTATTCTACGCAGGAAGCATCTAACGGAATGAGTAAATATTTGCCCCAGCTCGGCCACCTTAGCACCCTGGAGCAGATAATAGATGAACACGAGATTGAGGAGGTGATAGTAGCAGTAGACTCTTCTGAGCACCACTTGCTCGAGAATATACTTACAAGGCTTAGTTATCGTCCAGTTGTCATTAAGGTGTTGCCTGATATTTACGACATCATTTCCGGATCAGTAAAGACGAGTAACGTTTATGACGCAGTACTCATCCACATCTATCCCGATCTTATGCCTGAGTGGCAAAGGGTTTGCAAAAGGATAATAGACATTGTCGCCTCAGTCGCTGCCATGATCCTGCTCATACCCATTTATGTTTACGCAGCTATACGAGTAAAGCTTTCCTCTCCGGGCCCTGTTATCTACAAGCAGCAGAGAGTGGGGCGCTTCGGCAGGCTGTTCAGCATATACAAGTTCCGATCGATGTATGTGAACGCTGAGGAAAATGGACCTGCTTTATCTAGTGATGAGGACCCGCGTATCACCAAATGGGGCAGGTTTATGCGTAAATGGCGTATTGATGAGCTGCCTCAGTTTTACAATATTCTGATCGGTGACATGTCGTTGGTGGGCCCTCGTCCGGAACGCAAGCATTTTATAGATATAATCAGCAAGACTCACCCCCACTATAAGTATCTGCACAAGGTAAAGCCGGGCATTACCTCCTGGGGTATGGTTCAGTTTGGGTATGCCGAGAATGTAGAGGAGATGATAGACAGAATGAAGTATGACCTGCTATATATTGAGAACTGTTCGCTGGCGCTCGATATAAAGATCATGCTCTATACGATGCTGGTGATCTTCCAGGGTAGAGGTAAGTAGCTAGCTTTCGGCAGATAAAGCTCCCTCCGTACTTTGCAGCTCTGACTCTTTGGCCATTGTTTCTATAGCCTCTCCCACAATAAAGAAGCTTCCGGTGATAAGTAACGCATCGTCTGCTGCTAACATGCTTTTGGCACCTTTAACGGCATCCGCTACGGTTGGGTAACACTTGCCTGCCAGTCCTGCTTCTACTGCAATAGCCTGCACCTCGCTGGCTGGCATAGCTCTTGGAATAGCTGCATTGCAGAAATGGTAGTATGCGTCAGCAGGCATCATAGCTATTATCTCAGCAACATCTTTGTCCTTAACAAAGCCCACAATAATATGCTTCGACTGTGCATGAACAGCGTTCCATTGCGCAAGAACCTCACGCATACCCGCGTCGTTGTGTGCTACGTCAGCTATTATCAATGGGCTTTCCTGCAGGCGTTCCCACCTGCCGTGCAACCCTGTGGTTCGTTTGACTTTAGACAACGCGCGGATGGTTATTGGCAGAGACAGGTTAAGGCCATAATTCGCCAGCAGTATTTCAGTAGCGGCCAGTACTGTTTTAATATTGTGCTGCTGGTAGGTGCCCAATATGTCTGTCTGTAGCGAATGTATTTCCCTGTGCGCTTTCCTCACGGCTTTGAAATACTGGTATTCCGCATCCTGTCCCGTTCTTACAAGATCCCACAGCGCCTGAGCGTAATACACGGTTGTTTTCCTTTTTATGGCAGCCTCAAAGAAAATAGTTTCTGTTTCTTCGTCTTGTTCTCCTACCACCACCGGCACCAGTGTTTTAATGATGCCTGCCTTTTCCCTGGCTATCTCTTTGATGGTTTCGCCCAACAGATCCTTGTGATCGAGGCTGATGTTGGTGATTATAGACAGTATAGGAGTAATAATATTTGTGCTGTCAAGACGGCCCCCCAACCCTGTTTCAATTACGGCTATGTCTACGTCCTGTTCTTGGAACGCCTGAAAGGCCATTGCAACGGTGATCTCAAAGAACGACGGCTCTATTGACTCTATGGTAGCACGATGCTTATTGACAAAGTCTACCACCCATCCCTCGCTAACCATCACGCCATTTATTTTGATGCGCTCCCTGAAGTCAACAAGGTGAGGAGAAGTGTACAGACCAACCTTATAGCCATGCTCCTGGAGAACTGCGGCGAGCATGTGACTGGTGCTCCCTTTTCCATTGGTTCCAGCTATGTGTATTGATTTGAATTGTTCCTGGGGGTTATCCAGAGCCTTGCAGAGTCTGATTGTATTTGTAAGGTTTGGTTTTAGGGCAGCCTTCCCTTGCCTGGAAAACATAGGAAGACGTTCATACAGGTACGCCATCGTCTCCTGATAGGAATTGTGACGATCATTCATGTCAGGACCTGCTTTTGAATACTATTGTTATTTCACCAAACTGTTGCGGTGCCGCATTCTTATTGGGACTGAACTTTGCCTGGCTAAGCTTCTGTAATGCAATATTGCTTAATGTTCTGTTGGGAGAGCTCTTGATAGTTTTGTCAATGATATTCCCATCCCTGTCTACAGTAACTCGGATGACGACTTTGCCTCCCTCGTTGAATTCTGCAACAAATTGCCTGGGCGAGATTTCCCGGCCTGAAAGCGTATGATTAATGCCTCCCGTTCCGTTGCCCGGACTACCAGTGTAGTTCGATGCACCAGGAGTGCCTCCGGGAACACCGCGGTCGCCCGTTCCTGTAGTATTGCCTTCGCTGGTGCCCGGCTGATTTACTGCTGCGTTATTACCACCGGGTCCTGTGGCACCCTGGTAGACATACCGAGGTTGTTGTTGCGTGTTATTACCAGTGCTTGGTTGCTGTGAGGATGCAGAATTATTGACCCTTTCCTGGTTGTTTCTCCTGTTGGGCTGGTTCCGGTTATTCGTAGCCACTGCGGGCGCATCAGGATCGTCAGATTGCATTAGTTCACGCGTGTCAGAGCGCTCTTCTGCTGTAGCTCTCGAACTTCCGGCAACAGCTATAGATGCCGGTGCATCGGTATACATGGGCTGATCATCACCGCTGCCATCTTCGCTTGTGCCAAGGTTTACTTCCATCCCCAGCTCTTCTACAGGCGCAGCGGATGGCACTGTATAGCTGACCAATACAAACAAAAGCAGCAGAAGTATATGGATACCGATGGTCCATGCAGTTGCTTTGATATTGATTCGTTGTTCAGTTGCAGCAGTCATATGTTCAAGAATTCAGTACAGGCAGTTATATGAAGATACTATATCATCCCTAAACCTTAGATGAATACCCGGCCTTTTTCCACAAGAGGAACGTTAAAATGATTAATGCGCAAAGTCTGTGTCGTAGTTAGACATTCGTTCTTTTGGCGGATTAAAGTAACCAAACTTAACTTCAGGGAACTCCTCATGAATTAATTCCATCATTTGCTTAATTCCCAGGCAGTCACCGGTATCAGTTACACCGATCTTTCCGAGGTACCAATCAGGATCAATATTAAAGTTTCGCCATTGGATCATATTTAGGTTAGTCTCCTTAATTACTGTCCTCAGCGCCTCATATTCGGCTATGCTATCCGTCATGCCGGGAAAGGTAAAGTAGTTGATGGATGTCCACCCGCCGTATCGATTCACTACCCGAAGGCTTTCAATGATATCTTCAAACTGGTAATTGTTGGGCAGGTAATACGGAGTATAGACTTCTTTGCGAACGGAGTTCAGGCTAACCCTGATGCTGTTTAGTCCGGCCTTCATCAACTTTTCCACTACGTCAGGCTTGCTGCCATTCGTATTGATGTTTATGCTGCCCTTCTGAGTGTGCTTGCGAATTTCCAGTATGGCTTCTCTTATAGTTTCGCCCATTAGCAATGGTTCGCCTTCGCACCCCTGTCCGAAGCTGAGAATAGGGTAGGGTGCTGTTTCCAGGTGAGGTACGGTATACTCTACGATCTCAGCTGCGGTGGGTTTAAAAGAAAGCCTGTCTTGAGAAGAGACGATAGTTTCGTCTTCCGGTTGAAAGGAGATGCACCCTACACAATTGGCGTTACAAGCAGGGGACGAAGGAATGGGGCATTCCCACCTTCCAATAAAGTAGTTCCTCGCGGCAGGACAGTGATAAGTTAGTGCACAGTTATCCGCAAGGTGGCGTACCAGCCTGTTGTGCGGGTAAGCCTTTAGCAGATGCTCAACGCCGGCCTTTACTTTATTTTCATCATAGCCTGTGGCTTCTTGCCTTATATCACGCTCAATCCTTGTTGCTGGTACGTAGGTTTTGTCATTTTGCCAGCCTACGGCCGTATAACAAAACAGCGGCAGCTTTTCTGCATCGGGCAGACTCTCAAACGCCGCAAGATAGTAACCGGTATGTGCAGGAGGAATAAAGGCGGCAACTGCCCATCCCTTTTCACATAGCCTCATCTCACCGGTCCTGACGTCAATTCCTATGCCTCTTCGTCCGGGTAGTTCATACAAAGAGCCTCCGGTTGGCAGTTCAATCCAGTCCTCAGTGGGTACAGGCAGGGCGTCCCACCCGGAGCGGCCCACTGCATACAATGTATCATCTTCAAAGATGTTACCTTTTCCGTCAGAGTATAGTATGTACGGAGATTGATCTAAGCTCACATTTATTGTTTAAGTGTTCTGTTCAGAGGTTTTGAATATCTACTCCATTCTTACCACTCGTATTTCTTCCTCTTTTCCTTATTTTCAGCTATTTGTTCGGTACAAAACCGCTGGAAATCTTCTTTGTCGAAATTGACGGTCTTGATGTTCCATTGAAAGAGTCTGTTGTCATGGCAGTCTATAGTTATGATCCCGAATTTGAGCAAGACACGCTCTATTTCCCACCATTCTATAAACTTTTTCCTGGAAGTAAGCGGCAGTCTGATTCCTTTATCGTTGAATTGTATGTATAATGTCGAATCACTCACACCTTCCCAATAGATAGCAAAAAGGCTTGCAGCAAGGATGACACCATACAGCGTTGCAGGGACAGGTAATTCATTGAAGGCAGCAAAAAGACAAAGAACTAAGACAATGGCTATTTCCAGGAGCCGCATATTCCTGTTTACATTCTGCTTTAGAAGCCATTGACTTTTTGTAAGAACAGTTGTAAGTAATCCTGCCCCCGCCAGCCCGATAAGTACAGCCCAGCCTAATGATATTTCAAACTTCAATAATGCTGCGGCCGCCGATTCCGGTATGCTGTCAAGATAAACCTTCAATAGCAGCAAAAACAAGCCGGTAGTAATCAATGTAAAGCCGACAACCAGGTGCAGTGTTATCACCTGCCGGCGTTTTACCTTTTCCTCCGCAAGAGGTAACTCAAATTGCATGGCAGCAAAGTTACGCCTATTGAGAGTCCGAACCGTTTGTATAATGTGAAATTCTCAGTCGTAAAAGGTATCCACAGCGTGTTCTGCCAGTGAATTTAGCTCGATCATGGCACAATCGTCCTGTGCCTGAAATTCATGCCAGATGAAGGGAGGTATTTCTATCCGGGCTGGCGCTGATACTATCGTGCTTTCATGCTCCGTTCCATCCTTGCGACGCCATCTAAGCTTCATTGTGCCGGAAATAAGGATAATGATCTCAGGGTTCTTGGTCGGGGAGATGCCCTTATGGTAGTGTCTTCCCCTTATTGCGCCTGCTTTGGTGAATACGAGCATATGATTACCCGGTCTTTGCTGTTCATATTCACATCCATATCCCCGGTCATCCTGATTAAAGGGTGCCAATGATGTTATTTTCATTGTTCTAGAGTTGTTCTGGTTCTGTAGCTTCTGTCACCACCTCACCGGGCAATTTCAGATCAAATTCATTCAGTGCCTTACTGCTATCGCCCTGAGGTTCGAGTTTGCCTTCTTCAGCCATCCTGCGCAATCGCCAGCCGAGGAAAACATCACCGGTCGGTATCTTGTACTTGCTCAAGGTCTGTCTGATGATCTTGGAGGCCTTCTGAAACTGTTGTGAACAAAAACTGATAAGCTGATTGTCGTAGAAGTCTTCATTTTTTGAGATCAGACGCTTTCCTCCTTCATGTATTCTGATTGCTGCATTCTCTTCTACCATCTTTTTCCATTCGTCTGTATCCACCTCAACCTCCGCATGTGTCACAAGCCGTGCCAGCCTCCGGGCTTTCACCAGCTCTCTGGGCAGTATCTCACTAATGCTCTTAGGATAGTAAATCTTGCCCTGCTCATCCAGAAAGGGCAATCCAGTTATATTTAGGAGGTAGAATCGTCCTATATGCTTGGAGAGATAGGGCAGCATCCAGTAGTAGGCACTTACATCAGCGGCGGATGGTGCCATCCAGAACCAGGCCTTAATTTCCTCGTTCTTATACATAGCCGCAGATATCTCCAGCAGTCTTTCCATATCGTCTACCTCCGGAAAGTTCTTTTCATTGGCGACGACCTGCTGCCAGTAAGCAGTTCTCAGTTCACTAAACGTTTGTCCGTCCGCTTTCTGCAAAGGGCCAACATGCAGTATGTCTCTTAGTACTACTACTTCACCCGTCATAGAGGGCTCAGAAAGAACTGCCGCCCTCAATGGCTCAGCAGCCATATCTCCTACTACAAAATGATAGATCATGAGCTGCAAAAATAATCTCTCTGCCTAATGGTATGTACTAATTTTTAGACTTTACGCCCCTTGACGTAGAGAATCCCCAAAAGGTTTAGTTGAAGAAATATTTTTCTTTCGACTAACAAAATGGACGTTGCGTGCGTCTATCATTAAAACCAACCAGGAATTTATGAAACAGATACCTTATTCATTGGCCCTCCTTTTCTTAGTTATGGCCTTCTCAATGGCATCCTGCACCAAAGACACACCAAAGAACTATGGGAATGGAAACCCGGGCCAACCTAGTGTCCGCAATTCCCAACTTGATGATATCTTCAGCGGCCTCAAGTCAACTCCCCAGACGTTTAACGTTGTTGCCGGAACCCACCAGGTAGTGTTGGGAGCCCAGAAGACAAGGCTGACCTTCTATCCTAATTCCTTCAAAGACAAGAATGGCTTGACTATCACCAGTGGCAATATCACTGTTCAGCTTACTGAGATTTACAAACCGGGTGACATGATTGGTAATCGTGCACCAACTACTTCGAACGGTAAGCTCCTACTGAGTGGGGGAGAAGTATATGTAAAGGCATACAGGAGTGGTGAAGAAGTGTACGCAAACACTTACGGAATTGGTTTTGCTCAGCCCGCGATGTCCACCCAGCCGATGCGCTTGTTTTATGGCGACAATAACAATGAGGCCGGAACGGTCAATTGGACTGAGTCATCCTCAAATATTGGTAGCAATGCCAATACGACAACAGTTGATAGCGGCGGCCAAAATATGAACATCTATTATCAGTTCGACTCCTGTACCAGTTTCAACTGGATCAACTGCGACTACTTTTATAATTCCACATCCCAATTCACCGGCGTTGAAGTTGTCGTGCCAGATACCAGCTTCAATACCAACAATACTATGGTATTCCTGTTTTTCCCGAGCATCAATTCTGCAACTTATTTTAACACCTATAGCTGGGGTACCCACTCATTTTCCCTATCCGGGGGCTACAACGTTCCAGTGGGGATGTCAGTTCATATCGTGTCAATTTCCAACGTAAATGGTACCTACTACTATTCCGAGATGCTTAATCAGACCATCACAAACAATATGTCAGTGAATATTTCGCCCCAGCCACAAACCCTCTCATATATACAGAATGCATTAAGTCTTCTGTAACAACCAAGTTGAATGTTTTCAATTTAAAAAAGCTCCCCCGGGGAGCTTTTTTGTCTTGGATACCCATACTCAGTATGATCCCTCACCTTGTGGAAGGGCCCTGTTCTTTCATTTAATTGTGGTTGCAGAAACTTATTACCTTTGCGCCCGAATTCAAATCATTCTTTATGAGTTTCATTTCCAATATCGTTGCCCGTCAGATCCTGGACTCCAGGGGAAATCCCACTGTTGAAGTTGATGTTCATACAAGTGATGGCCATATGGGCCGTGCTGCTGTTCCCTCGGGTGCTTCTACCGGGAAGCACGAGGCAGTAGAGCTTCGTGATGGTGACAAAAAAGTCTACCTTGGCAAGGGTGTCCTTAAGGCCGTAGAAAATGTAACCGATACAATATCTGAAGAGTTGTATGGCTGGGATATCACCGACCAACGGGGTATCGATAAGGCAATGTTGGCAATGGATGGTACAGAGAACAAATCTAAGCTTGGAGCAAATGCAACACTTGCCGTGAGCATGGCTGTTGCCAAAGCAGCTGCACAGGCTACCGGGTTGCCACTATACAAGTACGTTGGCGGCGCTAACGCAAAAACACTTCCTGTGCCAATGATGAACATTCTGAACGGCGGTGCCCACGCAGATAATAAGATAGACTTCCAGGAGTTCATGGTGATGCCCATAGGCGCTTCTACGTTCAGCGAAGGTCTTCGGTGGGGAGTGGAGATTTTCCACACTTTAAAAGGTGTGCTGAAGGACAAGGGCTACTCAACAAACGTTGGTGACGAGGGCGGTTTCGCTCCTGACATCCAAAGCAATGAGGAAGCTATAGAAACAGTCCTGAAGGCAATTGAGAAGGCAGGCTATAAGCCTGGTGAGCAGGTGGCCATTGCGATGGATGCAGCCATCAGTGAGCTTTGGGATTCCAAGGCTAAGAGCTATGTATTCCACAAGTCCGATGGTGCTAAGAAGAGCAGCGAAGAGATGGTGGAGTTCTGGACAAACTGGTGTAAGAAATACCCTATCGTCAGTATTGAGGATGGCATGGATGAGGACGACTGGAAAGGCTGGAAGATGCTTACGGAGGCAGTCGGCAACAAGGTGCAGCTAGTAGGGGATGACCTCTTTGTTACGAATGTTAAGCGCCTGGAAAGAGGTATCACTGAAGGTATAGCAAATGGTCTCCTTGTCAAGGCAAACCAGATCGGTACTCTTACCGAAACTATCGATGCAGTTTCCATGGCACAGCACAACCGCTATAATACTATTATGAGCCACCGTTCCGGCGAAACCGAAGATGCGACCATTGCAGATCTGGCAGTAGCCCTGAATTGTGGTCAGATAAAGACCGGTTCTGCCTCGCGTTCCGATCGTATGGCAAAGTACAACCAGTTGCTTCGCATAGAGGAGGAGCTAGGAACTAGCGTGTTCTACCCAAATGCGCTGAGGTTTGGTAAATAGGTAAGTTGCATCTTTCTTGTATTTGAGTAATTTAGTAGTAAGTATCAGCGATTTATGAAGAAAGTATTTAAGGTTATTACCAACAAGTTTCTGGTAACTGGTATAGCATTTGGCGCGTGGATGGTGTTCTTTGATCAAAACAACTGGACATCCCAGAAGCAGCGGAATAATGCCCTGAAGGATACAGACAGGAATATCGCTTACCTGAATGAGCAAATAGCAGATCTCGAGGTTCAGTACAAGGAGCTAACGACCAATCCTGAAAGGCTCGAACAGTTCGCGAGAGAACGGTACAAAATGAAGAAAGACAACGAAGACCTATACATAATTGAAAGGTAAAAGCAGGGGCTGTATCAAATGGTACAGCCCCATTTTATTATTCAACACCCCCCCACACTGATTAGCTTCCAACGCAATTAGAGTCTGGGAAAAGGTTGAGCCGACAAGTCCACTTCCACTTAACAGGTGATACACGCCCTCGGAAATTGGAATCTTCCCCTTGTTAATTTACCCACAGAGATTTGGAATTCGGGATTTACTCTTTTGGGGTGACCCTTTACCCCTCTGGAGTTTGGGATTTAATCTTTTGGAATTTACCCTTTACACCTCTGGGATTTGGAATTTAGGATTTAATCTTTTTGAATCTCCCTGGGTGGTTTATCTTTTAAAAACAGTCTATCAAAGAACTTCATCTTCCGGAAAATGTAAAATTACACCCCTTTATTCCAGTCTTACCGGAATAGCCAAAAATTCTTTGAGTTTCCTTATTTCGGTGAATCTAAGCTAGTTGAACCCTTTTTGTATAATCCCACCAGCTACTACGTCATCTCCTTCATAGATAACCGCTGATTGGCCAGGTGCGATACTAGTCACGGTGTGCCCAAACTTTACTCTTACTCCGTTGCCTTCACGATGGATGGTGCTCTCTGTACCAGCATCCTTGTACCTGATTTTGGTAACAGCTTCCATTCCATCAGGAATGTGATCATACTTCACCATATTTAGTCCTGCTACTGTCATTTCAGACTGATGAAGTTCATGAGATTCACCCAGTACTACTGTATTTGTTTCCGGCATTATATTCGTCACGAACATAGGCTTCCCAAGGGCGATATCCAGCCCCTTACGCTGTCCTATTGTATAGAAAGGGTAGCCGCGGTGCTTACCTACCACTGTCCCATCTGTCAGTACAAACTGGCCTCCTTCTACTTCTTCTTCCAGGGTAGGTATTTGCCTTTTTAAGAACCCTCTATAGTCGTTGTCTGGTACAAAGCATATTTCGTAACTCTCAGCTTTCTTTGCCAGTTCTTTGTACCCCATGTCATAGGCAATCTGGCGAACCTCAGTTTTCAGCAGATCGCCCAGGGGATATATACTTCTGCTCAGGCAGTCCTGGCCCAGCCCCCATAGCACATAGCTTTGATCTTTCGTCAGGTCTTTAGCTTTGGAGAGCACGAACCTGTTGTTTTCCTCCCGCACCTTCACGTAATGGCCAGTAGCTATATAGTCACAATTCAATGCATCGGCTCTTTTCAGGAGTGCCGACCATTTGATATGGGTATTACACAATACACAGGGGTTTGGAGTGCGCCCTGCTATATATTCATCTACGAAGTTCTGGATCACAAAATCTCCGAACTCCTCTCTTATATCTAATACATAATGGGGAAAACCATGTTCCACAGCCGCCATCCGCGCATCGTTGAAGGAATCCAGGTTGCAACAACCGGTTTCCTTCTTGCCACCCCCTGCGGTGGCGTAGTCCCAGGTCTTCATGGTGATACCAACCACCTCATAGCCCTGCTCATGAAGCATCAGTGCGCTGATGGTACTGTCAATACCACCACTCATTGCTACCAACACTTTTCCTTTTTTACTCATCTGGTTTTCTTGCTGAAAGTCAGCAAAGGTACGAATCAGTCACCCGTGTTCTCGCACCCATAGTGTTAAACTGATAGATATTATGAGTTAGTCGATTGTTTTAGATGATAAGTCTATTTTTGGGCCATCTCATGCAGAATAGTGTTCAATTCCCTTCCGGAGAAGTGTTATTTCACTTCGGGCTGTTCCAGGACCTCCGGGAGTATGCTGGTCCCAGGAGGGTAATCTTCATTACCGATTCCAATGTTTTCAGCATATACCGATCCATATTGGCTGACACGCCAATCATCATTATCCCGGCCGGTGAAGCCAGCAAGTCCTGGCATACCGTACAGTCAATCGCTGATCAACTGATTTCCCTGGAATCTGACAGAAACATACTTCTTGTGGGTCTCGGCGGAGGTGTGGTCACCGACATCACCGGTTTTATTGCATCTGTGTACTTGCGGGGTGTTTCATTCGCATTTGCGCCTACCACTTTGCTTGCTATGGTCGACGCCTCTGTTGGCGGCAAAAATGGGATCAACCATGGCATGTATAAGAATATGCTGGGCACTTTCCGTCACCCCGAGATGATTCTGTTCGACATTCAGTTTCTGGATACACTTCCTGATATCGAATGGAGCAACGGCTTTGCAGAGATCATCAAGTATGGCTGCATCTTTGATGTCTTCTTGTTTGAGGAGCTCCTGGAGTATAGCGCCGGTCACTACATCGGAAACCCGGAGAAACTTACCAGGCTCATAGACAAATGCCTTCAATGGAAAATTAAGGCTGTAAAGGAAGACGAGCAGGAGCGTGGCCACAGAAAGATCCTCAACTTCGGCCATACGGTTGGTCATGCCATAGAAAATCAATACGGTCTCTCCCATGGTTATGCCATCAGCATAGGTATGGTACTCGCTGCCACCATTTCAGAAAGGCTGACTTCGTTGCCAGACTATTCCACTCCTATGCTTAAAAGGCTGTTGCAGCAGTACGATCTTCCTGTGTCTTACCCCTTCGATCCGAATGAGGTGATGACTGTTCTCAGACTGGATAAGAAGCGTCACACTTCAGAAGAAATAAACTTTATTCTGCTCGAGCGGTTGGGAACAGCTGTGACCAGGTCCATCTCGTTCGACCACATTGCTAAAGCCCTCAACGATTTCCAAAATGCAGGTGATCATTAGTCCCGGTATACCTGCAGGAACTATCCACCCACCAGCTTCCAAGAGCATGATGCAGCGTGCCTGTGCCGGAGCGCTTCTGCATAGTGGCACTACTACCATCAGTAATCCCGGAGATTCTATGGATGATCGCGCAGCGCTGGATATAATAAAACAACTCGGCGCCCGCATTATCTCGGTTAAGCAGGATGAAGTTCAAATCCTTTCCAGCGGATCACTTCGGTCCGCACAGGTGATCAATTGTGGCGAAAGCGGGCTGTGTGCCCGTATGTTCACTCCCATAGTAGCGTTGTTGGATAAACAGGTAGTTGTCGCCGGTCAGGGGAGCCTCCTTCAGAGACCTATGCAAGAGGTAAACGGTATCCTGTCTCAACTCGGCGTCAGCCTGCCAGGCTTCAACGGCCACTTGCCCATTACTATTCAGGGGCCACTTCAGCCAGGTAGTCTGCACTTAGACGGCTCCTCCAGTTCGCAATATCTTACTGGTCTACTGTTTGCCCTCACGGCCACCGCTCAGAACATCATCACGATAGATGTCACAAATCTCCAAAGCAAGCCTTATATTGATCTTACACTCGACGTCCTTGCTCAGTTCGGCAAACCAGTTACGCACACCGACTACCGCCTTTTTACAATAGACCCCTCCTCGTTTGTCAGGAAGGAGATTATAAGTATTGTCATCGAAGCCGACTGGAGCAGCGCTTCCTATTGGCTGGTTGCAGCTGCTATTAGCGGTAGCGTTCGTGTAAATAACTTGAGCGCAAAGTCCTTTCAGGCAGACAAAGCGATTGTAGATGTGCTGCTTTCCGCAGGGGCTAATGTAGTTATTGATCAGGGCCCAGTTTCAGTGATTCATGGCCCTCAGCTTAGTTCCTTCGTTTATGATGCCACCCATAGTCCCGATCTCTTTCCAATATTAGCAATATTAGCAGCAGCCTGTTCGGGCACTTCGCATATCAAGGGGCTGTCACGACTGATTCATAAGGAAAGTAATCGCACAGCCAGCATTTCCCATATGCTCACCGCCTTTGGGGTTAGCTTTGAGGTCGATGGCGATACTTTAAGGGTTACCGGACAGGGTAAGCTTCATGCTACTACCATCGATAGTCATGGCGACCATAGGATAGCTATGGCCGCTGCCATCGGAGCGCTCAATGCCACAGGGCTTGTAATTATCAATAACGCGCAGGCTGTTTCTAAGTCATACCCTCAGTTCTTCAGCCACTTAGCATCTTTAGGTATAAATTTGGAGTCGAAACACTAGTACTATGAATTCTTTTGGCACCGCATTCCGTGTTACTGTTTTTGGTGAATCCCATGGGCCACTTATAGGTGTCACTATCGATGGATGCCCCGCTGGTATTGACCTCGACCCGTCTGATTTTATAAAGGATCTGGATCGCCGGCAAGCTGGCGCCGCAGGCACCACCCCAAGACAGGAAGATGATCTTCCAGAACTCGTTAGCGGTGTCTTCAATGGTAAAACCACCGGCGCACCACTCACCGTTCTTTTCCGAAATAGCAACGTCAGGTCTCAAGATTACGATGCACTGCGCGCTACTCCTCGCCCGGGACATGCTGATTTCGTACTGCACCAGAAGTATAAAAGTTTCAATGATTATCGTGGTGGTGGCCATTCCAGTGGCCGGCTTACACTTACATTGGTTTCAGCAGGGGTAATCGCCAAAAAGCTGCTTCCCGATATCTCCATAGCTGCCACACTCATAGAGGCAGGAGGGTATAAGGATATTGATGCAGCTATTCAAAAGGCTATCGAGGCGCAGGATAGTATCGGCGGAATAGTGGAATGTATAGCCTCCGGACTACACATCGGTTTAGGAGAACCTTTTTTCAATTCCGTTGAATCGCTTATCAGCCACGCTGTTTTCTCCATTCCTGCCACCAAAGGCATCGAATTCGGTTCAGGGTTTGCTTCTGCCGCAATGACTGGGAGCGAAAATAATGACCCTATCATCAGTGAAGATGGGCGCACCTCTTCCAATCATGCTGGCGGTGTAAATGGGGGTATCTCAAATGGGAATGATCTTGTCTTCAGGGTAGCAGTAAAGCCTACAAGCAGCACTCCTCAGGTACAGTCCACCTGGAACAGGGAATCGCAATCTGTTCAGCCTTTCCAGGTCAGGGGCCGTCATGATCTTTGTATTGCGCTACGTGTGCCTGTAGTCGTTGAGGCAGTCACAGCTATGGTACTGGCCGATCTGTTTCTTCAGCATCGTTCCTGCTTATAGGTCGGCATCTTCGTCAAACTCCGGCAGCAGTATGTTCATCAGTTGCTGTATCTCATCAGCCTTCTGCTCTTCCTTCTTATAACGGTAGCAAAGGCATAGTTCCTCCAGCATCTTCAGTATCACCTTCTTCGTGTGTACTGGTAAAAAGTAATCCTCCCTCTCTGTAGCATTGATCTTCTTAAGGTAGGTGTCTACATCCTTCTGGGTGTATACCACACCATTCGTCGGGTCTATAAAGAATTGTATCTGCTGCACACCTTCATTGTCAGGATTAAAGAAGTGATGCAGGGTGTCAATATAGGCAAATACAAATTGCCTGGGTACGTTAACGGCAAATATGGGTATGTCCAGTAGCTCGCACAATGCGAGGTACAAAATACCTATGGAGTAAGCATTCCCCTGCTTGCTTTCTAGTACCTGGTTTATGAAGAAATATTTGGGTTCTCTTTCTGTTATCTCGTGACCCTCCAGCTTATAGTAGTTATAAAGGATGCTGTTAAAAACGTTCACCTGCTCCAGTGGCGTCAGGTAGTTATTCAGCTCCAGCCATATATTTCTTCTTATCTGGTCAAACTGGGTCAGTAGGGCAGGTATGTTCAGGTCAGGAAACTGATACTTAGCTATTATTATCGCCCCCCTCAGTAGTTCAGGTCTTCTTGATTCACTCCATTCCAGCAGTTCCTGCTGCAGGTCCTGAAAGTGCACTCTGTGTATCAGCAGTTCTATCCTTTCTTGCAGTGCCTGATCTTCTGTATGCTCCCACAGGCTTTCCAGGTTAGGTATTATCGCCCTGCCATAGTTCAGTATCTTTTCAGACACTGTATCAAACACTTCATCATCCGGGTCGTCTATCAACCGTAACAGTGCTGTTATTTCTTTGTTCTCCCACATAACTCATTCCTGGTCAGGCAATAGTAATTTACAACAAAAATATCATTCACACTCATCCCCACTCACTAATTTAAGTTCCTTTTAGGTACTGGAGTTATATCGCTTATTTCTTTTTAGGTGCCGACTTCTTTGCAGCAGTTTTCTTTGTTGCTGTCTTCTTCGTTGCTGCTTTGCCGGGAGCTTTTGATTTCTTAGAGGCTTTCTTTTCAAAGGCATCAGGCATCTGGTCAGTGATCATTTTTTTCACTTCTTCCAGCGTCAGTTCTGCCGCATCTTCTGTTGTCCACTTGTTGCCATCTTCTCTTCTTCCCAGCTTCAGCATCAGTTTCCCGAAGCGGATAAATGGTCCCCACCTGCCATTCTCTATCGCTATCTTCTCTCCTTCAAATTGCTTAATGTATTTCTTCGACTCTTTCTCCAGCTTGGCCGTTATCAGTTCGTCGATGTCTCTTTGGCTCAGTGCTTCAAAGTTGTACCTTCTCGGCACATTTATGTATAAATCTTCGTACTTGATAAATGGTCCAAATCTTCCCTTGCCTTTGGTAACAGGTTTGCCCTCGTAGTGGGCAATCGGCGCATCCGCCTGCTGCTTTTCATGTATCAGGGCTACAGCTCTGTCCAGGCCCACCGTCAGCGGATCTTCATTTCTCGGTATGGAGATGAATTGTTCTCCCCATTTCACGTATGGCCCAAATCTGCCCTGGCTCACCACCACTTCTTTATCCTCATAGGTGCCCAGGGTCAGTGGCAGCTTGAAGAGATCCAACGCCTCTTCCAGGGTTATTGTCTCTATGCTCTGGTTGGCCTTTAGTGTAGCAAATCTTGGTTTCTCTTCTTCGTCTGCCTGCCCTATCTGCACCATCGGTCCAAATCTTCCCAGTCTCGCCAGCACTGGTTTGCCGGTCTCAGGGTCTGCTCCCAGTTCACGCTCACCTTTGGCCCTCGCTGCTGTTTCTATTGTATTTTCTACGCGTTCATGGAAGGGGTGGTAGAAGTTATCTATCATTGTATTCCACGCTATCTTGCCCTGCGCTATTTCATCAAATTCTTCTTCTATTCTGGCAGTAAAGCCATAGTCCATCACTTTGTTGAAGTGTTCTTTCAAAAAGTCCGTAACCACCAATCCAAGGTCGGTAGGGAATAGCTTTGCACGCTCTGCACCTACGTTCTCACTGTCTTTCCTTTCTGTTATATCTCTTCCTTTCAGTGTCAGTATCTGGTATTCTCTTCTTACTCCTTCTCTATCCTTTTTTTCTACATATCCTCTTTGCTGAATAGTGCTGATTGTCGGCGCGTAGGTCGAGGGTCTTCCTATGCCCAGTTCCTCCAGCTTCTTCACAAGGGAAGCTTCTGTATACCTCGGTTGTGCCCGGGTAAATCGCTCTGTGGCTCTCATCTCCTGCAGGGCCAGCTCCTGTCCTGCTACCAGCGGAGGCAGCATTCCTTCGTTTTCTTCATCTCCGTCCTCGTCGTCTCTTCCTTCTGTATACACTTTCAGAAATCCATCAAACCGTAGCACCTCACCTGTAGCCGTCAGTAGTTCTTCCTGTGTAGATATCGTTATCTTGGCTATCGTCCTTTCCAGTTGTGCGTCTGCCATCTGGCTGGCCATTGTCCGTTTCCATATCAGGTCGTACAATCGCTGTGTATCTGCATCACCTATCGAGGTGGTGTTCATGTCTGTAGGCCTTATCGCTTCGTGCGCCTCCTGTGCCGACTGGTTCTTGTTCTGGAATTGTCTCTTCTGGTAGTATCTGTCACCGTACTGGTTCAGCACAGTGCCGCGTATGTTGTCTATAGCTGTCTCCGATAGGTTTACGGAGTCTGTACGCATATAGGTTATATGTCCGTTTTCATATAGCCGCTGGGCTATCTGCATGGTCTTGGAAACTGAATAGCCAAGCTTCCTGCTCGCTTCCTGCTGAAGGGTAGATGTGGTAAAAGGTGCCGCAGGGCTTTTCTTGGCTGGCTTCACCTGCACGTCCTTCACATTATAGTTCGCACCTACACATTTCTCCAGAAACTGCCGCGATGTTCCGGCATCTTTCTGTACTGGTCCTTCTGCCTTAAAGGTGACTGTCTTCTTGTTCAGGTCTGGTGCCTGGAAGAATGCTTCTATCTTAAAGCTGCTCTTTGCGGCAAACTGGTTGATCTCTCTTTCTCTTTCCACAATCACCCGTACTGCTACCGACTGCACTCTTCCTGCAGACAGGTTATTCCTCATGCTCATCTTCCGCCACAGCACAGGCGACAATTCAAATCCTACTATCCTGTCCAGTATTCTTCTTGCCTGTTGTGCATTCACCAGGTCCATATTCACAGTCCTCGGCGTTTCTACGGCTCTTTGTATTGCTGGTTTTGTTATTTCATGAAATACTATGCGCTTAGTAAACTTTGGGTCAAGGCCTAACACTTCACACAAGTGCCATGATATTGCTTCTCCTTCACGGTCCTCATCCGTCGCCAGCCACACTTCATCAGATTTCCTCGCCAGACTCTTAAGTTCGTTTACCACTCTCTGCTTGTCATCCGATATCTTATAAGTAGGCTTGTATCCGTTCTTAAGGTCAATTCCCATATCCTCTTTCTCCAGGTCCCTGATGTGCCCATAGCAAGACTTCACTTCAAAGTCCTTCCCCAGGATCTTTTCTATGGTCTTGGCCTTGGCAGGAGACTCCACTATCAGCAGGTTTTTAGCCATTCTATTTCTCTTTGCTTAAATAAAAATTAATAAACATGTACCACGTTCTCAGTGGCGAAGTGTGCAATAATAAAGTATTGTTTTCTAAAAATGAAAGCTTGTACCTCAGAGTACTAATGTCTCCTTACAGTTTTAAATATTCTGACACATGTCTTCGGATGCACTTACCCTGCCGCACCTTTTTGAATGCGTCAAACCTGTCGTAATCATTTTTTGACTGTTGAGGAACCACATCGCATTCATTGGCCGGTTACTATTATCGTCTAATTCTGAGAAAACAAAAAAAGGGTAACGACCAGCGTTACCCTTTTCTATCATGTTGTTTTATTAATCTTAGTGAGCTACTACAAAGCGACCAGTAGTGCGCTGACCATTTGCTTCAACAGTGTAGAAGTATACACCGCTAGCAAGATCAGAAGTAGTAAATACTGCTTTACCTGAAGCAACCTTACCAGCATTCTGAGACTTCATAACCTGTCCTACAGTGTTAGTGATAGACACGTTAACGTCAGTAGCTTCCTTCACGTTGAAAGTAACTGTTACTTGTCCGATAGCTGGGTTTGGATAAACATTAGTGTTGTTTATTACACTAGCAGTTTCCTTGATACCTGTTGGATCACAGTCTTCACATGTAACACGGAAAGAGAAATCAGTCATATTACCATCGGTAGTATAAGCGACACTTGGAATTAAGATAGACCCACCCATAAAGTCATAATCGTTACCAAGGCTTTCGTACTTAACCGAGCTAGTTGCATTAAGGCCAGAGTAGTATGATCCGACATTTTGAATTGGTGAGGCATCATTTCCCGGAATGTCATAGGTGTACATGTGGATGAAGTTTGCTGATGTAGTTGGTGTGTTCAGTGGATATGCTGTTCCACTTTTAAAATGTACATAAAGCAATATCTTCTCTCCAGGACCACAATTTATCGTATCTGGCAGCGCAATACCATTAAAGAACATGTTATTTATTCCACTTGCGCTACTGTCGGCGTGAACAGCATCATCCAGTTTGAATCCAAACCTCATTGTTGGAGCACGTAGTTCATTATTACTTGAATCGTACCAGGCAGTGACAAAATGTTCAGTACCTGGAGCTACAAAACCCAGGTCGAATAATCCTGCTGGATTAGTTGCTGTAGTAGAAACTTTCGCTACGTGGATTATTAATGAGTCATCTACGGCTGTATTGTACCGGAAATACCTCACAGAAAACCTAACGCTATCTACCTGATAGGCATTTGAGTTACGAACCCGGAAGCCTGGTACATAGTCATAATCCTGAATCTGGCCTGCACTTGCATCATGGAAAAACGAACTGTCTGCTGGGTCAAAAGAAATTCCCAAGCCGTGCGTGAAGACATTAGTTAAGCCGGAACCACCATTGTAGGTAAGGTTGCTATCCTGATAAATGACATTATAATACCCGGTAGAAGCAGCCTGATTGTAGAGGATATCTACATAGCTAAACCAGGTAGGCACGTTAGCTGTAGTTTTGTGCGCAGCGTTTGATGCGTTCTTGTTAATGGTCCTAACTGGTACCTGATCCGGGCTCAAAATCTCTTTTGCGTTGTTTTCAACAGGCGTATTGAATATTAAACTCTTCGTGCTCTGCTGCGCAAAAGCTGGAAGCACAATCATCCCAGATGCTACTAATAATAATAGTTTTTTCATGCTAAATAATTTTTTTCGACAATGTTAGTTAACGTAAAGATAAAAGAATCCTTTTAAAATAAGACAAATAATTTTTACGGTTTGGTTTGGTTTGTATTGTCATAAAAAGCCCCATTTTTATGCATAGATAAAGGGTTTTACTTTTGCGTGACATTAAACGGATTATGCTTCCAGAATTTGAAAATACAAGGATCGCTTTCGAATACAAGCTGACAAGAGATTTACGCCAGGCGCAGTTTCTCTTCTCATCCATGAGCTCGCCCCTCCTTACCAAAATAGGGTTGGGGTTCACTCAATGGGCATTAAAATTAGGTCTTCCCATACGCAGTATTATCAAAGCCACCATTTTCAGGCAGTTCTGTGGCGGGGAATCCATGGAAGAAGCCGCACAAACCGCTGAAATGCTGGGGAGGTATGGGGTAGGGGTGATTATGGACTATGGAGTAGAGGGTAAGGAGAATGAGCAGGAGTTCGATAAGGCTGTACCGGAGTTTATCAAAGCGATCAGGTATGCCGCATCCAGGAAGAATATTCCTTTTATAAGCGTGAAGATCACTGGTTTTGCAAGGTTTGCACTAATGGAGAAGGTGCACGCCAAAACGGAGCTCACTGAGGCTGAGAAGGCGGAATGGTCCAGAGTCTACGCACGCATTCAGCAGATATGCGCTGCGGCTTCTGAGAACAGGGTAATGGTGCTGGTAGATGCCGAAGAAACCTGGATACAGGAAGCTGTTAATGAACTGACAGACAACATGATGGAACAGTTCAACAGGAATGAGGCAATAATATTTAATACTTTCCAGTTGTATTGTCAAGGTACTTTGCCCTACCTGAAGGAGGCTATTGCCGTTGCAGAAAGTAAAGGGTACAAGCTGGGTGCTAAACTTGTACGCGGTGCATATATGGAGAAGGAAAGGGCCAGGGCCGCTGCTATGGGTTATGAAGATCCGATTCAGCCGGATAAGCAAAGCACAGACAGGGACTTTGATGAAGCTGTTACCTATTGTCTTGAACGTATAGATAGCTTGTCTCTGTTTATTGGTACGCATAATGAAAAAAGCTGTTTGCTGGCTGCTAAATACATGGATGATCATGGTATACCACACAATGATAGGAGGGTATACTTCTCTCAGCTGTTTGGAATGAGTGACAACATTACTTTTAATCTTGCGCATCAGGGCTACAACGTCGCGAAGTATCTTCCCTACGGCCCTGTGAAGGATGTCATACCTTATCTTATGCGCCGTGCTCAGGAAAATACTTCAGTGGCAGGCCAGACGGGAAGAGAACTTAGTCTGATCAACAGGGAAATCAGGAGAAGGAAGGGCAGGTCTTAAGACATCTCACAAATGAAAGAATCAGGTGACAATCATATCGTGATGTCACCTATGACAGGTAATAATAAATGCTACCACGTTTCGTTTCTTTAATTATATTTACACAAATAGTTGATTCAGATTTCCTATGAATAAAACGTTTTTCCCGGCCCTGTTGTTGGCTGCACTAATGACTGTCGCATTGTTTTCCTGTAAGAAAGAGGATGATGATAAATACCAGGGAAACTATAGCCGAGCATACTTTCCTCTTGAGTTTGGCAGGTACGTTGTGTATGACGTAGATTCCACCCTTTGGGATGATTTTCTTCAGGTAAAGAGCCTGCACAGGTATCAGATGAGATACACCATTGCTGACACTTTCAGAGATAACGAGTTTCGTCTGTCCTATAGGGTTGACGTTCATATTCGTCCAAACGATACCTTTCAGTGGAAGACGCACAGAGTGATCTATGTGACCCCCACCGCTACTCATCTGGAGTACGTTGAAGAAAACCTTCGCTTTATAAAGCTGGCATTCCCTATTGCTGATGGTGTTGAGTGGAAAGGGAATAGCAATATACCAGCACTCGATCAGGATTATCAATACTTCCAGGATTGGACGTACAAGTACTCAAAGTTTACTTCTCCATTCAATGATGGCAAGGTTTATTTCGATAATACAGTGACCGTGGAGCAGGTAGATGAACAGCAGAACGACCCTGAAACTATGCCTACAGCATACTCCTATAAGACTTTTGGTCAGGAGGTTTATGCCTACGATATTGGTATGGTATATCGTGAGATGACCCACTGGATATATGACCCCGGGGTTGTCAAATATAGAAGAGGCTATAGCGTCATCATGCGAGCGGTTGATCATAACTAGAATGTATGACCCTGAGGAACTGGATACTGTGCATAGGGCTCTCGTTTACAACAGCAGGCGAGGTATCAGGCCAGGCTCAGTATGCTTTCAGGATCACCTTTTCTGATAAGGCTGGCTCCCCTTCTATTGCTAATCCTTTAAGTTTCTTGTCTCAGCGGGCGCTCGACAGGCGTGCTCTCCACGGCGTGGCAGTAGATCCGACTGATCTGCCGGTGTCTCCGGACTATATGGATAGCGTGCTGACAATCACTAATGGAGTGCGACATGTTACGTCTCGTTGGCTGAACACCTGCGTTGTTCTTGTAACGGACTCTTCCAAAATACTACTGCTTCAAAATAAACCATACGTAACTGATATCAAGTACGTTGCCTACTTCGGTGGCGGTCTGCACAATGAAGCACCTAAATTCGATGAGGAGACCAGAACACCAAAACCACAGTACAAGACCACCGGCACGCCTGCTTACTATGGCCCTTCATGGGATCAGACTAATATGGTAAAAGGCGACTGTCTGCACGACCTCGGCTTTATGGGTCAGGGGAAGCTGATAGCGGTGCTGGATGACGGGTTTCAATATGTGAATACCAATCCAGGATTTGACAGCCTTATGAGTTCAGGCAGACTGCTGGACAAATACAACTTCGTTCGTGCTGACACGTCAGTTTTTGCTGTTCATAACCACGGAACAGAAGTGCTGAGTACTATGGCCGGCTATGTACCCAATGTATACGTAGGTGCAGCCCCCAAGGCTGAGTATGCCCTTTATGTAACAGAACACCAGGGGCCGGAGAATCCGATTGAAATGGATAACATGATAGCTGGTATGGAGCGAGCTGACAGCCTCGGGGCGGATATCCTCACTTCCTCACTAGGCTATGATGTATTTTATGGGCCAGTACCATACACCATCCCTGATTCTGAAATGACTGGTAATACCACACCTGTTGCCATTGCTGCTAATCATGCAGTGAGCAAGGGTATGCTCCTGGTAATCACCGCAGGAAATGAGGGTTCTTCCGGATTGCTCACGCCAGGTGATGCCGATAGCGTGATTACAGTTGGTTCTGTAAACATCAATAAGATTCCTCCGGGAAACAGTGGTCATGGACCCAATGCCGACGGGCAGGTAAAGCCTGATGTCTGTGCACTTGGTCAGCCTGGTTCTGTGCTGCTTAGTAGTCTTAATGCCATTTCTATCAATGGCACCTCAATAGCAACTCCCCAGATTGCGGGTTTTGCCGCTTGCCTATGGCAGGCTGGTGCAAGTAAAACCAACTTCGAGGTTAAACAGGCTATACTTCAAAGCAGTCATCTTTTCAGCACGCCAGGTTTGCCGCAGCTTGGCTATGGCATCCCTGATTTCTGCAATGCTCATAAAACCTTAAGTGTGGCAGAAACGGTACCTCTCAACAACAGTATAAAAGTTTACCCGAATCCTTTTACTTCTACGCTTACACTGGAGATCAACGCCCGAAACCCAGAGACTGTTGCGATCCAACTTACAGATATTACAGGTAAGTTGGTGTATGATCAGGAGTCCTCAGTTACCAACGGCCTTAATGTGCTGAATCTGAATATGACAAGTGAACTGTCCGTTGGTGTTTACCTCTGCAGGGTTGTTATGGCCCACCAGGTGCACACCGTCAAGGTGGTAAAGCAGTAACTACTTTCTTAGTACCGCTATATACATGCTGTCCGCTTTTTTCCCAGTACCATTTATCAGTTCCTGGTGTTCTACTTTCAACTTGTGCTGCTCGACGATAGTGTCGACTACGGCTTCGTTCTCCTGCCGGAATACTGAACAGGTGATGTAAATAAGCCGTCCTCCAGACTTAAGAAACCGCACAGTGTTCCCTGCAAAGTCGCTAATATATTCTTCCTTGAAAAAGAATAGCTGTTCAGGTGTACGAGCCCATGTGCCAGATCCGGAACATGGAGCATCACAGATGATGTTGTCGAACTGCCGGTCACCTAGCTTGCTCTGCAGTTCATGCTTGTCGGCTGCATCTAGTACGTATCTAGCGGGCTGCTGATGTTTGTACAAACTGAAGCGATCAACGAGGTTGCCAAGTATAGACTGACGTTTGTCAGTAACCGTTAGCTGTACTTTTGCTTGCCGGTCCTTCAGCAAAAGTGATTTTCCTCCGGCTCCTGAGCAACAGTCCCACCAGTGCTCACCGGGTTTTGGGTTGAAGTAATTTCCTGTTTGTTGAGACGAGAGGTCTTGCACTACATAGCTGTCCTGTGGCAGTAGTTTGTCGATTGCTGAACCATTTGGGAGGGCAAGGGTGTTTGGTCCCACTTCTTCAGCTTCAATACCGTTGTCCTTCAGTATTGCTTTGATCTCGTCACCGCGCTTTCGGATTCGGATAAACAGTTGTGGCTGCGTTAGCATGGATGTAAGCCACTCTTCTGGTTCTATACCATCGGATAGATTTATGGTAGAAGATGCCAGTGAGAGTATGTCGATGCCTACGCCCTGGCTGTTCATGAATGCAATCCTTTCGCTAGTTGGAAGGTGAGCCTTGTCACGCCAGTCTTGTGGAATAAACTTAAGGCTGTGGGTATTCGTTGTTTCAGCAAGAAACAGACAGGCAGCAACTTTCTGTTCAAGTGGCATGGTATCATCCAGCAATCTGCTGCACCGGTACCAGCTATATGCCATCTCTGAAATTATCTTTCTATCCCGGCTGCCTAGCTTCGGGTGCAGACGAAAGTAGTTCTTCAGGAAATGAGATAGCGGGATACCACCACTATAGTTGTCCAGAATAGTTTGAATATGGTGCCAGATGTAGCGCATAAGTCCCTCCCTGCCTCCCGAAAGGAAGGACGCAGGTAATATTACACCTCCAGCAAGGCTTGTACAGGGTCTCTGCCTATCAGGAGCAGTTCCGGGTTTTCCAGCAGTTCCTTAACCCGTACCAGGAAGCTTACTGACTCACGACCATCAATGATACGGTGGTCGTAGCTCAGTGCCAGGTACATCATTGGTCTTGCTTCTATCTTGCCGTTTATTACCATTGCGCGCTCCTGGATTTTGTGCATGCCCAGAATGGCTGACTGTGGTATGTTGATGATAGGGGTTGACATAAGCGATCCGAATACACCACCATTAGTGAGTGTAAAGGTTCCGCCGGTCATCTCCTCCATGGTAAGTTTGCTTTCCCTTGCCTTCTTTGCCAGTTCTACTACTTTCCCTTCTATTTCAGCCATACTCAGGCTTTCAGCATTTCTGATGACTGGTACCACCAAACCTTTCGGGGCGGAGACAGCTATAGAAATATCACAGTAGTCATGATAAACTATTTCTTCACCATCTATGTAAGCATTTACAGAAGGCCATTCCTGAAGTGCTATGCAGGCAGCTTTTGTAAAAAAGGACATAAAGCCCAGGTTGACTCCGTGTTGCTCTTTGAAGGTTTCCTTGTACTTCGATCTGATCTCCATGATGCGGCTCATGTCCACCTCGTTGAAGGTGGTAAGCATAGCTGTGGTATTCTTCGCTTCAACCAGCCTGCGGGATACAGTCTTCCGAAGGTTGCTCATCTTCTCCCTTCGGTCGTTTCTGCTAAAGGCATCGTCACCGCCCTTTCTGCCTGGTGTAGACAGAGCTTCCAGGACATCATGCTTCAATATTCTTCCCATTGGTCCGGACCCTTTTACTTCCTTAGGGCTGACCTTTTTATCTGCCATTATGGACTTTGCAACGGGAGTTGCCTTAACGTCAGCAGCCGGCGCCGCAGATTGTGGCGTTGCAGGTTGTTCTTTCACCGCAGAGGATTTTTCCTCTTTCTTTGACGCAGGCTTTTCTTCCTTTTTTTCAGCACCAGCAGGGCGTGCTGCCGTCTCGTCTATTTTGCATGCAATATCACCAATGCTCAATGTATCCCCCTCTTTGGCCACGATCTGTAAAGTGCCTGCCTGCTCGGCATTCAGCTCAAAAGTAGCCTTCTCTGACTCAAGCTCACATATAAGCTCATCACGCTCTACCCACTCCCCATCAGCCTTCAACCATTTTACCAGGGTTACCTCACTTATTGATTCGCCTACCGGAGGAACTTTTATATCTATCATTGAAACAATTGGTGTTTTGCGGGCAGCTAAATTAGCAAAGGTGCAGGTATAAATCAAATACGCCGCGTGTCTCAGACAGTAGCCGAGGTAAACAGCTATGCTATAAACCCTTACTGGTGTAGTTTTTATAATTTCAAAGGAAAGAACAGCATGGGGTCATTAGGTGCAGATATTGAAAAGCTTTTACTTGCGGCGGTATTAGGGGCTATTATCGGCCTGGACAGGGAATACCGCTCCAAGCCAGCGGGCTTTAGAACATTGCTCCTTGTTAGCATGGGCGCCGCTCTGTTCACCATTGTGTCTTACAGGATGGCTTTGCTGGATCCCCTGGGAAACAGTGACGTTACACGAATAGCCTCTAACATAATAACCGGAATAGGTTTCATAGGTGCAGGAATCATATTCAGAAACGGACTGGATGTGCAAGGGCTCACAACCTCTGCCACCGTTTGGGCTACGGCAGCCATTGGGATGACAGTTGGGATTGGTGACTACAGGCTGGCGGTTACTGCTACGGCGATCACATGGGCAACATTGTTCTTTCTTCAGTATGTAGAGAATATGATGGAAGACATAATGAAGACACAGAAGTACAGGGTAACATGGAGGGGGCAGCAGGAAAGCATCAACTTTGATGAGCTTTTCGAAGCGCGATACTTCAAAGTGAAAGAAAGCAAACTTACAAAACAAGGAGACCTGATAACTGCTGAATGGACGCTGAAGGCCGGCAAGAAGGCACATGAGCAGTTTGTGCAGAAGTTACTAAGCGATCCTGATGTGGTTGCGCTGGAGCATTAGGAGCTAACGCATGATTCCTATTCCCAACCTGCATAATACCACGCCCAAAACCACACTGGCTGCAGTATAGAAAATGCCAGAGTAGGATTGTCCCTTTCCCAGCAGGTTTACATTCTCTAAAGCAAAGGCTGAATAAGTGGTGAAGCCACCACAGAAACCAGTTGCGAGCACCAGCCATCCATCGCCCTGCATCCACTGCTGCCGCTCGCTATAGCCAAACAACAGGCCTATAATGAAGCACCCTGTAATGTTCACCAGGAATGTTGCGATGGGGAGTGGGTGATCTACCACGCGAGCTGTTAGTATAGAAACCGCATACCTGGCCATGCTGCCAACAGCGCCACCAAGGCCAACAAGTAGAAATGCCCGCAACATCCGATAAAGATATTACATCGACACTGCTATTGGTAATAAAGCCTCTTAGTTCACTTATTAGTTGGCACCAGTGTAGCCCAGTACCTTCTTTGTTGCAAAATGGCTAAGGAGAGCAGGCCTTTCGGACTGTGCAGATTGTTCCCAAATCTCGAAATGGAGTACGTTTTTACTAGTGGTAAGTGGGGTAAGCTTACCTATCTGCTGCCCTGCGGACACCTTATCGCCCTTCTTTACCAGCAGTGTCTTCAGTTTGCCATAGACGTAATTCTTACCGTCGTCCCCTTTGATTATCACGGAATGATGTCCTTCTGTAATTGTTGTGGCCACCAGCACTTCTCCACCGGTGAGTGACAAAGCCTCGTCGGCAACAGAGGTGATTTCAATCCCCTGCTTTGGCTGATCGGAGGGAGCGTCATAGACCAATACAGAACCATTCTTCACTACCTCCTGGGCCGGGGAAGAAATGCTGATAGTGAGTGCTGTTGCTGTACCTAAAAGGAAAGTATGAAGTTTCATAAGCATGGATATAAAAGCAGTAAACAATATACGGTAATTACCCTCATGTTGTACAAAAAAAAGCGCATTACCTGTGAGGGTAATGCGCTGATATAGTAGAGTCTTGTCAGACAGGACCCTGTCTGTCTAAGGGTTGTTTACTGATATATCGTAGTGTCCTTTTGTGATCATGGAGCCTTCTTCATCCTTCAGGTGGTAAAACAGCCTGTAGCAACCGTTCGGGTAAGTTGCCAGATCGTTCAGATTCAGGGTGTGCTGATTTGAAAGCGCTAGCGGGTCTCCCCATGTTTGTGTAGTTGTACTATCCCTGACAATGAATGCACCTAAGCGAGCAGGAACAAACGTGCGCGCAACCAGCTGTAGTGAGTTAGTGGCGCTATCCAGCGTCTGTGTGGTAACATAGTAGGTGTCTATTACACTGGTATACTCAGGCTTATTGTGCGCCCAGTTGAAAAAGACGATTGTTGTATCCCATGTTTCGTACCTGCCGTCATCATTATTGTCGTTGCAGGTAGGCTTTGGCAGAATCACCTTGTACGCATCAGGAGTGTCTTTCTTTTTACATGCAGCGAAGGTGCACAGGGCGATTACTAGCAGTACTACAGTTCTCATTTACGGAGCTTCGTTTTTGTGAATGGTTGAATAAAGGCGCAAATATACCATTACTCTACCCAGTCGCAGATAAACAAGTTTGTTTCATTTGTGCCGCCATTATTACGGTTAGAGCTAAAGATGAGCTTCTTACCATTGGGCGAGAACATAGGGAAGGCGTCAAAGCCATTATCCGTAGAGATTTTCTTAAGACCTGTACCATCAATATTAATAGTATACATGTTGAAAGGAAAGCCTCTGGGGTATTCATGGTTGGATGCAAAGATGATGCGCTTGCCATCAGGCATGAAGTTAGGCGCCCAGTTGGCCTTGCCCAGATTAGTAACCTGGCGCACATTGCTGCCATCAGCGTTAGCTACGAAGACCTCCATATTGGTAGGCATCACCAGTCCCTGCTTCAACAGATCCTTGTATTCAGTGATCTCCTGCTCTGTCTTTGGGCGGGATGCGCGCCATACTATCTGACTTCCATCGGGAGAAAACCAGGCGCCGCCATCGTAACCGAGGTCGGTAGTGATCTGCTTCACGTTGCTTCCGTCGATATCCATTACATACAGATCGAGGTCGCCATTGCGCATGGAGCAGAAGATAATCTTATCACCCTTGGGAGAAACGACTGCCTCGCCATCATAGCCTGGCTCTTTGGTAAGCTGATTAACAATCTTGCCATCTAGATCAGAGACAAAGATGTCATAGCTATCATATATAGGCCATACATACTTCTTCAGTACCTTTCTATCCGGAACAGGAGGGCAGTTTTCGTCGCCCAGGTGAGTAGAAGCATAAATGACGTGCTTCATGTCAGGCATCAGATAAGCACAGGTGGTACGCCCCTTGCCAGTGCTCACCATCTTGTAGTCAAACTTTTCCTTGTCGGAAGCAGGTATTTTGCCGTAAAATATCTGGTCGCACATAAGCCCTTCCTTTGTGTTGGTGCGCTGGAAGATGATGTGCTCGTTGTCGAAGCCAAAATAAGCCTCGGCGTTGTCGCCCCCAAAGGTTAGCTGACGAACGTTCTTGAAGTGTTTCTCATCGGGGTAGATAAGCGTTTTGTCTACCTGCTTTGCCTCTGGTGCGTGCTGTGCCTGAACGCCCAAAGACGCCAATACCGCCGCACAACTGAATAATGATCTGATACTCATAGCTCTATTTGCGGTGCAAAGCTAAGGTCATGACAATTAACAGCCGATGACTATTGTCACTGTAATGTCAATAGTAGTTACTGAGCTATCTTTTCATCTATCTCACTGAGAGCGAAAGTTTCTTTGATTTTTACCCGGCCGTTTTCCTCCTTCAGAGTAGCACACTCGATCTTTGGATCGTGCTCGAAGAAGAGTACCCAGTCGTTGGCAGCCGCCTCCCGGAGGATCTTTTGCTTTTCCTTCAGCGTATCGATGGGACGCATATCATAGGCCATCACCCAGGGCAGGGAGATATGAGCGGCGCTGGGGAAAAGGTCGGCGCAGAACAGAATGGTGGTCCCGTTATAGTTAATCTGAGGAAGCATCATGGCATCCGTGTGGCCGTTCACTATCCGCACATTGATGTCCTGAATCCATTCACCGCCATCAGGCACATCAACAAACCGTAAGATGCCCTCCTTTTCAGAAAGAGGAACAAAGTTTTCAGTAAGAAAGCTGGCCTTTTCCCTTTCGTTAGGATTTGTGGCACTCTGCCAGTGATTTTCATTGCTCCAGTAAAATGCTTTTGGGAAGCCAGGCACCAGTTGATCTCCCTCCCGTTTTACGGCACCGCCACAATGGTCGAAATGGAGGTGCGTGAGGAACACATCGCTGATGTCGTCTGCAGTAAAGCCATGCTTTTGCAAGCTTTTTTCTAAGGAATCATCGCCGTGAGGATGGTAGTAGCTGAAGAACTTCTCGTCCTGCTTGTTACCCATGCCGGTGTCTATAAGGATTTTGTAATTGCCATGCTCTACCAGCATACAGCGCATAGCCCATGGGCACATGTTGGTGTCGTCAGATGGATTGGCTTTTTGCCACATAGATTTAGGCACTACACCGTGCATCGCACCACCATCAAGCTTGAAATAACCCGCATTTATAGAAAAAAGTCTCATGATATTATTACGGAAGATTTTAAATGTTCTTTCCTTGCCCTAATGATAGCAAGGTACAAAATGGCTGCTCCGATGGCAAAGAAGCTTACCAGGGCTATGATGCTATCGCGCATAGAGCCGGTGAGGTGCTCAATAAATCCAAAGGAGAACATGCCTATTACGATGGCTATCTTTTCAGTGACGTCAAAGAAACTAAAAAATGATGCCGTGTCCCTGGTAGGAGGCATAAGCTTGGAATAAGTGGAGCGGCTGAGCGACTGAATGCCCCCCATAACCAGACCCACTACTGTAGCAATGATGTAAAAATGCATAGCTGTGGTGATGAAATAGGCAAAGACACAAATGAGCACCCACACGAAGACAACACCCAGCAACACCGGCAAATTGCCGAAGCGCTGAGAAAAACGTGCCATAACGTAGGCACCTGCAATAGCTACTAACTGAATGATGAGAATAGTCATGATAAGCTGGCTGGTCTCCAGGTTCAGCTCTTTGCTGCCAAACAGTGTGGCCGCCAGCATAACCGTTTGCACCCCCATACTGTAAAAGAAGAAGGCTGCGAGGTAAGTCTTCAGTACAGGTAGGCCCTTAAGTTGACCATATACCTTACGGAGCTCCTTGAATCCATTAGAGAAGATGTTGGCTTCGGGGTGCTGTTCCAGCGGTTTTCCCTTGGGTAGCTTTACCAGCGGTATGTGGGCGAAAGCGAACCACCAAATGCCGACGAGGAGAAAAGAGAAACGAGAGGCATCACCCTCATTATATATACCCAGCCAGGAGAACCACTGCGGGCGGAATACGAATATGAAACAAATGAGCTGGAGCAACACACTACCAATATATCCATACGAGAATCCCTGGGCGCTCACCTTATCGCGCTCCAGCTCGGTGGCTATTTCGGGGAGAAAGGCATTGTAGAAGACAAGGCTGCCGCAGTAGCCTATGGCAGCAATAACGAAGCAGATGATGCCGAACTCCAGTGTGTCACCGGTAAAGAAGTATAACCCCGCACACGCAAGAGCACCGATGTAGCAGAACAGACGCATGAAGCTCTTCTTGTTACCCTTATAGTCCGCAATGGAGGATAGGATAGGGGAGAGGAAGGCAATAACCAGGTAAGCGAAGGCGATGGCATACTCCGACAGAACACTGTTGGTGACACTTAGGCCAAAGAAGGATACCTGATCGCTGATGGTGGTGTCGCCATCTTTAAGGGTGGTGACTGCCAGATAATAGGCAGGGAATATAGTGGACGTGATAACGAGATTGTAGGCACTATTCGCCCAGTCATACATAGACCACGCACGGTGGAGCTTTTTGTTGGACATGTAACTCACGAGGGGGTAAAGTAATGTGCAAATGGGCAAATATGCAAATGTGCAGATTTGTAACTCACCGCCCCTCATATTATTAAAAACATAAAGGTACCTGGGATATCTATGGGATTACACTGGATCTACACTGGCTTTGCACTGGGTATGCACTATAGTTGCCCCAAAGGACGGACGAAGCGCCCCGCAGTAAGGACGAGACGAGGAGAGTGATGGAGGTATGGGTGGAAAAAAGATATAACGCTTTTACATTCTCTTAATATCTAATTTCCTATCTTTAAATATACACACACTCAACGCTTTATGAAGTCTTTACTGTGCAGAATGGCATTGCCGCTGATAGCTTTTGGAATGATTGCTACAAGTTGTAACACAACGAATGACCTTAGCAATAAAACCTCAATAACCGTAAACTGTCTCCGTACGAACCCGAACCCTAACGAACCGCAGATAGGGACGGAAGTGATACTGACAAGGCACGAGGGTGGTGAACGGCTCACCCGGTTTGCGATGGTGCCTTCTACGCTGCAGTTTGATGACGTAGAGCCGGGAATGTATACACTGGAGGGACAGAACAGTAATAGTGAAGAGAAGCTAACACTACAGGTAGACCCGAATGAAGAAGAACAGGCGGAACTGAGGTTTGCAGAATAGCAGAAACTTAATTTAATAATAAGAAAGAGCTAAGTCCCACGACTTAGCTCTTTCTATTTCTAGCTAGTGCAGGCTAATCGCGCGACACCATATAGTTACACAACTTATACAGCACACGGGCACCAACGATACTGTCTATAGCTTCGGAACTAGTGCCACCGTGGCTGACTTCGTTGAGGTCGAAGCCTATGAGCTGACGGCCGCTGGCGTGTAGCTGCTTGAAAAGGTAAAACACCTGCTCCAGCTCAAAGCCACCGGGAACCGGCGTACCAGTGTTGGGGCACAGCTTTGGGTCAAGGCCGTCAATATCGAAACTGATATAAACCTTTTGCGGAAGCTGAGCTACTATTTCCTGGCAGATAGTCTTCCAGGTCTCGCCTTCATACTGGCGTTCTTTAATGTTTTTATCATAATAAGTAGCCACACGATCCGGGTTTGCCTGAGCCATCTCCAGCTCCTCATCGCAATAGTCGCGTATGCCCACCTGCACCAGCTTTTTCACCTCCGGCACCTCATTCAGTACATTGTACATTATGGAAGCATGCGAGTACGTGAAGCCTTCATAAGCTTTACGAAGATCGGCATGAGCGTCTATCTGAAGAATCCCGAACTCCGGGTGTACTTCAGAGATAGCCTTGATGAAACCAAGCGGAGTGCTATGATCGCCCCCTACCAGGCCTACCATTTTACCTGCTTTCAATAGGTTGGAAGTCATTTCCTTCACCCAGTTGTGCAACATTACACCGCCATCGTTTACCTCTTCCAGCTTTGCCTTTAGTTGTTCATTTTGTTCAACAGCACCGCCGTCGATAAGATGGGAGATAATGAGTTCTGCACACTGCCTGAGGTAGTCGCTTTTCTTCTTAATGTTCTTGTCAATAGGCAGCATGTAGAAACCCTTCTTCCAGCCGTTGGGTACGTCCGGGTCATAAAGGTCTACCTGCATGGAGGCGTCGAAGATATTCTCAGGCCCTCGTGAGGTGCCGTCGCGGTAGGAGATGGTGACCTCCCACGGAACGGGCAGGAGCACCAGAGCAGCATCTGATTCTTTAAAAGGAAGACCAAATATATTATTAGACTTTAAGCCTACGGAATTAGGATCAAAGTTGGAAAGATCTAGCGCCATTTTAGGGATTTTTAACGAGGCGAAATTAAAACTAAAACGGAACAAAGGGGTTAAACCCATAACTTTGTGGCGCAGCAAACCAATTGGGCTGCGACTCACAGGCAATAACAGATATGAAAAAGACGCACATTGTAATGCTGGTACTGGTAGCGGCGGCTGTATGTATCATCGTGAGCATGTTTGGAGATTTCAGTACCTACGAGACCTTCTCATCAGCAGCACAGGAACCAGGCAAGCAGTATCACGTGATCGGATTCCTGGAAAAGGACAAGACAATGGAGTATGACCCTGTGAAGGACCCCAACCGTTTTGTGTTCTTTGTCAAAGACAAGGCCGGCAATGTGAGCAAAGTAGTATTTAATGGTGCCAAGCCTACAGATATAGAAAGATCGGAGCAGATAGTGATGACTGGTTACATGGACGATGGTGAGTTTCGCTGTAATAAGATACAGATGAAGTGCCCGAGCAAGTATAAGAAAGACCAGGTGGTCGTAGGAAACGGATAAGGAAGACAGCGTGTGGCGGCAGAGAGTGTTGCTATGCGGGAGTAAATACACACACATAACACAGAACTCAAATTGGATACGCAATTCTTTGGTGAAAATCTCAGACCCGGGCAACTGGGTCATTTTTTTGTTATTGTATCTTTCGTAGCTGCAATCTTCAGCGCATTCAGCTATTACCGCGCTGCACGTTCTGAGACACGGGATATGGCCGCTACCGCAGGCTGGATGACACTGGGGCGCGGTAGCTTTATTGTGCACAGTATTTCCGTGATAGGCATCTTTATAGCGCTCTATTATATTATTGCGAATCACCTGTTTGAATATCACTATGCATGGGAGCACTCCTCGAAAGCCTTACCGACTAATTATCTGCTTTCCTGTTTCTGGGAAGGCCAGCAGGGTAGTTTTATGCTTTGGTCGTTCTGGCACTGTGTGCTGGGGCTGATAGTAATGAAGACCAGCACGGTAATGGAGAGCAGAGTGATGGCCATCATCGGACTGGTGCAGGTAGCGCTTGCTACCATGTTACTGGGGTATTACTTTGGTCCTGATATAAAAGTGGGCAGTACACCATTTATGCTGCTGCGCGATGCGATGCAGGATGCACCGATATTCAAGCAAGCGAATTACCTGAGCTTTATTACCGATGGTAACGGACTTAACCCCCTGCTGCAGAACTACTGGATGGTGATACACCCGCCGGTGCTGTTCCTGGGCTTTGCGGCTACACTTATTCCATTCGCCTATGCAATAGCGGCGCTGTGGAAGGGAGAGTACCAGACCTGGGTGAGAGATGCCAGGATCTGGACCTTGTTTGCCGGAGCGGCTTTGGGTACAGGTATAATGATGGGTGGTGCCTGGGCATATGAGTCGCTTACGTTTGGAGGATACTGGGCATGGGACCCTGTGGAGAATGCATCGCTGGTGCCATGGCTGACCCTGATAGGCGGACTGCACACCCTGATAATCTTCAAAGCAACGAAGAGGTCGCTGGGTATTACCATGATACTACTTACGTTGTCTTATTTATTAATATGGTATTCTACCTTCCTCACGCGTACTGGAGTCCTGGGTGATACATCTGTGCATGCCTTTACTGGTGAAGGTCAGGCGCTTACCTGGCACCTGCTGCTGGTGATAGCAGTGTTGCTGGTGATGAGTGTGTGGCTTATAGCAAAGCGGTGGAAGACAATGCCCAAGGTGAAGGGAGAGGAAGCCGCAAGCTCCAGGGAGTTCTGGATGTTCATAGGCTCTTTTGTACTGTTGCTGTCTGCATTGCAGATCATTATTAGCACCTCAATACCGGTATGGTCGCCACTGGCCGAAATGATAACCGGCAAGAAGATAGCACCACCCGTTGACCCGGTGGAGCACTACAATAGCATACAAGTATGGGTGGCAATAATCGTAGGACTACTTACGGGAGCAATACTCTACCTGAAGTTTAAGGCTACCGACATGAAGACAGTAGTGAAAAGGCTGAGTGTGCTGGTGGGTGTGGCTATACTGGCAACGGTGGGTATTGCTATAGCAGGCAAAATAACGGTGGTGCAATACATACTGTTGCTCTTCGTGTCGTGCTTTGCTATAGTGGCTAACATATACTATGCTTTTGGCATCCAGAAACAACTGAAGAAGATGGGACCACCGATAGCGCACCTGGGCTTTGGACTCTCTTTGTTAGGTATACTGATATCGTCTTATAACAAAGAAGTTATATCGCTTAATACCTTGGGTGTTACCATGGACTTTGGTAAGAAAACCAAGGCAGAGAATGTGAAGGAGAGCAGGGAGAATGTCTTGTTGTTCAGGAACACGCCCGTAGCTATGGGTGACTACATGGTGAAATACATTGGTGACTCTACATCGGACACAGACCCGAGAACATTCTACAGAGTGCATTATGAGCGGAAGGATCCTAAGACAGGTGAGGTGAAGGAGTCATTCATGCTGTACCCGGACGCCTTTGTAAACCCTAAAGGCCAGGAGGGGCTGATTGCCAACCCATCGTCGAAGCACTATCTGCACAAGGATGTGTTTACCTATGTTACCCAGGTACTGGACCCTACCAAGAGGACTGATACTACTGCATACAAGTCTTACACGGTAAAAAGAGGTGACAGTATCTTCTTCAACAGCGGGTTTATGGTCTTCAACGACTTTGAGCAGGCTGATTACCAGGAGACATCCGGAGATCTTTCCATAAAAGCTAAGTTGACCGTGTATGATATGAAGGGAGAGGCCGGTGTGCTGAAGCCCGTGTATTCTATAAAGAACAACACATACCAGGGTTATGAAGAAGATACATTGTCTACTATGGGCTTGTACGCTAGGTTTGTGAAAGTGTTGCCGGAACAGAACTCCATAGAGATCATGCTGAAGGAGACTGACCCGAAAGATGATTATATAGTATTAAAGGCACTGGTGTTCCCATTCATCAATGTACTGTGGCTGGGGATAATAGTGATGGTGGCTGGGTTCATACTGAGTATGTGGAACAGGATAACCAAGAAAGAAAAGCAAAAGGTATTTCCTGTGGAGTAGATACTGATAGTTCTAGAATATTATGATACTGAAGCCTTCCCGTTCTGGAAGGCTTCAGCGTTTTAGTCAGGTACAGGACAGCTGTGTTACCTGACCAAAAGAAAAGCCCCTTCTGGTGGAAGGGGCTCAATATTAAAGTAGGTAGAAATTACTTATTCCAAAGAGAAGGATCGCCACTATCGATACCGAAGTCGTCAATGTTGCCCGCCTGGTCTTCAACTACATACCTGATAACAAGCTTGCCGTTCTTACCGTAGTATTTGTCTTCGGTAATATAGCCTGTGCCGCGCACCTCAGACCATGTGCCGTTAGCGTCGTTCTTATCAATAATTTGTTCAGGTATAAATAGCGTATCGCCCTTTACAAAAGCACTTACATCAGTAAGGAAGCGATTGCGGAAGTTCTTTAGTCTCAGTTCGGTAATGTTATCTCCTCTTTCTACGGATACAGTATACTGTGCAGCATTGCTCAGAGATCCATCTTCAGTTACGATCCATGGGCCCAGATATCGTTCTCTTGTTATTGTTTCACATTGCGGTCCCTCATACCCACTTGGGCAAAGGCAGGTACCGTCAGTACAAACACCACCGTAAGCACAAACTATGGCCTTACATTTATCCTCATTACAAGATGAAAAGGTTACTGCAGTAAAGACAGTGAAAGCGCCAAGCGCTGACAGTAATATTGTTTTATAACGGGCTTTCATTAACGCACGAAGTTTTAAATAACGGAGCTTAAAGATAAACGAAACAATTTTAAAATGCAACTGACTCTACACATGATAATGCATGTAATAAATGCACTTGTAACATATTGCAAGACAGACTTACACCGGCTAAAGTTGGAAATATTTTGCTGAAAAGCAAATCTTTTACGAAAAAGCCCCTGCGGGTGGCAGAGGCTCTTTAATTTATTCTATCACAGGAGTTTTATCTCTCTGCTTCTTCTTTATAGGCTTTGATGCCGCGGTAGATGGCCATAGCCACTTCTTTCTGGCCCGCTTCACTGTTCAGGTACACTTCTTCGTCAGGATTATTCATAAATCCGATCTCTACAAGTACGCCTGGCATTGCGCTGCCCGCCAATACTTCCAGCCCCATTTGCTTCACGCCCATATCCCTGCGTCCTTGTTTGGCAAACTCTTCCTGTATTTTGGAACCGATAGAGACACTCCTGCTAAGGAAAGCCTGAGAATACTGGGCCACGATAATGGCCGTCTGCGGATCATTTTCGTTCAGCAGACCCGGCTCCTGAGTTACTATATCTCCGTATTCTCCTATTGCATCTTCCTTTTGCGAGTTTCTGTGCAATCCCAGTACATAAGTTTCAGTGCCACTGGCGGTAGTCTGTTTTTTACGAATAGTTTTATATACAGGCACTTTTACTCTTTTGCCTTTTCTTTTTACAGTTTTATAGCCTGTTCTTATCCGCTGCGTAGTACCGGCAGTCGCATTTACGTGGATAGAAATGAAAAGATCTCCCTTCGCCTGATTAGCTATTTCGTGCCTGTCTTTCAGGGCAGGGTACACATCTGAGGTCCGTGTATATATTACCTGCACGTCCTTCAGGCTATCATTAAGTATCTTCCCAACGCGCAGTGCCACAGCAAGGGTAATCTCCTTTTCATAGGAAAAACTTCCTGGTGCACCAACATCACTACCGCCATGCCCGGCATCCAGCACAATTTTAGTTATCTTCTTTCCGTTAGCAAAAACTACAAAGGGGGAGGCAACAAAGATTAAGACAAACAGCAGAAGTCTGATACGCATAGTCGGGGATATTCCATTAAAAGTTAAAGTACAAATCTGATACAGGTACTTGTAAATAAGCTAATTTTGTACCTGTTCATGAACCGGTGCGGTAAAATTATCTTAAAAAAGCCATTGATGCACTGTCTGATTCTGTCTCTGACAGTGTTTTTTATGTCTGTTTTAACAAGTACCGTACAAGCGCAAACTACAAACATTCCACTGGATAGCATTGTTAATGTTCCAGATACGCTTAAGGTAAATTCAGATACCTCCGCTATTGTAGCCAATGACAGCCTCACTACCGAACGCATAGAAGACTCTCTGGGCATCAGGATATCCAAAGATGCACTCACATCTGTGGTCACTGCCGAAGCTACTGACTCGGCTGTGCTGAACATGGCCGATAATCAATTTTACCTGTACGGCGACGCCAAGGTAAAGTATGAAGACCTGGATCTGGGTGCGGGCCAGATTAGTTTCAACCAGTCCACAAACGTCATCACTGCACAGCCGTCTTATGATACCTCGGGCATTGTTACCACCAGGCCCACTTTTACACAGGGCTCGGAAACAGTAACCTACGATTCGCTCCAATACAACTTTCGCAGTAAGCGCGCCATCATCCGCAATGCGCGTTCGCAGTACGGTGAGGGTTACGTCTTTAGCGAGCAGATCAAACGCAATCCTGATCAATCGATTTATGGCTGGCGAAACGTCTACACCACCTGCGCGCTCGATACGCCACACTTCGGCATCAGGGCGCAGCGAATAAAAGTGGTACCCAACAGGGTCATTGCCTCAGCTTCTGCTAACGTGATGGTAGAGCAGGTGCCCACGCCCGTGTTTCTTCCGTTTGCCTTGTTTCCTATTTCCCAGCGGCAGCGTTCCGGCTTTCAAATGCCAACTTACACGGTTGAGCAACAGCGAGGGCTGGGCCTTACCAATGGTGGTTACTACTTCTACCTCAATGATTATGTCGATTTCCTCTTCCTCGCCAATATCTACACCAAGGGAAGCTGGAGCGGCAGTGGTATCAGCAATTATTCCAACCGCTACCGCTACAACGGCGGTGTCAGCCTAAGCTATGCCTACAACAAAACAGGCGAGTCTTACGAGCCTGAGGCTTCCATTACAAAAGACTTTATGTTCAACTGGCGCCACCAGACCGATCCTAAGGCGCGGCCGGGCACTACTTTCAATGCTTCGGTCACGCTGGGTACCTCTTCTTTTTATTCGAACAATAGTTACAATGTCAACCAGATACTGAACAACCAGTACACTTCCAACATCAGCTATTCCAAGAACTGGCTCAATAAGCCCTTCAGTCTTACTGTTGCTGCCCGCCATAGCCAGAATACCCAGACTCGCCTGGTAGATGTTTACTTGCCTGAGATCAGCTTCTATGTTTCTCAGTTCAGTCCTTTCCAGTCAAAGAACAGGGTTGGTACTCCCCGCTGGTTTGAAAAGATCAGTGCCAGTTACAACTTCAACGCCATCAACCAGACCTCTTTTTACGACTCTACCTTTAGCCTCAATACTATTTCGCTCAACGACTTCCGCAATGGGTTCCGGCACTCTGTTCCTGTGTCTGCTTCCTATAATGTCCTGCGGTTTATCAATCTTTCTTTTGGTTCTACATACACAGAGTACTGGCTCACCAATCGCATGTATCGGTTTTACAACAGCATGGAAGGCCGGCTGGATACCGTTCAAAGCCGTGGCTTCTACACCGCCCGCGACTTCAACGCCACGATGCAGCTCACCACCCGCATCTATGGTCTCAAGATGTTCCGTAAAGGGAAGGTCATGGGTATACGGCACGTGCTCACCCCCAATGTGGGTCTCAACTACACGCCCGACTATGCCGCTGCTCCCTTCAACTACTACTATCAGACAATCCTCGACCCTAATGGCACTATCGTCTACCTCTCTCCGTTCGAAGGGTCGGTCATGGGTATACCTGGCATGAACCAATACGGTGATTTCGCCAGCACTATCAACTTTGGTCTCAACAATAATCTGCAGATAAAGACGCGTAGTCGTAAAGACACGGTAGGCACCGGCCGCAATATCACACTTATAGACGCCCTGAATTTTACCTCTGCTTACAACATAGCTGCGGATTCTTTCAATTGGAGTCCGTTTAATATCAACTTCCGTACAAATATCCTGGACAAGTTCAACGTAAGCGCCAATGCTGTCTTTGATCCCTATGGCATTGACTACGAGACTGGCCGCCGCTCCCAGAATACAGTATGGCAGGAAGGCAATGGTATAGCTCGTTTCCGCAACGCCAATGTGGCTCTCAGCGCCAACTTCCGCAGCAAGCAGCGTTCTAAGGAAGATAATCCAGCCGTGCGTACCGATGAATACAATCAGCTGATGCAGAATGGCGGTTACAATGGATACGTGGACTTCGACATTCCCTGGAGCTTTAATGTGGCTTATACTTTGAATGTAGATAAGCTTTACTCCTTTTATAGTAGAAACGATACTACGACACTCACCCAAAATCTCCTTTTCAGCGGCGACTTCAATCTTACTTCCCGTTGGAAGGTCACCTTCTCCAGCGGATACGACTTCACCAACAAGGCACTTACGATCACCTCCATCGATATTTATCGCGATCTCCATTGCTGGGAGATGCGCCTCGGCACCATTCCTTTTGGTCCGCGCAAGAGCTACAACTTCAGCCTCAGTGTCAAGGCGTCCATCCTGCAGGATCTAAAACTTGTCCGCCGCCGCGATTACCGCGATACGGTGCAATAGCGGTAGTTACATATACTATTTAGATGCCCTGCCCCGGTTTATGCTGCCGAATTGTACATTTGCAGCTTCTTTGATTATTTTTGCTGACTACTTCAACTATTATAACAACGAGATAATATGGCAATCGTAGACCTGGTAATGCCTAAGATGGGTGAGAGTATTATGGAGGCCACAGTACTTAAGTGGCATAAGAAAGCAGGCGATAATGTGAGGATGGATGAAACCGTGCTGGAGATAGCTACAGACAAGGTGGATAGCGAAGTTCCCTCTACCGCCGAAGGTACCATTACCGAGGTATTGTTCAACGAGAACGACGTGGTGCCGGTGGGTACCGTGATCGCTCGCATTGATACCGTCGGTGCCGGTGCTGCAGCGGCTCCTCAGGCTCCCGCTCCCGCTGCACCTGCTCCACAGCCTCAGCCAGCTCCTCAGCCTGCGCCTGCGATGGCTGCTGCTACACAGCCGGCTCCTGCGTCTGCCAGTGGTGATGGCAATAAGTTCTACAGCCCGCTGGTGCTCAACATTGCCGGCAAGGAAGGCATCAGCATGACAGAGCTGGAAAACATTCCCGGCACTGGCAATGAAGGTCGCGTTACCAAGAAAGATATACTTAACTATGTAGCTAATCGCAAGAGTGGTGCACCAGTTGCAGCACCTGCACAGACTCAGCCTGCTCCGCAAGCTGCGCCAGCACAACCTGCTCCGGCAGCGGTTCATGCCGCTCCTGCGCAGCCAGCACCACAGCCACAGCCTGCTCCCGCAGCTCCGGCTACCAGCTACGGAGGTAATGTAGAGATAGTGGAGATGGATCGCATGCGTAAGCTCATCGCCGATCATATGGTGCGCAGCAAGGCTACGTCGCCACACGTTACCAGCTTTACTGAGTGTGACGTAACGAACATAGTGCGCTGGAGAGAGAAGGCGAAGAAGGAATATGAAAAGAAATACGGTGAGAAGATCACCTTCACTCCTATATTTATTGAGGCTGTTGTCAATTGCATCCGCAAGTTCCCAATGATCAATTGCAGTGTAGATGGTGATCGCATTATTGTAAAGAAGGACATCAATATAGGTATGGCTGCCGCTCTTCCCAGTGGCAACTTGATTGTGCCGGTTATCAAGAACGCTGACACAAAGAATCTGCTCGGCCTTACTAAAGACGTAAATGGTCTGGCGAACGCCGCCCGCAGCAACAAGCTAAAGGCGGATGATACTCAGGGAGGTACTTTCACCCTCACCAATGTTGGCACCTTTGGCAGCCTTATGGGTACCCCCATTATTAATCAGCCCCAGGTAGCTATCCTGGCAGTGGGCAGCATCAAGAAGCGCCCGATGGTTTTAGAAACTGCTGAAGGCGACGTCATAGCCATCCGCCACATGATGTACCTTTCTCTTAGTTACGACCACCGTGTAGTTGATGGCTCGCTGGGAGCCAGCTTCCTCACTGCAGTAGGCCAGGAACTAGAGTCTTTTGATATCAATAGAGAGATTTAATCCGGAAGATAGTTTAATGATTTTTTAAGGCTGCCCTCACTAAGGCAGCCTTTTTCATGGAAGTTTCCGACACCATTTCAGCTTCTTTACCGGCGGTTCTAAGGCGGTTCTAAGGCGGTTTAAAGGCGCTTTAAAGGCGGGTCGAAGGCGGGATGTCCCAGGTACCTTCCTGAATTTTTTAATGTGTTCCTAAAAGCTCCACCTCTGGGTGATCACTCTCCAGGATCATAGCTCACAATCACTCCGCTTTCATCCTTAGCCACATGACCTCTGTTGATTGCCCCTTCCACCAGGTACATATGGCAAAAAACACCCAGGCACCTGGGATATCATTGGAGTAGCACTGAAGTTGCACTGGAGTTACACTGAAGTTGCACTGGAATTGCACTGGAGTTACACAGCATAACCAACCGCCGAACCACACGTTACTTTATTCCAAACAAACTCTTGCGCATCTATCTGATTAATATCTGTAATAATATCACCTCGCATCAGTCTGCACTACTTCCTCCCGCTTCTGTAAATACAAGTACAGGAAGCCCAGCACCGCTGATACTGCAGAAGCTCCAATGATTGCCACCTTGGATACCACCTGCTGCTGTTCTTCATTAAATGCCAGCGTGGCAATAAAGATGGACATAGTGAACCCTATACCAGCCAGCAGACCCATGCCTACCACGTGGTTCCATGTCATCAGCTTCGGCAGTGATGCCACCCTCAGCTTTACCGCCAGGAAGCACATCAGGAAGATACCTAATGGTTTGCCTATTACCAGCCCCATGAATATTCCATGGTGTACGTTGGATGAGTAAACCTCTGTAAAATCATCAGGCAACGCAATAGCCGTGTTAGCTAGTGCAAACAATGGCAGAATAATAAAGCTCACCGGATCATGCAATGCATGTTCCAGATTGTCAATTTTCCTCACGGGTATTGTGAACGCCAGCAACACTCCTGCTATGGTTGCGTGCACACCTGAGTTGAAGATAAAGTACCACAGCCCTGCCCCCAGCACAAAGTACAGCCACAGGCTGCTCACCTTCATCCGGTTCATCACCAGCAGTATCGCAAATATTCCTCCTCCTATTGCCAGGTTAGTGAGGTTGATGGTGCTCGTGTAAAACAGCGCGATCGCGACAATGGCGCCAAGGTCATCTATAATAGCCAGCGCTGTCAGGAATATCTTCACGGGCATTGGCGCCCTCTTCCCCAGTAGTGACAGCACACCCAGTGAAAACGCTATGTCTGTCGCCATCGGCACTCCCCACCCTTTGGCGTAGGGCGTGCCGCCGCACCACATGATGTATATCAGTGCTGGCACCACCATTCCCCCCACAGCCCCCAATATCGGCATCAGTGATTTCTTCACACTTGATAGCTCTCCATTCACCAGCTCCCTCTTTATCTCCATGCCCACCAGCAGGAAGAACAACGCCATGAGCCCGTCATTTATCATGTGCAAAAAAGTGTGTGGTATAGTCAATGCAGTGGTTGGTAAGTGTATCTCGGTCAGCCAAAACTGCATATATCCCTCTCCCCACGCACTGTTACTAAGGTATAGCGACAACACGGTGCAGCAGATCAGAGTGATACCAACAGCACGGCTGTCTTTAATAAATTCCAGTATGGGTGATAGTATTCGTCTTCCTAGCAGGTGTGCTGGTCTTTGTTTTCTTGCCATGCGCTTATTGGTATTGCCGGTTTTGAATCTTGTAGCCAGTTAATAATTTCGCGGCTAAATTACCTTTATAATTTTAAACGTCAGGTTGAGTCTAAGTCATCAGTTAATGTTACCAAACAGGTTGATTCCTTCACTTCTTTTTTTCACTGCGGTAATCTGTGGTTGCGCGCAGCCGCTTCATATTCAAAGCACCAGCCATAAGCAGTACTATGTAAAAGACACAACACCCGTGGATTCTTCTTTGGTAGATATGTTGAAGCCTTACAAGGCCGGTGTGGATACGCAAATGAAGGTGGTAATTGGCGCTACCGATGTACCACTCTCAAAGGCGCAGCCGGAGAGCCTTTTAGGGAATTTAGTTGCTGATGCACAACTGCTGGCAGCAAAGCAATTTGATCATAAGGTGGTCGCTTCCATCGCCAACTACGGTGGCATGCGCCTCTCATACCTTCCGCCAGGCCCGATCACCCGTGGCGACATGTTTCAGCTTATGCCTTTTGACAATAAAATAGTAATTGTGGAGGTGCCTGGTGAGACGCTAAAGGTCCTTTGCAACCATATGGCAAAGGCAAAAGGGTGGCCGATAAGTGGTATAACTTACACCATCAATGGAAACGAGGCCGCAGAAATAATGGTAAACAACCATCCTGTCAACGAGCACATCATCTACAAGCTCGCCCTCAGCGATTACATAGCCACCGGCGGCGACCGCTGCGATTTCCTTACTGATCTGCCCCGCAAGTATACTAAGGTGCTTGTGCGAGATGCCCTCATAGATTATGTTATAGCAGCCACGAAGAGTGGTAACCTCATCCATCCTTTACTAGAAAGCCGGGTTAAGTATGCTGAATAGAAGAGCGTTCCTGTTAAAGTCTTCTGTTGCAGGTGGGCTCCTCCTTGCAGGCAGCTTTCCTTTCAGCAGTTTTGCCGCTCGTCCGCGCAAGCTCACCATCCTACATACCAATGACGTGCATAGTCGATTGGAGCCTTTTCCGCCAGACGATCGCAGATACGGAGGCCAGGGTGGTGTGGCTTCCCGTGCTGCGCTCATCAATGCTATACGTAAGGAAGAAGAACATGTGTTATTGCTAGACGCTGGTGACATGCTGCAAGGCACCTCCTACTTTAATCTTTATCATGGCGAGCCTGAGATAAAGGCTATGAGCATGATGGGGTATGATGCCGCTACCATGGGCAACCATGATTTCGATGCCGGATTAGGAGGCTTTGCGAACCTGCTCCCTCATGCAACATTCCCCATTCTTACCGCTAACTACAGCTTTGCAGGCACAGCCTTAGAGGGTAAAACTCTGCCTTATACGGTTCTGAAGAAAGGAGATATTAAGGTGGGTTTGTTTGGTCTCGGTGTAAAATTAAAAGGCCTTGTGTCGGAAGAATCCTATGGCAAGACTCAATACCTGAGCCCTATGCAGGTCGCCCGCACTGTGTCTCATCGCCTGAAGAAATCCGAGAAATGTGACATTGTCATCTGTCTTTCTCATCTGGGCTACGAATATGACAGTCTGAAGATCAGTGATCTCATACTGGCAAGAGAGACAGAATACATCGATGTGATCATCGGCGGCCACACGCACACCTTTCTCGATGAGCCAACTATCGTCAAGAATAAGAACGGGAATGATGTTGTAATCAACCAGGTAGGGTGGGGAGGGGTAAGGTTAGGCCGGCTGGACTTCTATTTTGATAGCAAAAAAGGCACCAAACTTTCCAGTGCTCATTCTGTAATAATAGGGAAACAAACAAGTGTGGGATAATTTTTTTTTTCAACAAAATGTTGGCAATTTCGTCTTCCTGTTTTAGAAAGGGTAGAAGACACCAAACGCAGTGCAGTACGGGATTTGAGGCGCCTGAACAAAAATAGTTTTTATTAGGAGAAGGATATAGGGGGCAAAAGCTGGACGAGATTTTTTCTTAGACTGGTAAAATCCCCCACTATAAACTTCTCTGAATGTAAAAAAATGGTATTAACTTGATGAACGAGTAACCAAAACATGGACAACCATCTTTACAATACACAATCCAATTCTTTAACTGAAGCTGAAGCAGTATGGCACAAGTGTTTGAGTATAATCAAGGACAACGTTAACTGGAGAACTTTCCAAACCTGGTTCGAACCTATTCGCGCTGTCGCTCTTACTGGTAGCATTCTTACACTACAGGTTCCAAGCCAGTTCTTCTATGAGTGGCTCGAGGAGCACTATGTGGAACTGCTTGGCAAAACAATCAAAAGAGTTCTTGGCAAAGAAGGTAGACTTGAGTACCGCATACTGATGGAGAGCAATTCTTCTCAGCGTACTCCCGCTTCCATCAACATGCCAGGTAGCACTTACAACAAACCATCGAAAGAAAATAACTATGTGGACATGCCACTAAAGTGGGATGATCCTAACAACATAAAAACTCCTTATGCAATTCCTGGTCTTAAGCGTGTTCAGATAGACCCTCAGCTTAATGCCAACTACATCTTTGAAAACTATGTAGAAGGTGACTGTAATCGTGTTGCCCGCTCGGCAGGCATGCACGTAGCTCAAAAGCCAGGTGCCACTTCCTTCAATCCGCTCGTTATATTTGGCGGAGTAGGCTGGGGCAAGACGCACCTTGTGCAGGCGATAGGTAATGAAGTTCGCCGTCTGCATCCAAACAAAGCTGTGCTCTACGTGAGTGCTGAGAAGTTCATCAATCAGTTTATAGATCACTCTAAGAATAACGAGATAAATGATTTCATCCACTTCTATCAGCTGATAGACGTGCTCATCCTTGATGATATTCATTTATTCGTTCCTGCCACTAAAACACAGGACGTATTCTTTGCCATATTCAACCACCTGCACCAAAGCGGTAAGCAGATCATCCTTACTAGCGATACTCCTCCAAAGGATATGGAAGGTATGCAGGAGCGCCTGTTGAGCCGGTTCCGCTGGGGCTTGAATGCAGACATCCAGTCTCCTGATTTCGAAACCCGTCAGCACATCCTTCAGGTGAAGATGCGCCAGGAAGGTCTGGAGATACCGGATGATGTGGTTAAGTATGTCGCCTACAATGTTCAGAGCAACGTCCGCGAGCTGGAAGGTGCACTCATTGCACTCTTCGCACAGGCTACACTCAACAAGAAAGAGATAGACCTCGACCTTGCCAAGAGGGTGATGAAGAACTTCGTGAAGACGGCAGCTCGCGAGCTAACTATCGAAAACATCCAGAAGATGGTGTGCGAATACTTCCACCTTCCATACGACAGATTGCTGGCTAAGACCCGTAAGCGTGAAGTAGTTCAGGCTCGTCAGATCACCATGTATCTTGCGAAGAAGTTCACTAAGAGCTCCCTCAAGAACATAGGTGAACACTTCGGCGGCTTCGACCACACCACGGTGATCCACTCCTGCCAGACAGTGGAGAATCTGATGGACACAGATACCGAGTACAAAGAGCATTTGCTGGAACTTCAGCAAAAGGTTCAGCTCGCCAGTATCTAGCAAAATGCCGCTAAAATTATTTTGTTTTTTCTGCAGGAAAACTATCTTTGCAGTCCCTTACACAAAGGGATAAGTTCTTGTAAATAAGCTGCAGACAACACTTGCAGATAATATCATCTAGGTGAGGTGGGTGAGTGGCCGATACCAGTAGTTTGCTAAACTGCCGTACGCTTAACCGTGTACCGCGGGTTCGAATCCCGCCCTCACCGCATAGTTCTTAGATATTAGTGTTAAAGATCGGCCTCCAAAGCTGATGATTCCCTCGGGGATCTGAACTTCAGTCTTTGGAATTTCCTTGAGTTCGGGGAGTAGCGCAGGCCGGTAGCGCACCTGGTTTGGGACCAGGGGGTCGCAGGTTCGAATCCTGTCTCCCCGACTTACAGCCCGATGGTTAATCGCCATCGGGCTTTTTTATACCCTTCACTGAAGCTCCTATCCCTTCCCTCCACCGCGCCACCTAAGGCATGATATTGTTTCCTCTCCCTGTAAAAAACGCTTATGAACAGCATCGATCAACAGCAGCCGGAGAAAAACAGGGAAGACCTCCAGAACAGAGAGGCTGTAGAAAAGCTTAAGGAATTAGCCGGCCACTCCAAGACTTGCTTCCTTTGCGCCGATATCAAAACCGGTAAACCTTTCTCTGCAAGGCCTATGGCAATACAGGAGGTAGACGATCAGGGCAATGTCTGGTTTCTTTCTGCCAGCGATAGCCATCAGAATCAGCAGATATCCGCGGACCCTCACGTTCAGCTTCTCTTCCAGGGCAGCGACTATAGTGACTTTCTCAGTCTTTACGGCACTGCCGATATTTCCAGGGACAAAGAGAAGATCAAACACCTCTGGAGTCCTTTTGCTAAGAACTGGTTTACAGAAGGAGAAGATGATCCCAGGATTACAGTAGTAAAGGTGGCACCATTAGAAGGCTACTATTGGGATACTAAGCACGGGAGTATTGTCTCATTTGCAAAGTCGATCGTTGGTGCGGTAATAGGTGAGACGCACGATGACTCAATTCAGGGTTCGCTGAAAGTATAGGGTTTACCTACTGTGGTAAATAATAAAGCCCTGGTGTTA